>OIWP01000319.1_pt1 | contig 73853 bp, 71 predicted proteins | sample 1587661 | NCBI WGS metagenome assembly OIWP01 (sample SAMEA3888899, study PRJEB22519) | human gut metagenome | biome: human gut; feature: human-associated habitat; material: faeces | place: Denmark | collected 2010 | reverse complement strand
TTGAAAAGACGGGAGAAGATGAGATCCTCTGTACATTTGAAGAGCCGCAGAGAGCGATCACACCGGGACAGGCTGTCGTATTATATGACGGAGAATATGTACTTGGCGGCGGAACGATCATTGCGGATAAGTAGGAAACATAAAGAATATTGATAAAATACAAAATAAAGAGGAATAAGTTATGATACAGGCGGATATGCATATGCACACATGGTTTTCAACGGATTCCGAAGCCTGTCCACGCGATATGGCGGATGAGGCAGTCAGAAAAGGGTTGAAAACCATTTGCTTTACGGATCATTTTGACAAGGATGATCTGGAATGGGGAGAAGAAGGTATCTTTGATGTGGATGCTTATTTTGTGGAAATGCAGAAACTTCAGGAAGAATATGCAGGAAAACTGAATATCAGGATTGGAATAGAACTGGGACTTAGGACATATCTGAAAGATTATTATGAAGAACTGACGAAGAAATATCCGTTTGATTTCGTGATTGGATCGGTTCACAATGTTCCGTATAAGAAAGATGCGGAAGGGAACATATTATATACTGATCCTGCGGCAGAAAAGCTTTTTACAGACCGTACTGACAAAGAGGCGTACCGTCTGATGATGGAGACAACGCTGGAAAATGTGAGAACTTCGGACTGCTTTCAGACACTTGGTCATCTGGATTATGTTGTAAGATATGGAAAATCAAGGGAAAAAGAATATTCGTATACAGATTATGCGGATATTATAGACGAGATTTTGAAACTATTGATTGAGAAGGAAAAGGGTCTGGAAGTGAATTCGGCCGGATTGAAGTATGGACTTCCGTTCGCACATCCACATCCGGATGTATTGAAGCGTTATCGTGAGCTTGGCGGTGAGATCATTACGATTGGAGCCGATGCACATAAACCGGAGCATATTGCGTATGATTTTGCAAAGGCAGAAGAAATTTTGAAGTCCTGTGGCTTTAAATATTATACAGAATTTTTTGAACAAAAGCCTGTTTTTAAGCAACTTATATAAAAATAGGAAAACCTCTTGAAATTTTGTATCAGATAAAGTACAATTATTAGCAGTTGAGAGGTCTTGATAGAGCTTCTAAAGGGCTTGAGAAAGATTTCACAATGTAGACTGCATAAGTAGTTAATAAACAAACTTTAGGAGGAATTAATCATGGCAGTAAAAGTAGCGATTAATGGATTTGGACGTATTGGACGTCTTGCATTCAGACAGATGTTCGGAGCAGAAGGATATGAAGTTGTAGCAATCAACGACTTAACATCTCCTAAGATGCTTGCACACCTGTTAAAATATGATTCTTCACAGGGAAAATACGCTTTAGCTGATACTGTAAAAGCAACAGATGATTCTATCATCGTTGATGGAAAAGAAATCAAAATCTATGCTAAAGCTAACGCTGAAGAACTTCCTTGGGGAGAGATTGGTGTAGACGTAGTTCTGGAGTGTACAGGATTCTATACATCTAAAGAAAAAGCATCTGCTCATATCAAAGCAGGAGCAAGAAAAGTTGTTATTTCCGCACCAGCTGGAAACGACCTGCCAACTATCGTATATAACGTAAACCACGAAACACTGAAACCAGAAGATACAGTAATTTCTGCAGCTTCTTGTACAACAAACTGCCTGGCTCCAATGGCAAAAGCTCTTAACGATCTTGCACCAATCGAGTCTGGTATCATGTGCACAATTCACGCTTACACAGGAGATCAGATGACTCTTGACGGACCACAGAGAAAAGGTGATCTCAGAAGATCTCGTGCAGCTGCAGTTAACATCGTACCTAACAGCACAGGTGCTGCAAAAGCAATCGGACTTGTTATCCCAGAACTGAACGGAAAGTTAATCGGATCTGCTCAGCGTGTACCAACACCTACAGGATCTACAACAATCCTTACAGCAGTTGTAAAAGGACATGTAACAGTTGATGAAATCAACGCAGCTATGAAAGCAGCTTCTACAGAGTCCTTTGGATACAACACAGATGAAATCGTATCTAGCGATATCGTTGGAATGAGATATGGTTCATTATTCGATGCTACTCAGACAATGGTACTTCCACTGGAAAACGGAACTACAGAAGTTCAGGTTGTTTCTTGGTATGACAATGAGAACTCATACACAAGCCAGATGGTAAGAACAATCAAATACTTCTCTGAATTAGCATAATTTAGAGCATGAATTAAGACTCACAAAGGGTCCGGTCTTATTGGGCCGGACCCTTTTTGCAGTTATAAAATATATAACCAGGAGGCAGTACTATGCTTAATAAAAAATCTGTAGATGACATTAACGTAAAAGGGAAAAAAGTACTTGTAAGATGTGACTTCAACGTTCCGCTTATCGATGGAAAGATTACAGACGAGAATCGTCTTGTTGCAGCACTTCCTACAATCAAAAAATTAATCGCTGATGGCGGAAAGGTTATCCTTTGCTCTCATCTTGGAAAGCCAAAGGGACAGCCAGTTCCAGAATTATCTCTTGCTCCTGTAGCAGTTCGCCTTTCAGAACTCCTTGGACAGGAAGTAAAATTTGCAGCTGATCCGGAAGTTGTTGGACCAAATGCGAAAGCAGCAGTAGCTGAGATGAAAGATGGAGATGTTATCCTCCTTGAAAACACACGTTACAGAGCAGAAGAGACAAAGAATGAAGATGCATTCAGTAAAGATCTCGCTTCTCTTTGCGACGTATTTGTTAACGATGCATTCGGAACAGCACACCGTGCACACTGCTCTAACGTAGGAGTTACAAAATACGTAGATACAGCAGTTGTTGGATACCTTATGCAGAAAGAAATTGATTTCCTTGGAAATGCAGTCAACAATCCGGAAAGACCATTCGTAGCAATCCTTGGCGGAGCAAAAGTTTCAAGCAAGATTTCTGTAATTGAGAACCTTCTTGACAAAGTAGATACTCTGATCATCGGTGGAGGAATGGCATATACATTTGCAAAAGCACAGGGCGGAACAGTCGGAAAATCCCTTCTGGAAGAAGATTACTGCCAGTATGCACTTGACATGATCGAAAAAGCAAAAGCCAAAGGTGTAAAACTCCTTCTTCCTGTAGATAACGTTGTCGGAGATGATTTCTCTAATGATGCAAATACTCAGGTAGTAAAAGCTGGAGAGATCCCGGAAGGATGGGAAGGACTCGACATCGGACCAGAGACAGCTAAGATCTTCAGCGATGCAGTAAAAGATGCTAAGACAGTTGTATGGAACGGACCAATGGGATGCTTTGAGATGCCTAAATTTGCAAAAGGAACAGAAACGGTTGCAAAAGCACTTGCAGACACAGACGCTGTAACAATCATCGGCGGAGGAGATTCTGCAGCAGCAGTTAACCAGCTGGGATATGGAGATAAGATGACACACATTTCAACAGGTGGTGGAGCTTCTCTTGAATTCCTTGAAGGAAAAGAACTCCCGGGTGTAGCAGCAGCTAACGATAAATAGAATAAGGAGATTTGGAAAGATGGCAAGAAAGAAAATCGTAGCCGGAAACTGGAAAATGAACAAAACTCCAAGTGAAGCAGTAGCTTTAGTTGAAGAATTAAAACCATTAGTAGCTAATGAAAATGTAGACGTAGTATTCTGCGTACCTGCAATCGATATTATCCCTGTAGCAGAGGCTGTAAAGGGAACAAATATCCAGGTTGGTGCTGAGAATATGTATTTTGAAGAAAGCGGAGCATATACAGGAGAAATCTCTCCGGCTATGCTTACAGATGCAGGAGTAAAATACGTTGTTCTTGGACACTCTGAAAGAAGAGAATACTTTGCAGAGACAAACGAGACAGTAAATAAGAAAATGCTGAAAGCTTTCGAGCATGGTATTACACCAATCATGTGCTGTGGAGAGACTCTGGAGCAGAGAGAACAGGGTGTAACAATGGACTTCATCCGTCAGCAGGTTAAAGTTGGATTCCAGAATGTAACAGCTGATCAGGCTAAGACAGCAGTGATCGCTTACGAGCCAATCTGGGCTATCGGAACAGGTAAGACAGCTACTACAGAGCAGGCTGAAGAAGTTTGCGCTGGTATTCGTGCATGCATCGCTGAAGTATATGATGAAGCTACAGCAGAAGCTATCCGTATCCAGTACGGCGGATCTGTAAACGCTGGAAATGCAGCAGAGTTATTCGCTCAGGCTGATATCGACGGCGGACTTGTAGGTGGAGCATCTCTGAAAGCTGATTTCGGAAAGATCGTAAACTACAAATAAGTCATTAATCTTGTATAACATAAACAAATAAAACACATCAAAACACCTCCAAATATAGTAAATATGGAAATAAATTCTGTATTGAAATATGTTTGGAGGTGTTTTATAATTACTCCAATATCACTAAGTGATATCACTTTTTGCGAAGGATATCACTAAATTTTCAAAAAGTGATATGGTGATATCGGAGGGATGAAAATGGATAAAAATGATAACAGAGAAGGAAGTACCAGACAATTAAAAAATGGTTCTTGGGAATGTATCACCCAAGCAAAGTATCTTAATCCAAAAACAGCAAACCCAAAAAGATTTAAACGAACAGCCAAGACAGAAAAAGAAGCAAGACGATTATCTATAATGGCTAGAGATGCTTGGGAAAAGGAATACGAGAGGGGAAAAGATATCAAAGTAGATAAAAAGAAAACTTTCGGTGAGTATATGGATGAGTATATAGAAACAGAAGTAAAACCAACTGTTGCTGGAAGTACGTATCATTCCTATGTTAATACAATGAGGGCAAATTTTGATAATTTCCCAATAGCAAAATATCAACTTCATATGTTGAGTGCAGTAGAATTTGAAAGTTATTATGATACTATTTTAGGATTAAAAAGCAGAAAAACTTGCAGCTTCCCAATTCAATTAACACGAAGATGCTGTAAATGGTTAGTCAATAGAAGTCTTCTGAAAGAAAATTATGCAGAACAAGCAAGAGTAAAAAAAGAAATTATTGATGAATATGACAAAAAATTAGACGAAGAAGTTAAAAACAGAAAAGAAGTATTTACTCCAGAGGACATCGAAAAATTTTATTATGCATACAAAAATAACATGGGGCAATATGCAGTAGTCGTTATGTTCATTCTTGAAACAGGATTGAGATCTGGAGAATTTTCATCTCTTAGAAATGATAACATAGATTTCGAGAATAATAAAATATATGTTGTAGAATCTCAAGCAACAAGATATATAGATAATGATAAAACAAAAGGATTGGAAAGATATACAAAGGTTCCTAAAAATACTAAACCAAGATTTATTATCATGTCTTCTTTAGCCAAAGAATGTGCTCAATATATGATGGAACAAACGAAAATCTATTGTAAAAATAATCCAGACAACTTACTTTATCCTGTATTTAGCACTGGCAAAAGAAGAACTCATGAAACGATAGAAGTTGGATTTAAAACTCTTTGTGACAAACTTGGCGTAGACAGAGATGTTCATATGACAAGAAATGGAATGAGAGGATTAAGCATTCATTCTCTTAGACATACTATGGATACAATTGCCAATTCATCAAAAGGAGCAAATGTAATTAATACCGCATTAATGATGGGTCATAATGCCATCAGTGTAGAAAACATTTACACACATGCAACAGAAGAGGGACTTAGTTCTGTGACGACTCCTTCTCAAGCTATCCTCGCAGATTATAAAAAAGAAGATGAAAAACTTCCAAAAAACGTAACAAAAGAAAATCAAGAATTGTATGAAGCATATTTAAAACTTAAAGAAATATTTGAATAAAAAATCGTAAAAAATAGGGAATGACAATCAAGCCATTCCCTATAATTATATCTAATTTTAGCATCCAAGACATGCAAGAATCTTTAAAATAGTACCTTTGCCAGCAATTCCATCGCAAACTAATCCATGAGCTGACTGGAAGTTTCTAACAGCAGTCTCTAATCCACCGCCAAATACTCCCGGAGATTCTACAGAACTATTATAATAACCAAGAGCCATCAATCCAATCTCAACAAATGTTACAAGATACTGAGTTTCAGCACGCTTTACATAATGACTTCCAAGTGCTACATTAGTAGCAGATCCACGAATACCATCCTCAACTAATTTTGCACCATAATCTTTATTCAATGCTCTCTGCAAACATTTAACAAGACCTTTTCTACTGTTTGCTCCCCATAATCCGTCAGTTGCTAAACCAGCACCGGCAAAATTATTCATATGTACCTGAGCTTTTCTTACATAATCTTTGCCTGTATAAGAAGTAGTAGAAGTAACAGACTGTCCTTTATTTCTGTTATTATATGCTTCATTTAATTTTGCATGAGTGACTGAACCAACAATACCGTCCTGAGAAATTCCAACTGATTTTTGGAACTTGATAACAGCATTTTTTGTGGCATTACCAAAAATACCATCGGCTCCAGTTGATCCAACATTATATCCTAAAGCAACCAACTTTTTCTGAACATCCTGTACAGAAGCTCCACGACTTCCAACCTTTAAAAGAGTAGAAGAGTTATTATTAGAATTATTCTTTATTACATTCGCATTTACTTTTCCAGAAGCACCTGCAATTTCATCAAATGGAAAATTAGTTCCTGGGCAACTTGTAGGATAAACATCACTGTGTCTCTGTACTTTTGAAATTCCATATTTACTTTTTAAGTAAGCCACTAATTCCTTTCCGGCATTAATCTGTGCCTGTGGCATGGTTTCTGTCATGTATGCTCCCTCAAAACAGATTCCAATACTATTTGAGTTAGCACCTTTCGCATGAGAGCCAACTTTATTTTCTGGACGCAATCTATAAATTGATCCATCTTTCCTTACGAGAAAATGATAGCCAGCTCCAGCCCATCCATTATTTAAATGCCAACGATGAATATCTGCTGCTGTACAATGACTTGCTTCTGCATGGTGCAAAATAATTCTACTCGTTGATTTTCTGTTGGTCATTGCCCCAAATTTTAAATTTGTCTCAATAATATTCATAATGAAATTCTCCTTTCATTTCGTAAAAATTGCAAAATAAAAAGAGTCAAGCTTTTAAACTTGACTCTTATGTTCATAATTTATTAATCATCATGGAAATTACTATTGGTGAGATAAAATACAACATAATTAAAACGTACATGTGCTGTCATTGAATTTTTCCATACGGCATAACATACGTCTCCTTTCCATGTTGCTCCTTCTACGTGAAAACCATTGGCATTCCCATCACCATTCATTACAAGCACACAATATCTTCCTGTTAAATTAGATGTTGACGATAAACCATATTGCCTTTTGAAATTTTCTCTTAGCCATTCCAAACCAAATAATCTGCATGAAGTTCCACTTACATTAGTGACATAAGTTCCTTGTAGTATATATGGCATTCCAATCATTCTTTCTTCCAAATCCGTCCCATCACTCATTGCGATACAATCAGATGGAAACATTATTTTTTGATAACAAGTTGCATCTTTTTTATCGTAAGGGTCTACAACTTTTGTTTCATCTAATATAGCCATTATTTATCACCACCAAATCTAAATATAACTTTTCCAAAAATTTTATAATATGGCGGATTGTCTTGTTCATAATCAAACCATTTCCATTCAATATAATCTAAAACAGGAATAAAAATTGCAGATAAGAATAACCACAGAAAATAAAATGGCAAACATATTTGCCCTTTAAAATTTAATGGCATATTACGATAGTCCCATATTTCATAATCAAAATTCCAGATTAAACCAACGCATAATTCTCCAATTGTTATTGCGGTAGCACAAATAATGCATTGCAATAAATAATCCATATCATATCCAAATAAATCATTTAATCCGTCAATGAAAAATAATGCTGAGAATCCAGCCAATAGAAACATTGTCCAATGAGAAGTGTGCGTATCTTTACAAATAACTTCCATGCAATAATAAATTGTTCCGGAGAATAAAAAGATAAATATATGACAAAGAATTCGTTTTAAATAATATTTTATTTTATTCATTGTTACTTTCTTCCTTTGGGTTTTCACTGTTTGACTTATTTAAAGTAAATTTCTTTTCAACATATGTTAATAAAGCATCTTTAGATTCGTTAATCTTTGTCATTACTTCGAGATACTTTTCATCTGTAATTTCCATGCCATATGTAATTGCTTTTACAGATACGAGATCTTTGGCTTCATTAATCATTGCATTTAAAACGTTGCAATAAGTTGTATGATAAGTTTTATTTGAAGATAAAAGCATATAAATATTTTGGATATCATTTGGCTGATAAAGCGTACACGGTTCTCCATCAGCATGATAAGGCAGTGGAAGAGTAAAGTCCGTGAAGATAGCAGCTATAATTAAATCTTTCACATTACTTTGGTCTTCGATTGTATAAGAAAAATGTTTCTTACCAAGAGTCGTTTCTACATCAACTCCATTTTCAATCGCAGCAGTACATTCCTTACCAATCTGTTCTTTGTAATATGATTTGAATTCATCTAAAGTCATATTGTTTGTATTTACAATTCCTACAACAGATTTAATATTATCCAATTCTTCTGATGTAGAAGGTTTTTCCAAGATAACTGTCACAAGAGTGCAAGGTACTTCTCTTGGTATTTTTTCTGTAATAGCTTCATGCTTGATTCCGTCTTCGTCCGTCCATGAATCCTTGACGATTCTATCTTCATATTCCGTAATAGTAGTTGACTCAGATGTGATAGTTTTTAATTTCATATACAGATTATGACTTTCTAATATATCATCGTTTTCATTTACGATATCTACATAATCAATAATACTTACACCGAAAAAATCTTTTATAGCATTTACATCTGTATCAATAAATTTCACAATTAAAGCATTTGTAATTGCAAAACTATAATATTTAATTTTATTTCCATTTGGCAATCGTATGTATTTATTCATCGCATATTCCTTTCTTTTATCCAACCGGTCTTGGTCGTAACCATAATCCACCAATCGGTTGATCTATCGGTTCATCTTCACTAATAATTATCATTTTATCTAAACTGTCCAATATACCAACCTTTTCTCCTTTTGAATTAGTAGCCATAATATCACTTCCAACTTGAAGTTTTTCAGTTCTTGCAATATCAGGAATCATTCCAACTGATACTTGTTTATTGTCTCCAATAAACATAGTTGGAACGCCTTGTTCAATATTTAACTCATAATAGTCTTCATTTGAAAAAGAATCTCTAATATAAAATTGAAAATTATAAGACTTGTTATTATCCAAAACTAATTTGCTTGATCCAGAACCAGTAATCCCAAAAGTATCATCACTTGTGTTTTGAGCAAAAGATAAAATATATTCTGAAGGAGTAGAAGATACAGTAACTCCATTAATTACAGAAAAATTAGTAGGATACGAACTCCCTTCTTCTGCATATCTATATCCAACAGTTTTTATTGTGTTCTTTTCAACATTGTTAACTGAAAGTTTTGAAATAACTCCTTGAAAGTCTAAGACGATTTCTGATTCATAATCATTAAGACGTTTTAAATTAATTACAGAAAATCGAGGAAGAGAATATGGTAATACAGTAAAAGCTTTTTTAACTGTATCAGAAACATTACCTCTTGAATCAATAGCATAAATACTAATTGTTCCAATTCCATTTGTGTTATATTTACCAAGCTCGCACAAAATTTCTGAACTATCGCTATATTTTTTCTCATACGAATCAATAGCAACTCCATCAACAGATATTATATATTTAATTATCGTGGCTCCATTTTTAGCAACTGCTTTTTTAGCAACTGGGATTCTTACTTTCATTGAGCCATAGTTTTTTATCATGTATGTTTTATTGCCTAACACAGCTTGTGTAGAGGTGTCTTCGTCGCCATAATTAAAATCTGTAAATACTGGATTAGAATTTTTAACATTGATAGTACCTACAAATTTACTTGAGATACAACTTATAGTTTGTTTATTTTCTGTAATTGTTGTTCCACATTCAATTTTACATTTCTTAGAATTATCGTTTGGAAGTTTGGAATAGAAGATAGAAGCATAATTTGACAACTGCCATGTATACGAATTCGCTTGAATAACTTCGTCTGTTTTTAAAATTTCTTCCCAGTTATCAGATTCATCTTTTATATAAAAAGCTAACCATGATTTGTTTTCAGAAGAATTATCAAATGTTAAATTAAGATCGTCTCCTATATTGTAAGAAAATCCTTCATTCAAGTTAGAAATTGAAGCTACAGATTTTGTAGTAAATTCAATATTGGAAGAAGTCGTACTCAATTGAGAATCTTTTCTTTTTACCCAACATTTAAGTTTATATGTCGTTCCCGGTTTTAATGTACTTACGCTTGGTATACTTGCACCTGAAGATGCAACTCCAGTATAAACAAATGAACCAGAAGTCCCATTAACAGAACCAGGATTGTCAGTCCATTGAGAAGAGTCATTAAGATATACTCTTACCCAGTCTACTGTTTCCGCTGTTCCCCAATTTATTTTAGCGTATGTTTTTCCAACTTCAGCAACAGACCAAGTTTTGATAGATGTATATCTTGGAATTTTGTCTAATGTCACAGTTTTATTCGTATCATACGAACCAATAGAAAAGTTACCATTTCCCCAAACACGAATATTAATCTGCTTAGAGCCATCCGAATTGTGTCCAACCGTCCAATTTTTTGCATATACCAATGTCCATTTGTTTGGATCAGACATCGACACCGAAAAACCAGTTTCGTTTTTCTGGCTGCCACCATTGATTACACAATATGTGTTAACTTTTCCGTAACTTGTATATCCGTAATTTGTTCTTCTAAAATATACAGCTACACTAATATTTGAACTATTAGCAGAAGATCCATTACTTGAAGAAGACCAATTTACCAACCCTTGAATATAACTATTTCTTGTTCCAAATGTCCATGAGCCACTTGCCATTCAATCACCTCATCTTTCTGAATTAAAAAAGAGAGGTAATTAAACCTCTCATAAAATTAACTTGTGCCTCCGGATTTTACAAATGCAACTCCTTTTACAATTGTTCCATTAGCATATTTATAAGCATTTGTTGTCATTTTGATATAATCAGTATCCCATCCTTTTTCACACAGTAACCTTCGTGTTTTCGTTGTATCTTTATCTATCCAGAATACTTTTTCTCCATGATATAATCCACAAAATTGATCGATCGTCATTTGTGTAGTTTGTCCTGTAATTGGGTTGGTAACTGTTATACCATTTTTGTTAAGCGTGATATTTGTCTGAATATTATATTTACCTTTGTTTTCACCCATATTAAGTTCGGCAAATAAAGCTTCCCATCCATTAGAACTCTGTTGGATTAATGATGCTAATTTATTATTATTTTTATCCACTGATTCAGCAGTTGCATATATATTACCTGCTTCAATTCGGAAGTTAGCCAATGCCTTTTCTGTTTCTGATATCTTTGCATCCAAATCTTCCCGTAATTTTACCAATGCACTATTTGCATCTTCATAGTTTTTAGAAACAGTCTCATTGATTCCTTTTACTGTTTGTGTCAATGTACTTAGATTTCCAGAAGTATCAGATAATTGTGACCTTGTTTCATTGAGTGTCATGCTTAATTTGTTCATGGAAGAAATGATATTAGATTCGTTTAGATAGTATAATTTACCATCAACAGATTCTTCATATCCACCAGTTATACTGCTGTCATATAATGTTACCCATGTGACACCATCTATAGAAGTTTGGAGTTTATGATTAAAAACAAATTTACCATCAGCGAATCTATGCCATATGCGAATATAGTCGATATCATTATATATTTGACCAAGATCAATTTCGATGCAGGTTTTTCCGGTATTGATAACGTAATCATCCTCTGAATAGTGATATACAGTATTTCCATTGCTATCAATTGTATAAGATGACAAGGTTCCATCTTTAATACTTTCTATATTATTTACCATTACCGTACTTAAAGCTTCATTTTTTGCTTGCAATCTAATAAGAGAACTATCTAATACATTTTCTCCATCATGTGTAATTACGTTAATTTCACCCCAATAGTTCTTATTGTCCACATTATTTCCATCCAGCCAATCTCGAATATATCTAACGGCAGTGACTCCAATATCTTGTTTTTTTGAGACTGACATTTCTATAGAGTCTGCCCTTTGATTAAATTCTGACTGGAGAGAATATAACTTTATATCAAAATCTTCCGGAGCTGGTGTCCACGCAGTAGCAATAATACCAGTCTCCAATTTTGCATTATAAAACCAATATTCTCCAGGAGAGAATATTAAATCTATGTAATTTGTATTATTGTTTTCAATTGTAAATTTCTGGATTAATCTTTGCCACGAAGTAGTAGAGGCAAGATTAAAAGATTGTGTGCCGATTTTTAATACAATATTTGATGTAGCAGCAGATCTAATAACTATCTGATACACATAATCATCGGCTATTTTAATTGTATTATTTAACCTTAATGTTGCGGTTTCAGTACAAGTCACATGACCGCATGTTATTGTTTCCCCAAGAAGTCCAGAAACGGATGTTGTATCAAAAGTTTTCATGTGACCTCCTTTTTATTAATAGAAGAGGGCAGTAGTAAACCGCCCTCTTTTACAAATCTTTTGCTTTAATTCTAATATAGTTCTTAAGAACTTCTGATTGATGTTCTTCTGGAATTTCCATTCCATAATACATTTCACTAATAGTCTGTGCATTCGTTTCTTTGCTAATCCATACATTTAAGCTATTGCAATATGTAGTGTTATATTTTACGAATCCCATTGCAGCAGCAATTAATTTCTGAATATCTTCAACACTATAGTATATACAAGGATTACCATCACTGTGATATTCAATCTGTGTTTGACCGGATTCAATAGTTGCTTGTAATCCGAATATATTAATTTGATCTGTTTCAGTGAGAGAGAAGTGTTGTGTTCCTGTAGACATTTCAACATCAATTCCATTGTAAATTGTCTGTTCGCAAGCATCTGAAATTTCACTTTTCTTAAGAATTCTGATTTGCTCTAAGTCGTAATCGTCTACCAGTGTCCACACCTGCCTAATCGCATTCTCTTCCTCTTCCCAACTGGATTCCCTGTGTTTTCCCTCCGTCACCTCTGTAGGCATATCTACGTACACCACCTGTTTATATCCTAACTGTTCCAGTTCTTCCGGCAATGGATTGTTGATAGTGCGACCGTCTAACACTATGGTTTTTGGCGCACTTCTAAGATAGCCGTTTTCTAATTTTGCGTACATTTGTTATCACTCCTTTCTAACTTTTATCCAATCTCCGTCAAAGCATGATGCGTTGATTTCGCCGTGTTTTAGGTTATTATTACTTCCAACCCCGACATACAATGTTCCATCGGCGGGAATAGTTATTTCTAAGCTTCCTGTTGCTACTGGTAATTCTGTATCTCCTGTTTTAGTTCCGTATAACATATACGAGCCGCCACATTTACGCATATCGTAGAAATATTTGCTTATCGTCCTAACATTACTCCATTCGATATAGTATTTCTCGCCTTGCTTAACATCAATCACGATGGCAGGACAACGTTTTCCGTACCAAGCCCCATAATCTGTAAGATACGATTCATAATCCCATGTTTCTGCCGACTCACCATTCCCTAACAGCAACCTACGCCTTAAACTGTGCTGTGCTGTGCTGTGCTGTCAGCATTTTAGCATCGTTCATTTTTGTATCAACTCCTTATCTACCAATAATATAGACTGTTCCAGATGCGAAATTTCCATTTTGTGCAACGATAGAATAAGATGTTATAGCAGTCTCAATAGCCGTAGTCCACTTGGAAACAGTATTTGCAATACATTCTTGCATTTGTATTCCAGATGTAATACAAGCTTTTATTACATAATTATCAAACCAAGAAGCTGAAAGTTTCTTTCCATCAATGTATGGATATGCAGAAGTCCATTTCCCATTTAATAGGTATGTAGGGGATACTCCATCCTTATCTGCTTTTAAATTCACTGCTATTATTAATTCACTGCACGAAAACGATTTTCCATCATCATCTGTAGTTATATCAATCCGACTCGTTTCTTCCGATATTGTTCTTTTTGCTATTAGTCGCCACTCTTTCATCTCTTCTACCTCCTGTGCCTTTGCCATCATCATTCGCCGTCTTAACATATTCCCACGGCAATCTCAGACTTGACACAGGATTTAGAATCAACTAAGCCGTGACTGACTGACTGACTGACTGACTGACTGACTGACTGACTGACTGACTGACTGACAAGATTGTGTGTTAATTTACGTTTCATGTCAATTACCTCCCATAAACTTTTATAGTGCCAGATGTTGCATAATATTGTGTTCCGCCGTTGTAGATTTTTATTTTCCTAAATTTCTCCGCAATCGGCATCAAATTGTAAGGAATCATAACATTCCCTACATTGCCACTATACATTGTTTTGCTAACAGCTCCGATATGAGATACTGCTATTGTTCCGCACCCGTTCAAACATTTATATAATGTATATCCATTCTTTTTGCTTCCTTTCTTAGATGTTCTAGGTGTTCCACAATCTGCCGCAATATCATTAATCTTTACCATTACCGCAGAATCTGTATTAGTCGAATTTTCCATATCTGTCCATATCAACAACAGTTCTGAGCAGTCACAGGTCTTTTCAAACATAACAGAATTTGCAGATGCAAAATTTGACACATCAATTTCGCCTAATAATTCAAACTCTTCATTTATCATACTTTCTGCCACCCCACTTCCTAGCGTTCTCCGTCTCTCCATCAACTCACCGCCCAACTCTGGCTCGTCAGCAAGCCCTCAAGGATCGACACCTCATAGATTTTGTTAGCATCTACCATAAAGCTCCCGATATTGACCCCTGCCGGGTGTACCACCCTTGTAGCCGTTGCACCAGATTTAAAAATGAAATGCACCTCTCCTGTGCCCTCGGCTATGGTGTATGTTAATGATGTCATCTCCGGGAATACATAGAGCTTGTTAGGTTCAAGCGTTACTGTGGTGTCTGTAGCAAGTTTTTCTACTCGTTCGATGCCACCTGTCTCGATTGTGATTGCAACAGCTTCTGAACCATCGTAGGTGTGTGTTTTACCGCCATATGTGATGGTCAATGTTTGTGGGTTTGGAAGGATTTTTGGAAATTTATTTTCAACATATTTTGATAAATTATTAATTTTTAAATTCTTAACTTTTGATTCTTGATTGTCCCAGAGCAGAAATAAATCATCTGCTCCAGGAGAGAGTTTGTCATCATATGAATTGAACATCTTTTCTGACATAATATACCCCCTTTTAGATTGTGATAATCATATTATTTTCTTCATCTACAACATAATTCCCATCTGAATCAACCACATAACTTGTAGTTCCTCCGACAAAATAGTAGTCTTCAAATTCAAGCGTATTAGAATTTCTAAGTAAATTCCTTCCACCAATTTTTAATGAATTTAACCCATTTTTTGTCATATAAGTTTTTTCTACTTCCTGTTTAAAAGAAGAGGAATCTTGTTGTAGCTTTGTAATATTGTTATTTGCATCTGTAACAGATTGTTGAATCTGTTTATTTGTCTGAACAACTTCTGTGATATTCTTTTCGTTGTCAGCAACTTTACCTTCAATTTTTTCGGCACGTACAGATAATTCTGCTCGTACTTTATTCGCAGCTTCCCAAGACGTATCACAATATGGTTCTGTATATACAGTGCTAGATGGATTACTATAGACAATTTTATTCCTTGTCCACATATATTTTCCAGCTTCCCAAGATGGGGCAGTATTATCAATCCATGATCCATCGGTTTGAGTTATTTTAGAAGAAGAAAGATAATATTGAGGAGTAATAGATACAATACCTGTACCCGTTTCACCCTTTTCGCCAATACCATTTTCTCCTTTTGCTCCTTGAATACAAACCGGATTTGACTCAGATGTTGTCCCATCCGCTTTTGTAGTTACTGTTTTACTCCAAATGTATTTTCCAGATTCCCATATAGGCGTTCCCGAACTCCATTCTCCACCAATCAGTGAAGCAGAAGATGTTGATACATAGTACTGAACTTCAGAACCTGTTGCACTTTCAGATTTTGTCGCATATGTTTTACTTGCAGAAAGATTAATTTCTTTAGCACTTTCCGAAATAGCGGTTTTCATTTGAACATTCGTAGGATAGTCTTTCAATTTGTCATTAGTTACATAATTCTTAGTGACCTCTTGTCTAAATCCTTCCGCAGTTTGTTCATTTGTAGAAACCCTTTCAGATAATTCTTGAACTGTAGACCCATCTGCTTTTTTTTCAACTTTAGATTGTACATCTGATACAGTAGAAGTAATTCCTTCTATTGTAGTTTCCTGTTTCGACTGCTGATCACGAATAATTTTAATAGTCGTATTATCATAGTTGTTAATCGAATTCGTTATATCACTTTGCCAAACTTTATCTGTAATACTTTTATTGACAGCATCGACCTTTGAAGATACACCTGATATTGTTTCAGTAATTTCTTTTATCTTTTCATTTACTCCATCAGCATCAGTTAACACAACAACTGTCTGACTATCTAACTCATTTGTTATACCTCCAGATGCACACAAGATACATTTAACCGATGAGATAGAAGACGAGCTTGGTGTATATGTAACGGTATGTTCGTCTTTTGCAGATGTGTACTTTGTACTATACTTTAGACCGTCTGTAGATTCTGAAATTAAGAACCGTCCAAGATAATCATTTCTTGTATCAGATTCTCCATCTTTATAATAAGAAGAGAATACAATAGTAGAAGGAGTTAAAGTATCATCTGTATTCTTTTTGATTACATAAGTTGACGTATCCAAAGAGAATAATCTAGCATTCTGACCACTTTGACCTTGCTCACCAGATTTAGTTTTTGTCCATGTAAAATTCTTTACAATTTCCTTTTCTGCAATGGTAAATGTTAATTGAATTGTTCCGTTTAATACGTTCTCTCCACCAAGGTCAGAATCCTTCGCAACATTTAATATAATTTTTCCTGTCGTTGCTTCTGTGGAATTTGTAATTTCTCCAAGTGTAATTCCTTTTGGTAATAAACCTACAGTAGCAGTACATGGAGTTTGTGTTAATCCTACATATCCAACAAAAGGAATCTCAATCAGCATAGGAATACTCGTAAGACCTTTGCTTGTACATGGAATATTTTGACTTTCATTTCCAACGGCAATATTAAACGATGGTTCTAAATCGGCAATTTCACCTTTTATAGAATTAATAGACTCTTTGATAGATGTAAATTCAACATCGATACCTTTTCCATTTACAAGAACCTTACCTGCGTCAATGTTTCCATTCTCATCTGCTTCGACGATATTAAAATTGAACTTCTCCTTACCTAATGTACCATTAGCAACCATGTCGTTTTTAATTAACCCATCAGAAATAGCAGACTCTTTAATTCCTGATGAATCAATCAAAACACCTTTACCAGTTTCATCATACAAACAAAAAGTAAAATTATTATTTGTATCTCGACCAATCTGGATTCTAACAACATCGTTTTGGTCTTTGAACTGCATCGTATTTCCAACAATTTCAAGTGAACCGTCATTTGATTTAACATGGAACTTATCCGTGTCAATCTCACTTGCTTTTAACATAGAAACGGTGATATTAGCAGCAATTAAATCTCTGATAACCGCCTCATCTATCTGTACATTTTCAGCAGTGAGTTTGATAATATGTGCCATTTCAGAACTGATGTTACCTGCAAGAAGATTATCTATCTGTGCTACAAGAGCTTGTAAATCTTTAAACTTACCACTACCGGCAACAATCGTATCTGTAGAGATAAACTTAGATTGGAGATAATCAAAAAATGCATTTTCTCCAACAATATCTACAACCTTGATCATTTTTGCATTGAGTTCAGAAATAGAAATACTTCCACCATTTGAGCCTAAATAAGACCCAAAATTATTGTTGATAATATTATTCAGTTGGTTTTGGAATGCACCAGATTGAACTAATTTCTGAATAAGAGCAGGAGTGAGAGATACACCTTCATTATTAAGATAATTGTTTGAAGAGGAGCTTCCGGTCGACGAGTTCTTAGAAGAACCACCGGACTGATTTAAAATATATGCAATATCATCACGGGACGATCTGCTTTGAATCATATTAGAAAATGTAATCTGAAGACTATTATCATAACATAATGGATTGTATTCCATTGATATAATCCTAAGTTTTACAACGTAATCATCACGAACACTGAGATACAAATAATCACCAATGTTAAGCTTTTCCGAATACTCTTTGAATTCATACAACCCTAAGAAATTATCAAGATCTGTAGTGTATTGATATTGCGGATGGCTTGTAATGTACAAATCATCTTGAGCAGCATTCAGTAATTTTAACTGTTCATCTATGGCAGTCACAGAATCGTCAGAAGAAGTTAAGAACATGTTTTCATTAGAATAATCTCCATCGACATAAATATGAGAGAGTTCTTCTAAGTCATCGACTGTAAATGAAATCTCTGATTGAGAAAGAGCTATATAATTTCCTTCTTCATCTGTAATATAATTTCCATCTTGATCCATGATATATCCATCGTCGTCGGTTGTAGAAGCATGAACCCATGTTTCTTTTGCAACAGACTTTGCGATTTCTTTTCTCGCTTTATCATAAGAGTCTTGTAATTTTTTCAGCTCATTAATTTCAGCTTTAATTTTATTGTAAAACTCCATACAAGAGCCTTCATAGTTAGGATCTAACTGATGAACAGCATCAATATATTTATTGTATAACTCAGTATGATAATTCTCAATATGACTATTTTTATCATTTTCAGGATTGTACGGTTCTGTACATTTTTCATCTTCTGCAACTTTCTTCTGCTTACGATACCATATTAATTTATTCTCCAATTCGTCTAAACCATACAATTTCCAATCTGTCTTGTAAGAATCAATATAATCTTCAAATTCTTGACCAGATGGAAGATTACGATTATCCATTTCAATTTGAATAGATGGAAGAATAACATTTTTAATCTGATAGTAATCATCCGCATCTACAGAGTTTTTCAAAGCAGTTTCATCAAAATCGCCATTTTCATCTACATAGTAAGATTCATAACCTTTGAGTTGAGCTTTGTAATTTTCTTGTGCTTCTTTTAATTTGTCATCACCGAAAGAAGACCAGTCAGTAGAACAATCATCCAAAGGGACTTTATTCGTTAATTCAGAGATTTTAGCGTATTGTTTGTTATACAGCCGTGTATTCTCTATATAATTATTTCGATTACTTTCAACATCCTGTGACCATAATTTATACTTTGCTATAACTTCTCTTGAAAGATACCTTTCATTCAGATAATTCTCTAAATTTTCGATATAATTGTGACCAAAATTGACGTATTCAATGCCTAATTCATTTGAACCTTGTACATAATATCTAGTGAAGATATTCGTATCATCAATTTTAATATTATTTGATTTCTGAAAATTTCTAAAACTAATATTTACATTTGTATCTTTTCCGTAATTCTCTGGGTGATAAGCATTAATCTGCATTTTGTCGAAATCAAATTCAAAAATACATTTAAAAAACTTTGCAACATCCTGAGTTAAGAAAGAATATAAATCCTGACTATCGACATCAAACACGCCAATTTCATCAGCAAGTAATGTCTGCTTTTCTTTTCGTATACCCTCATCGAAATATTCATATGATTTTGGAACAGTATCTACATATCCAACAGTCCAACCAGTTACACCAGCAGCCTTTAGACATATATCAAGAAAACTTAGTTGTGGATTTGAAGCATTGTAAAATTTAATTTGTTCTTTGGCAAATTCAACATCGCCAACCATCTGAACATTTCCGTCTACTAACATTTCATAAGAATCAGTAGTACCTTGATTTACTTTAAAGTTATGAAGATTATGTTGCTGAAATTCGATTTCTGCGGATTGCGCTGTAATAGAATATTTGTCAGTATAACTATCATTATCCTCCTCCGGCGGATCGACAATAAACCATCCATATCCATCAACATAAAGGCGCATGAACAATGAGATTAATCTAAAAGCACGATTTTCCTTTTCTACGGTTTCGTTTGTAATAGGACTTGTATAATTAAGTGTTCTAGAAATATCAAAAGAAAGTTCATATGTATTTGACAGTTTTTCTGTCATTTTAAATGTAGATTCATCAATACCAGTAAGAGCACATATCTTTTTATTATTTGGTGTACCAAGATAGATATTTGGTTTTTCAGGCTGATTGTATTTATTAAATTTAGTATTCAATATTATTCACCAACCTTCCGAGCCTCAATATGTTCAATTGTAAATTCACAATTTCCATGAAACATGATAGAATTATTCCCATTCATTAATCTCAACCAATACATATATCCAATATCTGAAATTCCAATTTTATCATATGTAACCATGCGTCCAATAGAATCTTCAATGGTCATATTTTTACAGTCAATAACCACATCCAAATCTTTGTATACTTTCATATACATAAATCCACCAGAAATTATTTTGTATTCTTTTGTATCGGTGTTATAGAAAACAGTACACAATGTTTCGCAACCATAATTATCAATGAGTTTAAATTGAACTCCTGTATCATTGCAAATAGAAACAATATTAAAAGCACCTTTGCCTGTATATTCTAAATCGTATCCATTCAACTTCGCATAATTTTCAGCCTTATCAATAATAGTGTTAAAGACATCATCACTTGCAACAGATATTTTACCGTTCTCCAATAATGTGTAATCACTCTCATTACATATAAAAATTTCTTCATCTTTCGTTGGATGAATTCTAATGGTAGGGTAGGAGTAATCATTCAAATCATCCCCATCATTTTTGACTAACATATTTTTATATGTTGTACATGTACAAGAATTTGTTATTACATCCGTCCATGCAAATGAAGTAGTACATTTAAAATGCAACTTTAATCCGTATACTGTTCCATAAGCTACAAAAGTTTCTACATTTGAAAACCATCCTTTATATCGCCATTCTTCTAAATTACCATCTTCATCTGAGAATCTAATCCATTCAGGATAATGAGAAGATGTTAGCCATCTGGTTATTTCTCTTAATTCACTCTTTGTAATTTCCATTTCTGTCTGTGTTTGATATTTACACGTATCTTTTAAAATATGTAAATCAAACTCTAATGGAGCAGACCATGTATCATAGAAATAGTTTGGTTCTATGCGATATCTTGTTGATTCACCCTTTTGCATATCACGCTCAAGTCCAAGTGATTTTGACGGGTCGGAATCATATTCCACAGATATATATTTTATATTTAGTAAATCACTTATTCTTTTCCCACAAAATGAGAAATCACTAAATTGTTTTGCCATATCTCTCACATCCTTTCATATTTTTATATAATAGAAGAGAGCAGTTGTGACACTGCTCCCTCTTAATTATCTCCGAATCTTTGTTCCAACTTTTCGAGCTTCTTTGATCATCTGCTTAGACGTGTATTCATATGATCTCTTAAGAATATCTTCTAATCCAGGCAATGCATCTTTGTCAACATTACCCTCTACAGTCAACAACGAATCATAATGGTTCTCAACCATCACATTACCCATACCCTTACCTTCTAACTGACTAACAACAGAAGCAGTAACATCACTGAAATCTGGCACAGCAATACTCTGCATATTAGCCATATCATTGACATACTCTTCAATTGTTCTACCATTGATAACCATATTTCCATTGTTATCAAGCTGTTCAGAAAGAGCCATGAGTTTTTCGGTTGCTGTATGTGGAATGACACCAGTACCTTTTTCAAGCTTTGTAATTCTTCCACCCTTACCATTAGGTATTTGAAGTTCACGACCTTTTTCATCTACAATGGCAATTTGATCTCTGTCAACTCCCGGAGTACCTTTCGCATATCCGCTAATCTGACTTAATCTTACCCATCCCAAATCTCCATATCTTCCATCCGCAGATTTAATATGGACTTTAAGATCTCCTGTGTATCTAGCACTTCCGCCATAATCTCTGCTAGAATAGCTATCAATTACAACACCATTCTTGACACCAGAATATAAACTTCCGGCAGGTCTTTTTCCCCAAGAGTCATAGTAATATTTTCCATTAAAAGTAACCACATCACCAACTCTAGGTACTCCATCTCCACCTTTATTTGAAGGAATTGCTGGTTTCGGAGGATCTGGCTTCTTTGTAACGGTAACAGCAATAGTCTTAGAAATTCCAGATCCGTCAGTAGTAGATACTGTTACCTGACATGAACCCGGCTTCTTACCACTAATCGTTCCATTTGATACTGTAGCAATAGCAGTATTACTTGACTTCCAAGATAATGTCTTATTGGCAGCATCATTCGGTCTGACTTTTGCTGTAACAGAAGTAGATTTTCCTTCTTCAATAGATACTGAACTTGTTGATACTTTAAGCTCTGCAACAGGTCTGTTTGTTGTATTTTCAGGCTTCATAATATTTTCAGTTATCTTATTGTTCTCTGAAGCGTTGTCTTTGATTCCACTTGTATCTGTGCCGGATGCAGAACTAGATGGTTTGCTGTTTGCTGTCTGCTGAGATTGAGATGCATTAGACGCTTGATTCTGTGCACCTGTCTGAGATGACATCTGAGACTGATTGTTATTGAAGTCATTGCTTCCAACCCAACCAGTATTCTTGATGATAGAATTGATCTTGCTATAAGCTTCCTGATACATTCCAACTTGCTTATTAAGCATACTCTGGATGATCTCATTTTGCTTATCTGCATTGTGGGAGATTTCATATTCGGTATCTTCGAGTAGATCAGATAAATCTTGGCTCATCTGGTCATAACCTTTAGATATCAAGTCGTTGCGATGGTCACGTTTCGTATCATTTAAATCCGACTCTTTTTCTTTTATCTCAGCTTGGATTTTCTTCAACTTAGCCATTGAGGCTGCGTCGTTAACTCCTTCCAATGCTTTCGCCTGTGCCCGAAGTGCATTGATATCATTTGTCTGTGAAGAAATCTTCTTTTGATAGTCATAATATGAGGCAAGAGCGGTCTGTGCCGACTTTCTTTTATCTATGACTTTTTGAAGTGCATCCACTTCTGTTTTCAAAGCATTCTGATATAAATCAGTCAAACTCTTCTGATAAGATTTTACGTCACTTGTAGAAGACTGAAGTTCTTTACGGTATTCCGCAGATTTTTCATTATATTCTTTAAGTGAGATAACACCATTATCATAAAGTTCTTTTACTTTCTGAAGTCCGGTAGTGAGGTCAGAAATTTTCTGTTTTGCATTTCCGATACTCTGAGAGAGAAGAGTAATCTGAGCCAATCCTTCATCTGTGATTCCACCATTTTTATCTAAGAAAGCATCGTCATTTAAAAGATCTCGGAAACCTTTCAACTCAGTTTCTAAATCATCATAACCCTGAATTGCATCTTCAAGATTTTTGATTCTGAGAGAATAGATAGAGTTCTTTAAATCTTCGTTGTCTTTCATAAGGTCAAGAGTAGATTCATCAAGTTTCTGAATTTCTTCAGCATATTTCTTATAGTTGTCCGAATTTACATCTTCTGTCGCTTGTCTCTGCAACCAAATGGCTCTGGCTTCTTGGTTCTTACGAATTGTGTCATTGTTGTTATCCAATCTTTCCTGATATACTGATTCCGGTACAGTTTCGTCCTTAGCTTCAAGAAGAGAAGAGTATTTGTCCAGTTTATCAGAACGTCTTTGGAATGTGTCAATAATTGTCTGAATTGCATCAACTCTTAATTTAACAAGTTTGTCTTGTAATTCAATAAGTTCTTGTGATGCCTTATAGATATTTGCCGTAAAATCATTAAGATTTTTCTGAGCTGATCTATAATCTTCAGAACCTTTCTTCAATGTCCCGGAAGTAATCTGAGAATTGACTTCCTTCTGATATGCATCAAGCTTTTTAGTAAACTGATTGATAGTATCTTCCTGTGCCTTGATAGACTTATTAATACTATCTATATTATCTTGATTGTCATTTGCTACGCCATAAGCAGAGTTATAGCTAATTTTAGCATCAAGCTTATCCTTTAATGAATCGTTTATCTCAACGATAGTATCATATTCTTTTTCTATGATTTCTAATCGTTTCTGATAGAGTTCATTAAGTTTGTCTTGGAGGTCGAGGACTTTATCTTGTGCAGACAAGCCTTTCTCATAGTAATCTTTGTACTTAGAAATTTTATCTTTAAGATTGTCATCGGTAATTGATTCAATATTAAGAGTACCATTTTTAATCTTGTTGACATATCCTTGAGCAAGCCCAAGAGAATTTGCTTGAGCAAAATATTTATTCGCTGCATTTTGGTTTGTAGTGATTTCATTTTGAGTTTTTGTAACCGCATTTACAAGTGCATTCTGTTTATTAGCCAATCCGACTGCACGATCAACAGCACTTGTGGCTAACTCTGTTAATCTAGAAGTCCTTGAAAGCAGAGTTTCAATCCAATCTAATGATTCTTCAGATTTTTCTGCGGAACCAGATGACTTAGAATTTGAATTGGATTTTGTGTTTGAGCCAGAACTTGATTTCGCTTTTGAAGTTCCAGAGGATTTAGTCGGTGTAGCTTTTTTAGTAGAAGATCCAGAACCTTTTACATTCCCATTTCCAACATTCCCCATTGTCCATGTTCCGGCAGAATATGCTGTACCATTCGCATAGTTTTGACCTACAACTCTAGCACGTCCACCACCAGAAGTTACATGTCCGTATTTAAACAGTTCTTCTGACTGCTTATGGTTAAAAATTATGTCGCCAGCTCTAAGGTTTACGAATTCAGCTCCATTATCACCAAGAGTGGTGTATTTTCCATGACGAACTAATACTTCAGTTCCCAGTTCACCCACAAGTGCGGTTTCGTTTTTCTTAACTCCCCAATTACCACTCGCATAAGAAGAACCCATAACATGAGCAGATCCTTGATAATGAGCAGTACCATTGAATTTCGGCTTGCCGGATGTGTCATATTTTACTTTGACCGTTACAGAACCAGGAGTAGGTAATTTTGGGACGCTCCAATTAACCCTAACGGTCTGAGGAGATTTAACTTTTGGTTTCTTTCCAGTATAATTAACTTTAACTGTTTGTGGACTTTTAACTTTTGGTTTTTTGCCATTATATTTAACCGTCACATTTTGAGGAGATTTAACCTTCGGTTTTTTACCACCATATTTTATAGTAACATTTTGTGGACTCTTAACTTTAGGTTGTTTCCCAGTGTATTTAATCTTAACTTCTTGAGGAGATTGCACTTTTGTGCTAGATGTATCCAACGATGGCTTAGAAGACTTCTTGTCAGATGACTTAGAAGAACTTTCATCCGGTACAATCTTTGCTTTAATTTCAGGAGTCATTCCCTTCAAAGCACTCTCAAGAGACTCTTTTGTAGAAGTATCTATCTTTACATCTGGAACAATCTCAAGAGATCCATCTTTTGATTTACCTTGTAATTCACCAAATAAATCATCGACCTTTTGCTTTGCTTCATCAAGTTTGCTCGTATCAATCGCAACACCAGCATCTTGCATTTCTTGCATAGCGTTTACTTCGTTTAATGCAGTCTGATATTCTTGCAATTTAGTAACGGTATCTGCAACTCCAGAATCCAATTTGCTCACATCTACGTCCATAATTACAGGTTGAGAAGCAAGTTGCTTTTGTTGAATTAATGTCTGAAGAATAGTAATGGCATCTTGTGCGCCTTCTGCATGAATGTCAACCGTACCATCTTCACCTTTAAACTGATCAAGATTTCCTTTCGCTCTTTCGATCTGTGAATTTAAATTATCAATATCTGTAGTATTGAAATCAAAATTCAAATCAAGATTACTATTTTGCATTTCTTGAAGATGCTGTTTTGCTTCATCCGCTTTTTTGGTCATCTCTTCAATAGACTGATTAAAATCTTGTGTACCGTCTTTACTTCCAACTTCTACATCATCGTATTCCTGCATTGCACGAATCAATGCTTGAACGGCTTCTGTGCTGATATGGAATCTCTTGGCAATGTCTTCATCATCAATGTTGAATTTAAGCTTCCCATTTCCTAAATCTTCAACCCATCCAAGATTTTCTGAATCAGAGATTTGTTTCATCTGCGAAACAAAATTATCAATACCAGATTTATCTCCAGTAAAGAATTGATCCATTGCGGTTTTACCACGTTGGTATGCATCTACAAGTTTATCTATAGGAGCAGTAGATAAATCTTCATCCGAATAATATTGTGCAATTGCTCTGAATTCATTAGTATTATAGCGACCTTCTTTATAAAGTTCTTCGCCACGACTCTTCATGGTATCAGAAACGGTACGGAACATATCGCCTTCTTCACCATTTGACTGAGCATTTACCCATTTTTGATAAGCAGAAGTTGCGCCATCATAAGCCGAAGAAAGTTCTTTAACCGTTTCGAGTTGTTCTTTAAGACTGTTTACCTGAGCAGTTGCAACCATGTAATCATCAGAACCTTCTGCATATTTCTTCTGTTCCATGATAGCTGTATTCAATTGCTCTTGTAATGTTTTTTCTTGTTCTAAGAACTTATTCTTTTGCAAAGCTTCTTGCTGTGCTTGCAATTCTCTTAATGCTTTTGCATTTAAGTGAACACCATTTGCAGTTTTTTCAAACAGAACGGAAGGATCATATCCATCAAGAGAAGAAAATGCAGATTTAATATCAACCAAGTCTCCAGTGATATTCCCTTCGTCATCCAGTTCAATTCCAAGACCTTTTCCAGACACGTTGTTTGCCAAAGCTGCATTTAAAGCATCTACAGAGTTAATGGCTGAAACAGCAGTAGTTTGGAATTCTTCAAAATCATTTTCAAGCTTAGTTACTCCAGAACTACTTTGTCCAAGTGCATCCAGCTCATTCTTCAAATCAGATACACTAATACCGGCTTTATCACAAGCAGACACTAATTCAGGGAAATCTTTTTTAAGACTATCAACAGATACATCTTGACCTTGACGAATTTTATCAACAAGAGATTGTTGTGCTTTCGCAAAGTCTTTATTATCCCAAATCCTTTCCAATGCTGCTGCTTTTTTAGCCACAGGGTCATTATTTGTATAATCATCGAGGACTTTAGTTAGATTGTTATACATTGCCTGTTGCTTTGAAGTTAGACCAGATTTAAGATTGTCATTTTCGTCTAAGAAGTTGTCTCTAAGCTTTTGAATCTTTTGAATTTTTTTCTCTACAGTATCTTCATACTTGGAAATTTCCTTCTCTTTGGCTTCAATATCACTATTTATAGAATCTTTCTTTTTATCAGTTTTTGCCTTGTCATAATCGTCAAGAAGTTTTTCTCGTTCTTCTTTTAATTTGTTAAGCTCTTTGACTTCATTTTTTGCAGCCGTAACGATATCAGTTCTTTTATATCTTGTATCTTTTTTTGTTGTACTTATTTCACCATGTCCACCACTAACTTCGATATCTTCCGTTTGAGTATGATCAATGAAAGAGCCTACTTTCAAAGCACTCATAGCATCCTTCACGGCTTTTTGAGATTGACTGTCCGCAAGCTTTTTCTTTAAATCAATCTGTCTCTGCAATTCTTTTGATTGCGTTTTTAGAGTAGAAAGTTGCGCTTGGTCTGCAATTGTAAGTTTATCACTACTTTTTAACTCTTTTATCTTATCTTTTGTGTTATCTAACTCATCTTGAAGAGAAGACAATTCCGATTTTGTCTGTTCAAAATTAGACTGAGATGTTTCTGCTTTTTCTACAGCAGTATCAAATTTGGTTACATAATCATGTGCTAGTTTAAATGCAGCACCAACTGCAACTAAGGCTGCTGCTATAGGAGCAACAGTCACCAAAAAGCCTTTAATGGCTGTTCCAAATCCAACTGTCGCACCAGTGGCTACTGTTTCCTCAGCAGCTAAACCAGCAGTAGCAGCCTCCATTGTTGTCATAGATGCTGACGAAGTAGCAGTTGCTGCTCCGACCTCAGCGACCGCTGATGCAGTAGAGGTAGAAGCTTCGGCAACTTTTTCTACAGCAGACGAAGCCTCTTTTGCAGCAGAAGCAGTTTTTGTATATGGTTTATCTAATGCGTCTGCAAATTTAGAATCATCTAATAGTTTTGATGCTAATTTTTTGCTAATATTAGACTTTTTAAATAACTTATTAACATCGGCAATATCATCTAACTCATTTATTGCAGATAGTAATCCTTTTTTACTTGAAGATTTAAGCCCACCAGAAAAAGCTTTTATAAACACATCTGATATATTATTACCTTCAATTGATTTTCCTATATTTTTATACAGCAGTGTGTTATAATAAATTTGTTAAGAAGATAATATGTGAGAGGTGTTTGATTATGGCATTAATAAATTGTCCTAATTGTGGACGACCTAATGTTTCTGACTCGGCAGAAAAATGTCCTGAATGTGGATATAATATAAAAGCACATTTTGAAGAAATTAAAAGAAAACAAAAAGAATTTGAAAAACAAAAAATAACAGAAGAACAACGTAAACAAAAAGAAATTGAGCAAAAAGTAGAAGAAGAGAAGCAAGTTGAATGCCCGGAATGTCATGAATTATTCTCAGCAAAATTATCGACATGTCCTAATTGTGGTCTTTCAATAAATAATAACGAAAACATAAAAAGACTAAATGAGATAAATAGACTTGAAAAAATTGTAAAACAAAAAAAAGATATAAAAAATTTTTTATTTATATTTTTGTTTTTCTTAATTGCATCAATATTTTTTTTAAAAGGTTATTTTAATGATCACGATTCTTTTTCTGGTACTTTTGCTGGATTATCATCGGTATTTACATTTTTGTGTTTTATCGGATTTGCTATTTCTATAAGCGAACATTTTGAGAACCAATCCAAACTCAAACTAGCAAAAGAAGATTACGATAAATATCTTGAGCAAAAGAAAGAAGCACAAATTCAGGCAGAACTTGCTTCAATTGAAAAACATCAAAAATATCTTAATAATGCACAGTGCCCATATTGTCATAGTAGAAATACTAAAAAGATATCCACCGCAAGCAGAGCCACATCTGTTGCTTTAGCTGGTATCGCAAGCAAGAAGATAGGTAAGCAATGGCATTGTAACAATTGTGGTAGCGATTTTTAAAGGTAAAATTTATGTCAAAAACAATATTAACGTTAGATGAGATAAACCTTCTGAAACATAGCGAAGAACCAAAGAAAGAAGATTTATATGGGAACTTGTATAAAATTCTTTATGAACTAAAAAATCCAAAAGCAATTACTTTAGAAAATTTACATCTAAACAGCAAAGGCGAAGCAGCTCTAACATATAATAAGAAAACACTTATCGATACCGTAATTAAAGAATGGTATGCTGAAAATGTCAGTGAGAGCGATCCGGATAAAGTTACAAGATGCGAATTATGCAATACACCAAATAAGTATATTTACTTTATTCGGAATCGTTTAAATAATGAAGTGTTAAACGTTGGATCTCATTGTATAACAAAATTCCCAGGAATGGCTGGATATATAGAACAGCACAAACAATTATCAGGAATTAAGAACAACCATAAAATAATTGCTAGAAGAAATGAATTTCATGATCAAATTCCTGATATAGATAATATCCTTTCTGAATTAGATGAATATAAAGCTTCAATTCCTATTGCGTTATCAACCAAATTACAGGAAGATTTAGATGAGACGATTGTACGTATTCGCAAAATATATACAACATATGTTGACACAGGAAAGAAACTGTATACCACAGAATATTCTGTCTTTGAACTGTTTAAAATTAATTATGATCATTACAATAAGTTAAAACTACTTATAAAAGAGCACATCGAAAATAACAGAAGCAATCCTTTTGTTTGTAATAGAAGAGAAGTCGAATGGTTAAAAATGAACAATTCGAAGATATTAAAACAAATACAAGACAATAACGGAATCTATAAGCAAGATACCATTCAAGCTGTTTGCAGTGCTGATTTCATAAAGGATAATATTAATACCATTTTAAAACAAGGAAAATTACTTCATAGTTACATTGCAAAAATAACTGAAGCATCTATCCATATAACATACGATAAGCAGGGATATGATGATTATTTAAGAATGAATATTTTGATATCCGACTTCATGGTAAGGATTGGTGCAAAAGCTTTGTTTGACAAGAATTTTACATTTTCAGATGATGATTTAATTTCGATCGCTAAAATGGAAGATTTAATAGACAATTTACAATCAATAGTTAATCACTTATATAAAATAATGAAGAAATCTGGATATGCTCTATTAATAGATTACCGAAAGAATATGTTAATATTATATCGAAAAAATGATAAAGCAATCCGCAATTTCAAACCTTATCCTTTTATGAATTCATATAAAGATTATATGTTCTTTGATGAAGATAAAGTGAAATATTTTATAAAAAGAATGATAGGAACAACCACAAGTAAATGGATATCTCTGGAAGAACAAATAAAATATGATACAAACTTTTATGTTTGGACATTATATGAAGAACAATGGGTTGATCATATGTAAGGAGAGAAGAGTAGAGGGTAAAATTTTCTCTACTCTTTCTTTTTGCGCATAATAAAAGAGCAGTGTGATTACTGCTCAGATTGTTACTTTTGTTCTTGTAATTCCTCTATCAACATTTGCTCTATACGAATAACATCTGGTTGAGTTGGAGTAAATTTAACACCATGTCTCATAAGATTAATTATTTTCATTGCATTAGATTCAATAAATAATAACTTTTTCTTATCCTTTATTTGCATAAAAGTATTTTGCTTTATATATGGATTCATAATATATTTTTCCGTAATAGAAAACATATCTTGAAACAAAAAAGCCTGTTCAATACCATTCACTTTAATTATTTGAATATGATCATGCTTTTTATTTTTATTTATTTTCTGCTGAATAATATCTTTATATTTATCTATCTTACTACTACATGGTATTACCCATAACAAATTCGTTTTACTATCTTTAAATGCATAATAATGTGGTCTTTGGGTATCCGCTTTATTAGCTTTTAAATACTTGTCTCCTATAAAATCAAAGAAAGCATCTTTTATAAAGTACATCCGTCCATCAACAAATTCCATAATTAATTTTCCTCTTTAGAATAATATAGCCCTCTTCATAAGAAGAAGGCTATATACTTAAACATTGCCTATTTAATTACACGCATGACAATTAGCGAGAAACTGATACACTGTCTACTTAATAATGCGCATAACAGTTAGCGCCATACTTAAACATCATAAAAATTTTAAATTTAAAACAAACATATATTTCTTATTTGTTTGATTTAATTATACCCGTTCCATGGGGAAAATGCTACACAAATAATACACAAAAATATAATAGTTTTATTGTGATTTTTGCCATTCGACACATTTAACACTAATATCTTAGCACAATTTTAGCACATCACATCTTGAAATGTATGCTAAATATGGTATATTATTAATGCATCTTTTACTTATGAGGTGATTTATATGAAAATTGATGACTTTTTATTCATCTGTCGCATAAGTCGGAGGTACAAAGGATACCGATATATCAAATATGCGATTGAATTAATTAACGAAGTGGAAGATGATGAGATATATCTTATCACAAAAGACATATATCCTTCCATTGCAAAGAAATTCCATACATCTACAATGGTCGTAGAATCAAACATTCGTACAGTCGTGCGACATCTTTTTAATGAACAAAAAGATATTCTAAAACCAATATTCGGTTATATTCCAAACAAATGTCCATCAAATGCACAATTTCTAGATGCACTTGCTTTTGCATATAAAGATAAAATCCGAAATTTATACAATTAGCCGTTTAGTTTATTTTCTGAATGTATGTTCTGGATTTCCAAATTTTGACAAAATGGTATAATGTATTTGTTACAAAATCAGCATATGACCACAATATGCTTAGTTCCACGGATTTTCGTAACCATATCTTTACGTGGTAGTGCCAGTGTAAGACAATGGCACGATGGAAATCTAATGGGCTATTCTGCCTGATTTTCCAATAAGATAATTAATCTTACAGAAAGGAGGGTAGTGTTGAAAGAATTTTTTGGAATTCTTTTAAACAACATCTATTTAGTAATTCCGTTTATGCTTTATGTTTCTCTTCATGAGATTTCTAAAATTATTGCTGTTTTCCTTATCGCTTTTAAGGATGACATCAGTGATGAAAAAGCTAAGGCAATTGCTAAAATGATGTCACATAGTATGTTCACACTACATAATAAATAATTAACTTGAATTTGTGAATCATTCCATTAATTTCCTCCTTTTAAGAAAACCCTTCGGAGCCATCACAAGCTCCGTTGGGGATTGCCACTCACTTTCTGTAAGTCTAATTGTATATTCTTCATAATCCATTTACAGAAATCGGAAAAATATCTTATAATATATGCATCTCAAACTATGACTGGTCTGAGACACGATATTATATCTTGGAGATTAGATATTTTTCTGATCTCCATTATTTTTTACAGTTATTTATTCTCTATAAAAGAATAATTTCATCACTTTATCGATAGTAATGTATCGGAAGTTTTATAATACGTATTTCTACGCCACACTTGGTTGTTACATATATAGTGCAACAAACATATTACTTAAACTTTTCTAAATCGCAATATGCACTATACCTTAAAAGATGAATAATATTTATGGCAATTATTCTCTCCGAGGATGGGTATGTCTCTGGGGATACTATCTGTAAAAATATGTCACCATATACCATTATGTCAGATATTGTCCTGCTTATTACCTCTCATATATATTCTCTATATAGCACTTAGAAGTCACAATATTTTCATATTATTATTCATATGCATCCAATTATTTTTTTCAGTTTCCATAACATTTACGTTATTCCTCACGGACATGCGCTTTAGTATAATTGGTTTAACAAGGTTTCAAGCGATATACTCCTCTATGATGTAAGAATTTTAAGACACATCATGCTCCGCCACTTGAAATATAACGCCATTATGCTATATTTCTTATGTCGGCTAGACCCACTATAGGATATGTTAATATAGGAAAATTCATAGTGGAAACTCTGTGATTTTTGAGTTCATCTAAGTCTTTAAATAATTTAAAAGCACCAAATCCTGTGCCTGCAATACCAGCAGTTACTAATGGATTCTGTGTCAATACATCTAACACCTTAACAAATCCTGTCAAAGCATTAGTAGCAGTTACAATTACATCACTATTAGCAAAATTTCCAACAAGTGATGTAAAGGCATTGGAAAGTTTATTTATACTACCTTCCCAGTTATTTGCTGATTTTTCAGCTTCTTCCGCAGCCGATCCAGTTCCTTCAGAGTATTCTTTGACCATTTTTTCATAGTCATCCCATCCAGACAAAAGGGCGGAAAGTTGGTTTGCGTGGTATTTCTGACCAATATTAGTCAAAATTTCTGAACGAAGTGGGTCAGATTCATCAAGAGAGTTAAATACTTTTTGTAAATCTTCAAGAATTGAAATAGGATCACGCATTTGTTCAACTCCATCTTTCAATTCTGTCATTGATATTCCGGCTTTATCTAATGTGCTTACAATCTTGCTATTATTGATATTCTGCAAATTGATAAGTAAAGATTTGATACCAGTACCAACTTCTTCACCACTTGCTTTTGTCCTTGCTTCGATAGTACCAATCATTGCAGAAAGACTATCTTCAGCAACACCCATTTCAGAAGCCATAGATGCAGCTTTTGTTGTTGCAGCTGCCATATCTTCCATAGATACAGAGTTCTTGTTGGTGATCTCATTTTGTCCATCGAGTACAGCATTTAATTTCTCAACATTACCTTGATAATTATAAGCAGCGTTAGAAGCCAACAAATAACTATTAGCCGTATCAGATGTTAAGTCACCGGCAGCCTGTGCAAGCACACTAAGATTTGCCATGTTTTCAGCATTTTTCCCGTAATAACCACTACGAGACATTTCCTGAATACCAAGCAAATAATCAGATGCTTTTTTACCATAAACACTTGCTTGATCAAATGCATCAGACCCAAGTTGTTTTAACTGTGTATTTGTTAAGTTGGAGGTTTTAGAAATTTCGGTTAAAATGCTATCGACTTCTTTTAACTCGCCAACTGCACCTGTTATCCATGTCTCAAGCTGTTGAATTGCTCCATATGTATAAGCGAATTCTCCAATTTGTTTAAATCCTCTACCAAGTTCTTGAGAAAAAGATTTTCCTATCTTCCCTGCTGCTGTCATCTCGGATACAATTGATTTATATCCATTTTTTACAGAGTTAAAATCACCTTTGGACATTTCAGTGTTTACGTCTTTAACTCTATTTATATAATCTTGTATTTCTGCTTTCGCTTCTTTTGTTGCTTTTGTATTCTGATTTATCCAATTTTGCATTTGATTTCCGAATTTAATTCTTTCGGCTGAAGATGCCATACCAGACAATTCATTATTTAAACTAGATACAAGATTTCTTGTTGTTATTAATTGCTTATTATAAGCAGCAACATCACTTGAATTTAAATTATTTCCTTTGGATTCCATTTGTTTAGACATGGATTCCAACATCTTATAAGATTCTTGTATTTTGGAATACTGTGTTTTTTGTGCAGATGTAAATGCTTGTGTTTGAAATTTACTCATCTGACTCTGGATCTTACTTAAATCAGATTCTAATCCTTTTGTCTCAATTTTAAATTTAAACTTTTCCATCTGCTTCATTTCTGAAGAAATCTTTTTAACAGCAGATTCACCTTTTGAAGCGTCTACATTTAATTTTACATTTTTACCAAGTTCTTTAATACTTGATTGTAAAGCCTTTAATTCAGAATTTTTAATATCTAATTGAACAGGAATCTTTATATCTTTTTTTAACGCATTTAGTTTCGCAGTCAGATCTTTTGCATCTAAATCTGCCTGAACTTTAATTCTAAAGTCACCCATTTTGCACTCCTTTCATATTTTTTCCAACAAAAAAGAAAGACGTGCCATGAGTCTTTCTTATATTTTTTTCTATATTTAACTAAAATGTTTTGCAAATATCTCATTTGCCAATTGTTCTACATCTTGCTCTGTTTGTGCCCATCGCCCAGGCTTACCAAGGACTCCCGATGTATGATTTTCAGCAGCTTCCCAAACTTCTCTGGCAGAGAAAGTACCAGTAGTATATCCATGACCAGATTCATTCATATATATTTCTGTCGATACATGACCACCTCCACCTTGAGCACCTGTGCTATCTGGAGCATCGCCATATTTACCTGTACGGTCATATCTCTTTGGACTTCCTTGGTTATAAAATTGTTCTGCATTTTCTTTTGCTTTTGCTTTACCTTTAGCATCGACCTCTTGCATAGCTTTTAACATCTCTTTGCTAAGTTCAGCCAAAAGAGCTTGTGGATCAGTAAATACATGTTTCATACAATCACCTTATTCCTATGGACAAATCGCAATCGAAAAGGATAACTAACAAGTATTTTTAACTTTTCAGTATTCGTTAATTTTTTTAATGATTCTAATTTTGAAACAGAAGTTGCGAACTCATTGATATCATCAGAGTTTGCAACTTCAACTTTTATTCGATATTTAATATCCATATAATCACCTTATTTTTTATCATTTAGAACATTACGTACTTCGTTATCACGTTTCCATTTTCTCAACTCGATAATTTCCTGTTCCTGTTCTTTGATACGAACATTCTGTTCTTCAATATATTTTCTCTGTCCCTCGTAGATTTCTGTCTCCGGGACTTCAAAATTAACAGCATTTTTAATTACATCGGTAATTAATTCTGGTGTAAGTTCTTTATCTTTCATCTGATTCATAATTCCAAGAGCAGTAGTAATAGTATCCTCATCCAATCTAGATAAATCTAAATTGGCAAAATTCTCGATCGCTTTATTTACATTTGATACCATGTTATTAAAATTACTATAGAATTCATTTTTCATGTATGTACAGTTAATAACTTCCTGCTTAATAAACTCAATTTTATTTCCGACATTAGCCATAACATCATTCATAATAGAAATATATTCTGCATTCTTTTCATTTTCTTTCGTTGCTTTGTCAGATTCTTCAATATTATAGAAGAAACGGCTTACAAGTTTATTTACATCTTTATCATTTATCGCAACTTCATAAGTGTATTCATTATCAGCCAATTCAATTCCTTCTAAGAAATAATCGACAATAACTTCTACCTTTTTAATATCTACATAATAAGGAGTATAAGATCCATCTTCATCAAAAGCAGAATTTACAATCGCTTCAATCGCATTTACTTTATCTACCATTGTGATAGTATCTTTAATTTTTAAATTCTTTTTTGTCATATAATAAAATCTCCTTTAAACTATAATAATTTTCTACACAAAAATAAGAGCCTGTTTCCAGACTCTTATATATTCTCTATATCTATGCAGTTTCTTTTTGTTCATCTGTTTTCTCACCAGACTTAACGTTTTCTGCTTTTTCTGTTTTCTTTTTAGTATTCTTAACAAGTTTTTCTTTAATTTCGTCTAAACTCAAACCAGACTCCATGAGCAATTTGGCAAGTTCTTGTGTCTGTTGACGCTTTTCTTCTTCGGCTTTCTGAATCTTATAACTTTTGAAATCCTTTTCGAGCTTTTTTAATTCATCTTTTTTAGATTTTAATTCTTCTTTAATCTCTACAGATTTTATCTCAAGCTTCTCAATACATTCTTTTGTCGAAGAAATTAGTTTTTCATAATCTCTTTCCGCAACCTTACGTTTGCCTCTTGCCATAATAATAGAACCTCCTTGAATACTTATGATTTTGTATTCTAAGAGTATCACCAAATGAGAGAGAAGTAAACAGTTATCTATTTCTTTTCTATAATATTTATTTCTGTCCTTGGATTATCTTTATCCACATGACATCGGATAGTCAAACTATGTAAATGTTCTCTGTCATCATCTACTAAAAAACCAGATTCAACAAATCCATCATGTATAAATTTTGGTGAATAATTATCTGGATCAGTCCTTCGTTTTGTAGGATGATAAATGTCGTATTCAATTTCAACATTGTCTAACCTAAGATTTTCATAACCTAAATCTTTTATCCACCACATTATAAATTGCTTCCAAGTTTGTTTTAATGCGTTCATTTGTATTCTCGGTTTTATACTCCAAATATTTATTGACGGATGGTACGGATGTTCTATTTGTTTCTTTTTTGCTCTTGGATGTTGAGAAAAATAATATGCATTATATTTATCTATAACATCCATATCTAAAGTTAATTTAATAATTTATCATTCCTTTCATAAGAGCAGGAGAGTAGTGTTCAGTCTGGTCTACTCTCCAATTTAAAAATGCCCTTACCATATGACTGAACATATATGGTAAAGACATTTGATTTATAGTATAATTTAAATAAAAACGGAGGTAATTAATTATGAAAATTACAAAAGATGATCTTAAGAAAATCTCTGATGAGGTTTACGATGAAGTAACAAAGCAAAATGGAGAAGATGATAACCCTATCGCATCCGCTGTTGCAGATGTAGCAATAAACGTTGTACAAAAATATTTCGAAAAAGTAATAGAAATAGAAAATAAATAAACTATTCTCTATTTATAATTCCTAATTTCCTTATATCACTCACAAGATCTTCTTTTAGATCTCTCTTGACACGTTCTACAATCTTATCAATAAAACGTGAATATAACTTTCTAAACATAAATATTCACCCCATTTAATATGACCGGCTTCGCTTGAAACCGGTCATTCATTGTTAGTTTATTCTTGATCGTTATTATATAAAGTTGTTACTGGTATAATTGGCAAATTATTTGTTACATAATTATACTTTTTCTCTCTGTTGTGATTGCCCTTAAGCTTCCGATATGCCTCGTAAACAGAATTAAATTCGTCAACTTCATCAGAAGGGATACCTTTTAAACGGATATATTTCTCATACTTTTTATCTATGGTATCTCCTAGCAACTCCTTTGTACCAACCATCAAAGATTCAATTTGTTCTGATCTTGTAATATCTGTTTTTGTTAAAAGTTCTATAGATTTTTTCAAATCTTTCTGAATGTCCATAGATTGTTGCCTGTACGGAGTATAAAATTCAACCAATTTTTCTTCAAACAAATGATCTGTATTATTTGAAGCTTTATTAAATTTATCACTTAATTCTGTTACTTTCTGCGCAGTTTCTTCTAGTAATATTTTTTGTTCTTTCTTTTCACGTTGAAATTTTGTTTCAATTCCAAGTATTTTAAAAAACAGATTTTTACAAATAGGTATGAAATAATTAAGTCCAATAATAATTAAACATAATTGTGTAATTAATTTCACATAATCAATTTCCATAATTGGTCTGATTGCATCCATTCATAAGCACCATACCTTTCTGACTACTTACGAACTTTCGCCAATAATTCTTCTACTTCATCAGCAAGCAATTCTCCAGATTTAATCGCATCTACAACTTTCTGACCTGTCTGACTAGCAGAACTTATATTGCGGTTTTTCCATGTATTATATAATGTAGCTCCAATCAAAAATACAGTAGAAACAATTTCTGAAACATCTGCATCGGCAATCGGAAGCGTATTATACCCAAACATTTGTAACACGGCATTTACAAGTGCTACGATTAAAATTAATACACCAGCAACCGCTTCAGATGTAACACCTTTTAAATTCAACTTTTTCATAATTTCTCCAATCTGAATAGGAGAGTAGTAGACCTTCCTGACTATTGTTCTTTGTTCACGTCCAATTCGTCCTCACAGGTATGTCATCTACTTTTGTGTTAATTGTCTTTAACAACCTATTCTTTATTTTTTAGTCGTTCTTCATTCCATCTTTGATAAATAAGTTTTGTTTTATTCTTATGAAACCAACATACAATATGTCCGTCAACTTTATCAGATGGAAGAGTAAGTTCTGGCTGTAACCCATGCCTTGTATAAAAGATAATTTGATCAATTTTTGATATTCCAACCAAAGATCCTTTTCCATATACAGATTCAGCTTCTTCAAGAGTTTTAAACTTTATGGTTAATCACTCCATTTCTATATAATATAATTTGCTTATGTATTTTCCAAAATCGTAAAAAATGGGGATAGAAGAGACTTTATTATAGCCTGTCCTATCCCCATAAAACACACAAACAAACTATAATATAGAATTTAGACTGATTTGGCATCAGTAACAGTGTCATCAACTAACTCAGTCTCAACTGTCTTGGTTTTTGATTTTCTCTGTAATTTATTTACAGATTTTCTTGTTAAGGAGATTTCAAATTTATCTCCGTTTTTAACAACATAAATAAATTCAGGCACACTATCTAAATGATAGTGCATCTGAATTTCTGTTTCTTCATATTTAAATACAACAACTTCTCTGTATCTGTTATATGAAATTACTTCACATCTCTTCATAAAGAGACACCTCCTTACTCTTCCTCCGGAAGCAGTGAGAGGTCTACCATATTATGATTCTTATCTTCCATAAGATCAAGAGTCAGTGTAACTGTTCCTGGATCACCATTGTTTGCAAAAGAAAGAGTCATGTTTGGCTGCGGAACTGCTTTATGAACTGTAAGTCTATATGGCAGAATGTCATCATCCTCTGTCTTCATATATGTATCTCCATATACAGCAAATGCTTTCGGGAAGCTTGTAGATTTGATGTTAATGTTATAAACATCTTGTCTTGTTACGCCATAGAATACAACTACTCCAGTTCCTTCTTCAAGTGTATCTGTAAGAGTAATTTCCTTTTCAGCAACTGTTGATTTTAATTCTGTTTTTAATTCAGCGTCATCTGCTTTATAAACACATACAGAACCAGTATCAATTGTGTTTGTTTCATCAAGTGTAATCTTGTTCTCTGCACCTACTTTTGCATTAACCTTCTTGATGTAAGAAGCTGTATTACTTGCTGTACCGCCACTCATTAACTCCCAAAGCTTAGGTGTCTGAATCTGTGTTTCAACAGTCATTGTTCCACCTTTTTCTCCAGAGAATGTTACTTTCTTTGGATGTCCTTTTCCACCGTAAGCATATACGTTTTCTCCTGTAAGCTCTACGCTTGATGTATTGGCATAATCTACAGAAAGAAAAGGTTTCTTTGTTTTGTATTCAACAAAAATCATATCGCAGACTTCACGGTTCGCCATCTGCTTTTCAAAACTTGTTGCTCCCATTTCAATTCCTCCTTAATAAGAATTCGTTTTTTATTCAAAATAAAAAAGACATCGTAAGATGTCTTTTATTTTTCATGTATGTTATCGTTCCATACTCCAAATTTAAATTGTTTCTTTTCATCTCCCCAAACCGAAACGCTTGTAGAAGAGATATTATATTGATCTATAATATTCAATCTACTAAACAAATCATATAGCTCATATACTGTTAAATCCCATATTTGAACATAATTCATATTCGGACAAAAAGCAGCGACAGAAGATATGATATTTGCCATAGATTGATGTTTTCCGCCCCCAGCCTGTTCTTTGGCTTTTTTCATTTTCTTACGACCTTCACGTATCTTTTCGAAAATCTTACGACCACGTTTACTCTTTACCTTTGACAAATCATCTACTTCATTTTCATCAACCTCGATATTGATTCGTTGAAGAATGATATTTACAATATCAGAATAATTATCTCTTGATATATATCCGACAATATTTTCTTCCTCGCAATCATTCATCGTACAAATAACAAAGACCATTTGTTCTGGATCGAAATATACTTCCTCAACAAAAAAGAAGTTAAAAGCATCGACGATTTCTTGTAATAAAGAACCATCAGAAAGAATTAAATCAAATTTGGTAATTTCCATAATTTGATCAACAGGTACTTTTATTCCATATTTTTCTTCTAGGTTATTAAAAAAATCATCTGGAGTTATTTTTAATGCTTGAATATATGAACAATATGTATAATATTTTATATCGTCTATATCAGAAAGAAGAGGACATCGTATGGAACCGACATTTTCAATCTCAATAGGTTTTCTTGATATTAAATCAAAATAATCTAATTTAATCATTTTCACTTAACCTTTGTTTTAAAATCAGAAGTTGTAAATGATAAAGTTTTACCATAATAACTATTATTTGGGAAAGTGTGCCATGTCGAATCTAAGTCCCACTTTCCAATTCCAAAATCTTTTATACAAGATCCAATTTGCCTTTCAAATATATCTGATAGAATATCTACAGTAGTACCTGAGTATCCTTCTAGATTGTTTTTCATACATTTTTTATGAGCGTAAATATAAGAAGTTAATGTCATTGTTTTAATATTACCGTCAACCCTAACATCAATTTCAAAACAGACAAAAGATTTTACTTCTGTCTGAGTATCATCAATATACAAATATGGAAATACTTGATTGTAAATTAAATCATCCACTTCATCATCTGTATATTGGTCTTTCCTTAGTAAAACCTTACGCAAATCGTCAGATTCAAGGAGATGTGACATTATCTTATCCTTATAAAGACCAACGTCTATTAGCACACTACTCATAGCTTACCTCCTAAAAACCAACAATAATAGAAATGTCCTTTTCGGCTACAACATTATCATCAACAATTAGCTGTAACTTTATCGTTGCACCGACAGCATTTCCATCATTTACTTTTAATGTAATACTTTTATCATTTTCAATTTTTTCAACACTATATTTACACAACACATTCCATGAAATTTTATCTTTTTCGATAATATTCGATTTAAAAGACGCATCCCATGTACGTTCTTTTCCACAACGAAGTGATGAACTTCCGGTAATAGTAGCATCGATCTTCGTTTCTAAATCAATCGTCTTTTCCGTATAATCGCAAATCCATACTTGAGTACCATTGTCTAAAGTAACCAATTTATCTTTGCTCTCATTAAAGAAATCATAAGATAATGTGTAAATAACTACACCGCCACGGGAAAAATAATTATCATCTGTTAAGAAAGGTTTCTTACCAGTTGCTCTATAAGTGTCAGGTGGATAATTTCCTTCATAATCAATAACGAATCTACTATTTCTATTTATTTTCTTTGTTTCATCATCAACAGGTAGTGTTAAACCGTATTGATAATCACCTACAGTAACATAAGAGTTTCCAGTTTCACCCATACTGTATTTAGTATAATCTTCTGAATAACACCATCTTTCAACAATTTTACCTTCTGAATTCTGCCAACGAAGCAGAATAGTACATAAATACATATATCCACGATTCCAAGTTTTGTTATCAGAATCTATTAATGTAATCAACCATACTTGATCATTCCAAATAACATAGTCTCCAAGATTAAAAACATCTTCGTGTCTTGATTTGATTTTCTTTTTATAGACATTCAAATCCGTATCATGCACAATCATAAGCTGCATTGGCTTATCATTTACCAATACATCTTCCGTATCAAAAGTGTCATCAAAATGTTTACTAGAATTTCTATTGACTTTTATAAGTTCTTTTTCACGTTTATTTCTTGTACCATGAGCATTTTGAAGTTTTTTAAAATATTCGATATCCATAAAACACCCCTAATCACTATACTGAGAATAATCTATGGTATGTTTTAAAGCATTTGTTTTTCTATCACGATTTCTATAGTCATCAATCCGAATATCAATATCATGCTCTAATTTACTTATAAAATTTCTATAACTTGTTCGCTCATTAGCTGGTGAAAAAACACTTAGATCAGACGGAGTAAAATTAATCTCCATTGCGTGAAGTAAAGATTCATCACGTTTCATATATATAAGAAACATAATCTCGACAATTAACAGAATTTCTTTTGGATATAGTTTTTCATTTATAACTTCAAAATCTGAATCATAATTTGAAAAATCTACTTCCAAATCTGGAAGACACGATAATTTATCCAAGGCTTCACATAAATAATGTTTTGCTCTTGTTTCAGCTATTGCCTTCGCTTCTTCTATATTAACATTGTAATATTCAAAGAAATTTTCATCTTTTTCTATTCGGTCATAAAATTTATTGAGTATAGTTTCAAAATCAGTAGTTAATTGAGGCATTTTTACACCTCCTATTTAGAAGTCGTACTCTTTGGTCTTCCAACTTTCTTTTTTACAGTAGAAGAAGACTGCTTATTGCTATTTTTCAATTCATTATTTTCTGAATCTTTTTCTGATTTGTTATCGTCCGTTTTTGTATTATTTGACAATGTTGCTTCCAACAAAGCTCTCATTTCTTTAAGCTGTTTTTCTAATTCAGCAACTTTTCCATTGTCATTTGAAACAACATCTGCATCTTCGATAACAATATTTGATTTTAACTGATTATTAAACAGTTCTTTAGTTCTTCTTTCGATTATATTTGCGATATCTAATGTAAGTTTGTAGCCATCATATTTTAATTTCTGGAATTGACCACGAACTCGATCAAAATCTGCAAGACTTTGAATACTAAGAATTTTAATTAATCCGTCTTTTGTTGGATGTAATAAAATATCTTTAATATCTTTTAATTTAAGAATTTTCGATTTATCTATACGAAGTTCTTCATAAATTTCATCCTCTAATTCTTCTGGAAATTCTAACCAGCCAGCTTTAAAAGCAATCCCATTATTGATATATCTAATTTCATCAAGCGTGAGTGGGGTAGTAGTTGGCTCTCCATATAAAGCTTCATCAAATTTCAAACTTTTTCCAGGTGCGATATTAACACAAATACAATTGTCGTTATAATTTAACACAGGAATGTGTTTTAATTGATTAATATTAATAATAATTCCTCCTAGTACTAGGAGGATGCTTTCGCACCCTCCTTAAAATTTAATAATAAAAAAGATTACTGAAGTGTAACCTTAGCAAAATTCTCGATATTTGTAAGCATGAATCCGTAAGTGAAATCTTTCAGCATAAGATGAACTTTTTCACCCTGGTTATTCATATCCTGATATGTATGGATCTCACCCTTCATATCAAGAGTTCCTACCTTATCTGCGATACCATAAATACGTTTGTCTGGAATCAGAAGAGAACCTGTGCCAGTTTTCTTTGCACCAGAAATACCAGCGATTCCAATAGAGTCATATGTCTTTACAAGTCCATATCTGTTAAACTCATCTTTCATAGAATCACTCATATACTGTGCGTAATTTGGCATACGTCTAATTGCCTGTGCGTATTTATTTAATGTAATAATTACATTATCGCTTCCTCTATCATTAAGATAAAGTGAAAGCTTATCCATAGCTTCAAGTGTAGGTGTTGCTCCAGCTACGGGAATAGCCTGTTCACCACCAGTTACAGCAGTATCAGCAAGAGAGAGTGCATCATAAAACAGTGCATTCTGACATGCTTCTTTCATAAATGTTGTAAGTGTAGCAATAGACTTAAATCCATTCTTACGAAGGTCAACATAAGAGATATCAGTCTCAACCTGACGATTCTTCCATGTCGGTTTCAGTACAGAGATATCAATGTAAGAACGATCTACAGTACCACCTTTAGCAGCTTCGTGTGCTACAAGTGTGTTCTTAGGATCTTTGTGTCCTTCTACGTCATCAAATTCTCCAACACTTCCTCTTTCAAAAATCTGATCCAGAAGCTCATCTGGTGCATTATATACTTCCTCATTTACAGTTCTATTGATAAACTCTGCGATTGTACACTCAGGATCTTTTCCAGTTTTACCGATTTCTCTAGCCCATGCATCAGAAATCTCTGCGATTTCTTTCTCTTCGGCATTCAGTTCACGTTTATACTCAACTTTTTCAGCAACGTCAAAAAGAACGCCATCTTTGCTCATAATATCTTTAATTTCAGTATTAAGTGCCATTATTCTAAACCCTCCTTATATTATGAATTCTTTACTGCGTCTTTTTCAACGCGAATGATAATAAGTTTATGACCGTTATCAGCGAAATCTTTTTCATATACATATTTTGAAGCAACTGTAGCAGTAGCTTTCTGCCATTTTCCATCAGTTCCTACAGATACAGCCATTCCATCAGATACAGATTCAAAGTCTTCTGCTTTAAACTGGTCAGTAGCGAATTTCTCACCATCTGTATAATTTTCAAGACCGAGGAAGTCACCCTTTTTAATGTTTACGAAATCTTCATCATAATCTGACATATCCGTCCTTGCTGCATTAACACCATGAGGTACTCTTTCCTGTGTTGCAACATAAATGTTTGAAGCTGTCTCAGCAGCAGGTAATTTTACAGTAGAAGCATCTTTAATTACAACACCCATTCCTGTTACCATAGCAACTTCAGCTTTGTGCATAGTATCTTTTGGCTGTGCGCCATTACGTCTAATATCACGAATCATTTTCTTTCCTCCTTATTTGTTTAATAAAAATTTTGTCATAAAAGAACTTGGACTTTCATTAACTTCATCTACTTCAAGACTTGCAGTAGCAGTATTTGTTTCATCATTTGACGTATCTTCAGCAACATCATTATTAAAAGAAGCAATATATCTATCTGCAATCATTGTCTTAATAGCAGACTTGTCTCTACGTTCAATAAGTTCTGCAATCTCAGCACTTGCAACTTCCTCTTCAGAGAAGAGTCCACCTTTTAAAAGATCTTTCTTTAAGCCATCTTTTTCTTCTGCAATTTCAGCCTCGATTCTTTCCTGTTCAGCCTTTTCTACTTGTACTTTATAAGGCTCTAACTCGGCAATGTCCTTTTTGAGATTTCCAATTGTTTCACCGGCAGAAATTACTGCATTTTCTTTAATCTCTAACTCAGCAGTTAAAGTATTTATTTTATTCTCTTTTTCTGCCAATACAGTATTAATTTCTGTTACAGAAACGGTAAGTTTTACATCTGTAGGCTCAGAAACACTCACTTCGTCATTCTCAACTGAATATGTAAATAATTTATAATCCAACTGAGTAGGTGCTTTTGAATCTTTGAACCATACGGTATGTTCTTCTGGGAACCAGTATGAAATATAGCCCCAATCTCCTTCACATTTTTCCCTACATGCTTTAGAAATTAACGAAAACAAATCACCATCTGTGAGTGAAGCTGTATCTGTATTTACATCTTCTGTAGAAATTTCAGCTTTAACTTCTTTTGAAGCAATTCCAGTAGAAGCTGTATCAATATTTTCTTTGTTCTCTACGTCAGTCTTTGTATTTTCTGCTACAGTAGGATTTAATTCTTCATTCTGTTTTTCCAAATCTTCTTCCTCCTTTTTACTTTCTATATCTAAACTAGCAACATCTGTACTTACGATATCTTTTTCGAGAGCGTCTGCTAATTCAGCCTCATAATCATCTAATTCTGCATATTCTATTACTCCAGCTCCAGGGACAGCAGGTATCTTATAACTTCCAAGAACGCAATTTCCGATAAATTCAAAAACTTTATAAATCTTGTTCTTTCCTTTTTTAAGTACCTCACTCGCAGTAAGTTCCCATGAACTGCTAATATTCCCGTCTTCCCATAATTTGTCAAAGACTTTAAAATATTCCGGAAAACGTGAAGTCCACAGCTTAGATTTAATCAAGATACATTTTGGTGTACCTTCATATCCATCGACTTCTCGTTCTTCAACCCACGCATCTACAACACTTCCAATTGCTATGGTGTCAAAATGACTTTTTTTGCCATTCTTTGTTTTTTCAACTTTTAATTCATGACCACCAAAATCTATTGGTTGCCCAAACAAATTCTTTTTAAGTTTGGCTACAATTGGATATCCAATAATAGTCTTATAATATTTTTCACCTGCTTCTTCAGGAATAATTCTTCCGTATCCGTCAGGTTCGTCTAATACACTAATTAAAAAAACAGCTTCTTTGTAATTCGTATAAGATGCTATAGATATGGGCTTGCTTTCTAAAATTATTTTTTCATTTTCCATATCTAAATCCTTTCACAAAACAAAAAAGTAATTGATTGTTTATGTCAATTACTATGTTCTTGTTTGATTATAATTCTCATCATATTCCTGCTTTTGCTCATCTTCACTTCCGGCTGATCTACCAATATCATTTTCTTCTTGTGTATCCTGATTGCCGGAAGAGTTAAAAGAAGTAGCATGTGGAATGAATATCTTTTCTACACCATGTTCTATTTCGTCCAATCTTCGTTGCTTTTCATCTTCAAAATTACGATCAAGAACTTCGTATGCTGTTTTATATGAGCAGTTTAATTTTGAATACAAAAATTCTGCTAAATCTTTTTTCATTTCAAACTCTAATAGTTCAGCATCAAGAATATGTGGTGTAGGGCAGTAGTCAAGTGGTATATTTTCTTCTGTTAAAACTATTTCGTACCATCTTTGTAAGATAACCTCTTGACGTTCTGCAATTTTATTGATTGTTTTCATCAATTGCTTAATTGATATATTTGCTGTGCTGACAGTTTGTTGACCATCTGTATTTAAAAATGAGATACCCAAAGCAGAAGTAACTCTTGAACGGTATTGTTTAATTGTACTTTCATTTGTCAATTCAACAGTAGGCTCAACATACACAACATTTTCAACACACGGAGGTGGAGTATACACTACAGTTGGATTATTCCATGCTGCCATTAAGCATGTATGTGCATAAGCCATATCTTCCAATCCTTTTTTTTCATAAGATGCGCCCATTGTTTCTTTTCTCATTATTTGTGTAATGATTTTTTTTGATTTGGCTTTTGCATTAGTGGCATCTGTTTTATCAAAAGTATCTAACATTATTTTAGGTTTAAGTGCTTTGAAAACAGGAGATATACCATAAGTACGTCCCATGTTTCCAAACCTATTTACACCAGATCTTCGTATATCTAAAACAGCATAACGTTCACGTCCGACATAAGCATCGATGACTTCTTTCGGATAATTATTTTTAATTTCCTCTGTTGTATTTTTGAAAAATAATGGTTTGTTTTTCTTATTTTTCAATGTTGTCTTTTGTAATCTATTTGTGAGTTCATTTGTATCGATTAATACATATGGAATACTATTTAAAGAATAGTCAGAAATGAGTGCAACACCCAAAGGATATTTATCCACTACATGATGAGTTTTTCCTTTATTTTTTTTTGAACGCAAATAAAGAATACAATTACCCTCATCGTAAGTAGAGGTAATAGAAGTTGTCATAATTTCATTCACATTAATTTCTTTATGGAATCGTTTTATAACATTTTTAGCTTTTTCTTTTAGTTTTTTATCATAATCTTCTGGTAATTCATCAAATGTAAATTGCACATTTGCATTCAGATTTGACTCTATGCTTTCATGAACCTTCCCTATGATGTCATCTTCATTTTCTGCTTGTCTAACCAAAATATTGATTTTACGAATTTTAGACAAATCACTTTGAGCATTTATAGCCAATTCTTTCAAATCGTCTATAGTAGTCTCAGAAGCAGAAGAAGTAGAAGTAGAATCTTCATTAAAACGCACAGAATATTGTCGTCCACCCTTATTAAAACTTTCCATTGCATCATACATCCATGATTCGGTGGCATGCTGTATTTTTTCTGCTGTTGTAAGAATAACATCCTCACCATCATTTTCTTCAGAAGCAATGATAAGTTTATAATCTTTATCTGGATTTTCTATAAATTTTTCTGACATAAATCACGCTCCTTTCTGTGAACTACCACTATACTAAAGACATAGTGGGATTGTACGAATTTCATTCTAAAATGACACAGCAGATGCACATATAGGAGCAGAAGTAAAATCAAAATTATCCTGAGATGACGATTGGATAGTTTGACCTCTTCGTAATTCATATAATCTATGTGCAAGCATTATAAGAACATAAAATCTATCATCGTGTAATATTTTTTCTTTGTCCTTTGACAGTGCATAACTTTTAGTTGTTTTTTCTGAGTTTTCATATTTATATATAGAAGTTGTTTCAGTTTTCATTAAATCTATATTTAATAATGCAGTTGTTTCTTTGTCAGATAATTGATATTTTTCAATAGTTTCTTCATCTGAATTCTCAATAGTTTTTGCAATAGAAATAAATTCAGATTTATATTCATATGGGAATTTAATAACGCCTAAATCCATTAGTTCAATGAATTCGTCAACCATTTGAGTACGATATTTTCTAGGACTTATTAATTTAAGTTTGTTTATAGCATTTGGATATCTTTCTTTATATCCTGCATAAATATCATGGCTTTCGTCAATGATACCCCTATGATTTCTGCCATCATCCCCAACCCAATCATTTAATAGACCGTCAGCATATGTAGAAACTCCACCACCACCAGCACCTTGGTCTACTAATAAGCAGTCAATATTTTGATAATCATTGTATTGCCCATTATATAATGTAAGATAATTTCGTATCTCTTTTAACTGTCTATTGGAATCCATTTTATATCCTTTTTTACTAGCACTATCGAATAAATTCACACAGTTGACTATTTTTCCTATGTAACCATAATCAGGATCATTTACAATACTCATTACTCCTAAAATAGAGTTATCAATTGTACGTGCAGGGTCAAAGGCTAAACAAATTTTAGTATTTGGTTCATAATGTAATTGTGGTAAAAAGAAAGTTTCATTTCTACGTATCGTCCCCCATTTTACAATTTGGTTTACACCACCATCACGGGTTGGCTCATTGTAATATTCTCTAAGGGCTTTAATTTTATTTGCTTTCATTGCTGCATCAACTTTATCTTGAGTAAGTAGGGCAGTATACGGTTTTCCTTCCATAAATGTTTTGATAGCTGTATCGCAAATCATATCTACTACAAGATAATCTCTGTCACCTGCAAGCATTTTTTTTGCAAAGTTCTTATAATGTTTATAGAACATTTTACTCATATCATCTTGAGAAGAAGCGTATACAAGCTGAGTTGGACACTTTCTTTTTAATGTATCCGGGTTAAAATTCTCTTCTGTAGATGTAACGAATTCTGTATTCTGCGTTGCGAAAGCTTCACAGACAGCAATAAGTTCATCTGATGAGAAAGCTGCCTCATCAAAAAATACCAAACTGGATCTCTTACTACGGTTGTTGTCCGGATTACCATTCAATGTAAAAATTTCGCTACCATTGTAAAATTCAACATGGAATCCAGATTGGGCATGTCCAAATCCAGTCTTATTATTTGCTGATTTTTTAGTTTCTTTTTCTACGATATCTTTTAGAGAACCAATAGAAGCTGCTGTTTTACCAATTCGTAAAACAATCTCTTCAATTTTAGAAAATGTTTCTTTAGACTGATCACCAACAGAAGATACGATATAAATTGCCTGGTTTTCATATAATACAGCTTTTAAAACCATGAAAACAGCTCCAAGGAATGACTTACCAAAGTTTCGACTACAACACCAAAGAACATGTGGTTTGTTCCAACTAGCTTGTAAAATGTATTTTTGGCTATCTATTAACTTAATACCAAGTAAATCTTCACATGCAATACAAGGATTTCTTCTATAATAAGCAATTGATTCCGCATCTAATTCACAGATTTTCCGTTTTCTTTCAGACATTAATTTTGCATAAGCCATACTAACCATTCTCCTTTAATGCTGAAATTTCTTCTGTGAGTTTGTCTTTTTCAATTAATAATTTACGAACTTCTTCTTTTTTGTCATCTAATTGCTTATATAAATCATCAATTAAAGTCAATTGGTTTTCATAAATTTCTCTTTTATCATTTTCATCAAACAAACAATGGTCTAGCATTGCCTTTTGAGAAATAGAAATAGCCCATTGAGTTCCTTTACCTCGTAATTGATCGTAATAATCTGCTTCGGCTTTATCGAAATCTTTATTTCTTAAATCTCTCATAAGATAAGTAAGAGTTGATTTACCGATGTCTTTATTGGAACGGTTTTTTACAGAGATTTCATTTTCTTTTGCGATTTTGTCATTTGAATTAACCAAATCTCTCTTAATACTGTTTAGATTCTTAATATCATTTGAATCAGTAACAGGATCTAAATTTGCAATTTTAATATCACATTGATGAATTTGTTTATTGTTATCTACAATCTGTAAAATTTGTGATAATTTATATGTATCATCAGAGACATCTTCATCTTCTAGATATGGAGATAATTGATTAAACAAGAATCGTCTATCCTCTTCCGGATAATCTAAAAATGGATCATATCCAATAACATCAATTGCGAAATCTCTATTTTGAATATCTTGTTTTGACCATTTGACTTCCTTTTCTTTATCTAAATCATTTTTGCTTTTTCCAACTTCTCCAGTTAAAATACTTTGTGAAAAATCTTGATATTGGTATTGTCTACCATTGATTTGTCTTAAATATAACCCCATACTGAACGTGTTGTTATTTTTTGCAATAGAATCAAATAGTGAATAATAATATGGAATATCAAGCTTATAGCATAAAAGAATACAAGCCGTATTTGTATTATATTTTTTTTCATAATATTCAAACAATTCTTTTACGCAATTCGTACATAAATGGACATATTTATCATTTTTTTCAAATGATTTAGACCATTGTGATTTATAAAAATGTCCAACAGGATTCTTCCACGACATTCCGCAACGAAGACACCTGTAATCATGTGTATCATCAAAAGAATCATTTTTATCCATAACTTTTTCTTTCCTTGCCATCAGATGTCTCCTTCCTTTTTTATTTTTGTTAGAAAAAGACACTTCATACAAAGTATGAAATGCCTATTTCTTAGTTTTATTTTCTTATTTATATTTTTAATTGGCAGTGACGAACTGCCAAAATCAGAATGTTGTCATCATTCTTACATCAATTTAATGATAAAAATGCAGTGTATAGGAATCGAACCTATATAATAACCGGCACTGTAAAGAATCTAATAGAGAATATATTATTGTATGTCATCAATTCAGATGGTAAAATAATACAAACACACTAGAAGAGGTAATAATATGAGCGATAAAATTACTATCAATGGGCGTGAATATGAATCACCAATAAATTCTCCACAACTCAAAAATTTGCAAAAGCAATTGCAAGAATTTACATCAACGCCAGAATACAAAAATTATACTGCAAACAAAATGGCTGAAGATATAAGTAAATATATCAAACAAAGCACTTTTAAAATGCCAAGCATTCCTACGCCAGAAGATCGTCTTAGATTTCTTACTGAAAAATTGGATATTACAAATTCAGAATTGAAAACTCAAACAGAATCAATGCAAAAAATTCAATATGAAAACATGAAATTGAACGCACAGATAGATGTTTTGAATAAAACACTTGATTCTAATAGAGAAGAATTGTATGAATTGCAAAAAGCAAATGGAGAGTTGAAGGCTGTAAACACTAATCTTGAAAATAGCAATCGACACTATTGGAGAAATACTGGTCTGATTTCTTTCGGTGTGGCAATTATATCATTTATATTAGGTTTATATTCTACAGAGGTAAAGTCATTGTTAGTATCAATTCTACACCTAATGCAATAATACCACCGACTAATGCCGGATTAATTCTATAGATTCCTGTCATACATTTCATTTGAATCATCCTTTCTTGAAAGATTTGTTAAATGATGCGTGTAGGAATTGAACCTACATCGTCTCCGTGAAAGGGAGATAACTTAACCATTCGTCCAACGCACCAAAATAGGAGAGTAGTAATGCTCTCCTTTAAATATTTATCAGCATAAAGCACTAACTCACTGACATTGAACTCCGAATGTTCAGTTTTAGAATAGAACTATTGATCATTTTGTTCCATTCATGCTACCTAATTCACTTCTGATTTTGTTTTTGGTATAGCCCACTACCAATAGTCAAAATTAGCAAAAACTAAAATTGTTATACGCCACCAGATATACGTCTATATCTTCGCAATGGAATCTTTCCGCATCCTAATCAATCTATAACATCCCATATTTATCTGTCTTTCCAGAATGTCAGACTGGATACCAGCCATAACATAAGCTCAAATCTAGTTTTGTGCAAGCACAATCCCTAGTAAAAATCTCGAAGATTTTTGTTCAATATAATATTCTCTAACTAGAACGCTATATGATACCGTCCTTACAACCTGAATATTGGTGGTTTGATTATTGTTTATAAATCAGAAATGGACTTTTGTTCTACCTTTTTGATTCCACCATCAGCGAAATATTTTTCGAATTATTTAAATATCAATACTATCTTTAAGTTTTCGTACTTTTGATGTATCAACCTTAATATAGAACTTCTTCGTGACATCAGTGCCAGAATGATTGAGCATAGTAGATACATCTTCAAGACTAACTCCCTCGTTCTTTAAAAGTGTCGCATAGCTGTGGCGAAAATCGTGTGGGTGCAGTGTCGGAACGCCTATCATATTTCCAATCTTTTTACACCAATCATTTAATGTACTGTTTCTTATCGGTTTGTCTTCTGTGACATATGGAGTAATAAATAACCTACCGTGATCATCAATACCATTTTCTTTTCGATATTGAATCAATTTTTCCATATATTCTTTAGTTTCTTTGCTGAAACTTAATTCTACAATTTTTCCTTCTTTTTCTAATACGTTACTACATATTCTTTCATCAAAATCAACTTGATCCCATTTAAGACTTGCAATTGCATTAACTCTTGCCATTGTAGTTAGTGAGAGAAAAGCATATAACTGCAATTGAATATCTCCATATTCTTCGAGTTTTTCACGCATTAATTGCACTTGTTCTTTTGTAAGATATGTTTGTACAGCAATCGGTTGTCCTGCTTTCGGTCTATCAATAAATTCCACAGGAGATTCTACAACAAGTTTCTTTTTTCTGAGAAATTTATAAAATGCAGAGATTGAAGCCATGACCCTTTTTTGGCGATTTACATTATTGCCTTTTTGCTTTCGCCAATAATAATATTCAGTAATATCATCTTCTGTAGCTTCAAGAACAGATAGATTAAATTGATTATCATACATAAAGATGAACCACTGCTTTAAGTCTGCATTATATGCCTGTATGCTATTTTCTGATAAATCTCTAATAGACATATCTATCTGATATTTTTGAAATAATTTTAATGTTTCTGGATTTATATGCTCCATTTTTTCTTTATCATATATCTGTATTCTTTTGCTTCGTTCTGCCAACTTTCCACTTCCTTTCAAAATAAAAAGAAGTAGTACAATTAACTAAACTACCTCTTTATAATCAATGACATTGCGTCCCCATTTAATTTCATCTAAATACTTTAATTCTCCGCGTTCAGAAACCCTTTGCCAATCAATATTATTTTTAATAAACGATTCTATATTTTTTCGTAACATAACAGAATCATTATTTAATATTTCATATACATTTTCTTTTGTTAAATCACATGGGAATAATATGAAATAATTAAGATTATTTTCTTTTAGCATAGACTGCTTTTGTAATAATTTTTGACGATAATTCTCTTTAGATTTGCTTGCTTTTATTGCTTTATTAGAAAAGAAATATGATTTATAAGCTTCAATAATTCCTGCTATTTCAATATAAATTTTCTTCTCTTTTATATTTATTACATAATCACAATTCATTCGTCCATTATATTTAGAAATAAACGAAGAATAATCAACATCTCTCTGATAATCCTTCGTATATTTCAATCCGAATTCTCTTAAATATTTTGAAAACATATACTCAAACTGACTTGTCACATGTTCTCCATCTTCAAAATTAAAAATTGTTCCACGACCCTGTTTGCCAAGTGATACATCGTATTCGCTTAATAATTCTTGAAGATCACAGTTATAATATTTTTTAGAAGTTTTTCTTAGAGAATCTGCATTAAGCCAATTATTATTATTGTCTATTTCAGAAGTTGTAATAAAATTTCTACCATCACTTTTTACATAAGAGCATATATCTATGATCATTGCATCAAACTCTTCTTTTGAAAGACTTCTATCCAACATAGAATCTTTGATTATTTCTAAACCAAGTTCTTTCTTCATATTATTAATTGTTCCCCAATACAAATTAATAAATTTTATTGGAGGGTGATAACAACCAATTCCTCTAAAGTCATCATACATTAATGGTCTACCAATTTCATTTTGCATTTTATATATTAAATGCGTCATTTTTTCTTTAGATGGTGTTTTGCCTTTTGAAATGAATCCACACCAATCTATAAATTCAGACCAACTCGTTATAGTTTTATCCGGACAATTTTTTACATACCATCGTGAATCTGGTAGATTAAATTCATCTTTTCTTAAATACATATTAGAAATCGGTTTGCCATATAATTCACTTTTCTGTATGTATTCATTAACCCAATAATCATAATCTTTAACATCAAAATTTATTGATCTTGGTTTTCCCATAAACTTTCCTCATTTCTCCCCATTCAATAAAAAACAGGAGAGAAGTGCGAATGAGGTTACACTTATCCGAAAGCTCATGACTTCTTTCGTATCTCTCCATAATTCCCCACAATCAGTTACGACACCAATCATGAGTACACTCATATATTCTCTAAACAACACCACAGAGAATATTAAAACGCAGCACATTGCACTCGAAGCAAATACGAATTAACGTACACACTACTTAGCAGGTAGGTTCCAAACCTCATGGATTTATGCTGCATAAGAAAAGAACCCATAAGTTTTTACGCCTACAGGTTCTAAGAAAGGAAGGTAAAACATGAGTGTAATCACAAAAAGAAAACTTCACGTCGAAAAACACTATGAGTTTTTATGCCCATAGTGTTTAAGAAAATCTATATTTCTAATAATATTTATCTTACAGTCCAAATGTCTGCCAGAAAATCTAACATCTCATTCTGATCAAATGCATCCGTACAATAGAAGCTATGTGAAATATATCTATCTCCGTCAGAACTGGAAACAGTCATGCCGTGTACTTCACCATCTTCGTCTTTTGTAAATCTGACATCACAATCATCTTTGTGTTCACACATATCACAGTCAATGTCATCATCATGACCACCTAACTCTTCGTCATCCGGTTCAATCTGAACAAGAATTTTTGTTTTAGCGTCAGGATAAGATCTTAAAATGCACTTAGAATTTACATCTTCCATTGCATAAATTGCAGTTGCCCAAGAAGTAATATATTCTCCATCTCTTTTTAATTTATCGCAATAAATACGATCGTTAATAATCATAACTTCATATTCGTTTGGATATTCATAATCTAAGTGAATATATCCAAAATCATATCCATATAAAACAAGTTCTTTAATAATTTCTTTTGCATCATTATATTTCGCCACAACTGAAATGGTTTCTGTAGAATCTGTAAGTACGTCATCTAACATTTCGCAAAATTCCTCAATGCTTTCAAAAGTAAAAGTATCCAAATAATTCACTCCAATCTATTATGCTTCGTTAACGGCATCCTTAAGTGCTTTACCAGCTTTGAATTTTGGTGTTTTACAAGCTGCGATCTTCATTGTTTCCCCTGTCTGTGGGTTACGACCTTCACGTTCAGCTCTTTCTTTTACTTCAAAAGTTCCAAATCCAACAATCTGAACCTTTCCATCCTCAATCATACCATCTTTAATAGATTCAATGACTGCATCTACATACACAGCAGCATCTTTCTGCGTAACTCCGGTTCTTGTAGCAACTGATTTTGTTAATTCTACTTTATTCATTTTTTAATTCCTTTCGTTCTATATCATTTTTTACAAAAATAGAAGAGTACACGCCTGTTTAACGGTCGCATCTCTTCTCAAGAAATATATAATAACAGCCCATACAATTCCGATTCACGAGAGTTTGAATTATACCGGGTGTAGTATGAGCTGTTATACGACTTTATAACATGACTGGGCTAATATTAAGTAATCCAGTTTCGTCAACAACGCAAACCATTTGTGACGGTTTTCCGTTTAATCTTTTTTCGATTGTATAATCACATCCAGAACCAGCAAGGCTTCCGCTTTGCACGAATTTCGATTCTTGACTATACATACAAAAATGCTTATGTCCACAGAAAATATTCTCCGGGAAGAATCCACACATTGACGCAAGATTCATATACCCTTGTTTTGTAGGAGTATCATAATCTCCATGAATAAGAAGATAATCTTTCCCATAAATATCAACTTTGGCAATTCCATCATCAATACTGCAATCTAGCAATGAATGAAATCCATCTATATGCTGAAGAACTCTGCACACATCCCATGCAATAAATGCATCCAAACGTTCACTGTGCTGTGCAAGATCCTTCGCCTGTAATCTTGAGTGGTTCCCAGAAGCAGAAGCTAAGTAAACATCATCGAAATGTTTCGTAAGTTCATGACAAAATGATGTGATATATTCAATACTTAATTTAAGCTGATCAATAACATTTTCTTTGTTTGAAACTTCAATTGTCTTATGCAAGGAGTTACTAATATTGTCTCCGAGCAAGAAAATATGTACTGAAGAAACCATATTCATTTTGCCGATTTGAATTACTTCACTTAAGTATTTATCCAATCGTTCTTTAGCAATCTGACAATCAAATTGTCCAAATGTGGAATGGAATGTCTGACCAATATGTAAATCGGACAAACATACAATCATTGATTTCCCTGTTCCAATTAAAGGTCTTGGAAAACTTCTAAACTCTGTTTTTCCAAAGTTATCAAGTCTTTCAACAAGAAGATCCATTACTTCATCGAAACGACTATCCATATAATTCTGTTTCTGCCAAGACCTGCGTTCATCTCTAAATTGTATCTTTGAACGCTCTAGTTCTCTCTGAGCTAATCGTATTTCTTCTAACTGAGCAGAATCATTTACAAATTTATTTCTATTCGCAGCAAGCATTTTATCAAATGCCTGTCTCTGCTTTCTAAATTTTGATTCGGTATATTCTGTACCAAGAAGCTCATTTAATATATCTGCCACATCCTGCCAAGAACCGATTTTATCCTTGTCACCTGTGACTCGATAGATAAGCTCTTCGTCTGTTTCTCCATCAAAACGTCTATAAGAAGTTATAACAAACACATCCCTTCTTATTCTTCGGATTCCGGAACATCAAGCTCCTCGTCTGTTTTAAGTGCTACAGAAAAGTCAATTACCTCATTCTTAAAAGCTGAAAGTAAATCTCCAACTTTAATATCCTGTTCAACATCATTCTCATCTGTATATGAAATAGAGGTACAATCTTCAGAAAGCACTCCACCTTTTACTGTCAATTTATCTGTTGTAGTTCTTGTAAATTTAAGCTTACTTGTAGCCATAATCTATTTTTCTCCTTTTAATTCATTGAATTTCCGATACTTCGGATACAAAAATAGAAGAGTAGTAATTACTCTTCCTCGTCTTCATAATATTCTTCTAATTCAGGATCAGGTGCTTGAAAACCTATTGCAAATGTCTGTTCAGTCCCATCACCTTTAGATGCAACTTCTTCATTCCATTCTGCAATAATCGAAGATGGTTTGATCTTCATAACCTCAATCCATGAGTATAATACATTTAATAATTCATCTGTAACCGGTAACAATACGACACCAGTTATAAGACCGAATATATATGATAATAACTTTTTATCTTTCATAGGCAGTTACTCCTAATCTAACAAATCTGCCATAGCAGCAGTTTCACTTCTTTCTGTTTTCTTAAGCTGAACATATCCAAATTTTTCATGACCAGCTAATTTCTGAACAGCAGATAATAGTCCGTTGTTCATTCTAAAAAGTGTAGAGTCTGTTTGTTTAAAATCACCGTTCATCCACAAAGCTGACCCTTCTCCGACACGACCAATTAAAAGTTGAACATGTTCTTTCGTGAGATTTTCTGCTTCGCTCACATAAATGATAGAATTCTTAATATCTCTACCACGAATATATCCAAGATGTTCAATTTCAATAGTTCCTGCCATCATCTGCATTTCTAATCCAGTCTCTCCACCAAGATGATCAGCCAAAGGCATGGCATAAGGAAGAAGTTTTTCTAATTTTGTCCCTGGAAGGAACCCAACTTCATTTGCATCTTTCACGCCAATTGCATTTCTGACATAAATTAATCTATCGAATTTTCCGTCCTCGATTAGCTTAATTGCATTCGCAATCATTAAATAGTCTTTTCCTGATCCAAATTTTCCAGAAATTACCTTAATAGTTTCATCTTTATCTTGAAGCATATTAAATGCTAAAACCTGTTGTGGATTTCTCGGTTTAATTTTACCCATAAAGTGACTATTAATTTGTTTATAAGGCGCAACTACATATTCAGAACCATTCCATTTTCTATAATCAACAACTTCTCCATCAGATTTTTTAATAATCAGATATTCATTAAGAAACGAATCATAAATATTCTCTTTCATATGTGAATAAAAATAACTCATTTCTTCGTCGGAAAGAATTACTTCTTTATACCCTGTATATTCATTTATATTTTTTACAAGATTGATTTCGTTAATACCTTTTGTTTCTAACTCAAAAATATTTTTCGAAATAAATTTACAATTTAAATCATCTGTACAAAAAATAATTGGAGATTTTTTAGAGTTATAGTAATAAGCAGATGCCAAGATAATATTATCTGGCGTAATATCTAGATCAAAATCAGATACGATTTCTTTAATTTCAGAATTGAGTACAACGACTTCATACTTCCCATAATTTTCATCAAGAAGATGAGAGATTAGTCGTGCTTTATATTTAATTTCTCCGTCTTTGTTCCCGGAGACTTTAATATTTTCAATTTCTTCAAGAGTCTTTTGTGAAATCACGAATGACTCATTAAATGCTTCCTTCTGTAAGTTAAGAAGTGCATTGGTATCTAAGAATAATTTATATTCCAATACACAGATACCACCTTTCTATAAGTATTATTTACTTGATTCCATTAACCATATCAACATATTTATCCTCAATATAGATATGATTTCTGGTAATACCTACTCCAATATGAGCATAAATAGTTTTTAGATAATTCTTATTACCTTTATCTTTCTTTTTTCCGTCTTTATACTTTTCAATATCATAAAAACCACAAGAATGATATCCACCGATTGAACTATTGGATCTAACATGAGTTCTTCCAATAATTCCACGCTCAACTAGAGTTTCTAAATCATTTTTACTAATTTCTTTAATAGTAATTCATTCCTTTCGTACATATTTCTCTCCAGATAGGAGAGGAGTGATAGGAATAACACGACTCGAACGTGCGACCTCTTGATCCCAAATCAAGCGTTCTACCAACTGAACTATATCCCTAGACAAGTTGCTGAAGCCCCGGAATTGAACCGAGTTTTTACATGGTTATGAGCCACGCCAAGATCCAACCTTTACCGCCAGCATATGAAAATTGGCAGTAGATGTTTTACCCACCGCCAATATATAACCACAGGTTTGTTTCTTCCTAAGTGGTTGTTTTATTAGATAATTGTGAAAATCTCACTATATACCCTTCAAAGAAACACTAAAAAATTGTGAAAAAGTGCTGAAATTCCTTGTAAATAGGGCGTTTCAGAGATTTCCTAAAAGTGGTTGTTTAATCGTTTCTTATTATATCTTCTATATTTTTCAAGTTGTTTTTCTTCTGCACAAACATTACAATACATTTTCCGATTCCCAGTATCTTTTATTTTTTTTCCACAACATTTGCATTGTTTATATCCCTTTTTAAAATTCCCTATATATTGGTTTCCTATATTTGTAAAATCAGTTAATTTATAAGCGACTTCTTCATCTGCTTCACTACAAAGATTAACTTTAATATTTAAATTATCAATTTTCTTCCCAAACGATATATAGCCATTTGCATATAATTCATGAAGCATTTCATTTTTCTTTTCCAATGTAAGGGTAACATTAGCAAGCTTAAATACTTCAGATAATCCACGAAGATCTTTTTTATTAATCCAACCATCCGAATCCATATATCTTGCTATTGCATAAAGAGTAAACATAAATTTTTTCTGTCTATCATTTGGAAGAGTAGAAATTAGATTAATTTCTTTTTGATAAATTGGAATGTACTCCAATTCTTTAAATTTAGAATTGTCTTCAGATTCATAAAGAAATTTACAAGTTCTAACGATTTTATTAGACCATTTATATTCCTGATAATTTTCTATATTAAATTCAAGAAGTTTATTTTTAACAATCTCAATCAAATCTTCAAATGCTTCACCATTATTAAAATAATATTTTGCAATTAACATAATAAAATATCCCATTGGTAAATCATTTGGCTTTTTCTTTGATGCTAATACACCTCTGATATAATCTTTTTCATTAAGTATATACATTTTCTCCCTCCAGTTCTTTTAATCGTTTGATGATCAATTCTCCAATGCAATCCCAGCAAAATTGACGATTGCCTTTATACCCATAAGTTATATCTAGAATAATATTCATTCGTTCATCATCATTAGGACAAATTTCAGCAGCTTCTTTTTTGAATTTTTCACACAAAAATTTTCTGTTTAAGTTTGACTCTTCTTTATCACGATGTTTTTGAGTTTTATATTCTCTGATACACTCTCTATATTCATACTCCAGTTCTTTTAATGCCTGTCTATGTTCTTCAGTACATCTTCTTTTAACTTTTATAATATTGTAATCGAAAGTGGAGTTGTGATGGAGTTGAGATTTGTATCCATCTAATTGAGATTCAACATATTTACAAATTTGATTCATAGAACAATCGGATGTTCCTACCGGCATTTTATATTTATACCAAAATAAGAATTCCTTTTTTTCTTCATCTAAATTTTTCTCATTATCAATCAAATCTTGAATGCTGCATTTATAAAGTGCTTGACATTTAGAATTACTTTCTTTTATATAATTCTTGTATTGGCGTTTGGTGTCATCATATACATAAATCATAAAATATGGTTTTCTATAAGCACACAAAGATTGTAAAAACCGGTTATCTTTACATGCCCTAATATTATACCAATCACTAGGCATTGGAGTGGCAAGGATTCCTTTTATTTTATCCAATTCTGCTTGCTGAAATAGCTGACCACATTCAATTCTATATTCAAGAGTTTTATACTCCTCAGAATCTTTTGGAAACTTTGCTAGAACTTCCATCATAGAAGTTACATAATTTGTGATTGTGCCAACTTGATTTCCCATACCATTTTTATTTGTTTTTTTAATTTCTTTTTCAGTAACAATAACCTTTTCAGCATTGCTCTGTACACATTCAATTGCTGGAAGAGTTTTAAAGCGGTTAAGCAATACAGAGTTATTTGTAGAGAAGAGTATATCCCCATCCCAATCGCAGCCATTTTCTGCCATACAAAATGAATCCCATGAATTTATTATCATTATGGTATCCATATATTGATACCAAAATCGACATTCTTCAGAATTGTTTACAGAACACTTTCGAATATTATTATGACTTGTCATTGGACTTCTAAAAATAACTATATCATCTTGTTTTTTGTCTGTCCAAAATTTAGAATAGCATTCATTTGCTTTAAGCAATCCAGTAATCTCTAAACCACATATAGATTGCATTAATGAAAATGGATCGCCACTGCCTATTTGATAATTACCATCTACAAATAATTTTCCGATCTTTGCATCATTCATTTTTTTCTTTATATATCTATGTACAGAATCTATAACATACGGATCATTAAGCATGTATTTGCTTGTATATAATGCACCTTGCCACGAATTCACATCAGTATTATCATTGATTCCTAAAAAATTGATAGTAGATTCATAATCTCCGCACATGGCATTTTTTAATCGATTAATTGTCGGGTCACATAATTTTCGAATATCATCTTTAGTCAATTCATACGATTGAAGATACTGATAATTTAATTCTCGTTCTTCATCTAGTACGTGTGGAGAAATTTTAGTAACTGAAAATTGATATCCGCATTCTTCATAAGCACTCATATAGTTATCAATGCAATCATAAGCAGACCATAATTTTAAAGAAGATTCTGTTACAATCATTTCACATTCACGAATATCTTGAGTGTTTCCCCAAATATCTTCAATAAAATAATTACCATTATTATATTTTTCAATAAACTCTAAAATTGGAAATGGATAGAGCATTCCTTTTAACCAAGCGTTTCGTAAACAAACACCACCAGGAATGTAATCAAGATTTAAAGATTCAGAGACACGTTTCATATAATCGATAGTACATAGATTAAAACCATCCGACACTGTATTCTCAAGCTCTTTCTGTTTTATTAATGTCCTTATAGGTTCTGTGCTTTTCTTTTCATCATTCTCATTTATTTTATTTTTCTCTTTTGCTCCGTCATCTAAATATATAACATCAGAAAAATATTTTGTGACGCAATCCTTAACAACTAAAATTCTATTTGGATTGCAAATAGGTTGAGAAGCAGAACATGTTAAAGCTTTATATGCTTCATATTTTGCTGGAACTAATTTTACTTCAATGCTTCTTTTGCATTCGCACAATTCGTTTAATTTATCCACATATTCTGAATTACAAAAGAGAAGAGTATTATTTTTTAATCCACCAGTAGTACCAACAAACCGCCTATAATTAATTCCATTAACAATTACTCCTTTTTTGCCCGTTGCTCTTGCAAAATCTGATTTACGATTAATTACAACCTGTAAGAATATTTTTGAAAAATCTATATATTTAATATTCTTTTTTAGAATCTTATTTGCCATAATACGAAATTCTTGACCTTCGAACAAAGAGACAAGTTCTTGATACCTGAATGCTTCTTTTTTAGTAATAGTAAGATTCCAGTCAGAATACTTTAATTTGTCTGTTCCTATTTTAAAAATCTCATATTGAGGGACGCTAATACCAGCCATTTATCTACCTCGTACTTTCTTTATTCTATTTTAAAATTAATTTTGTATTGGATAATTTAAGATATGTTGCATAAGAATAATTATTAGAATACCTATATTTTCTAACAGGATATGGATACTTGTTAGAAGGTCTTCCAGTTGGAGAAGGATAATAAGATCCAGTACATATATAACAATTATCTGTATCTTTTATAAGAAGATAATTTTTGTATCCAGGTGTATAATCATAAATATTCTTCATTAGATGAACTTCTCTATTTTTATATTTAGAAATAATATATTTTGAAGCATATCCATTCCTTATTTTGTATCTATATTCTTCTAATTTTGATAAATATAAAAATTCATTTTTATCCATTGAATCCATTTTGTACAAAGCTTTTGATTTAGTGTCATAATACAATTTGCGGTTCGCTTCTAAAGTATTCAACCTTTTATTTCTTCCTAAATATTTTTCTGTTCCGCAAATCCAAATATCATGTATGCCGGCTGCATTATATAGCTCATGTCTCTCTAAATATTCCGAAGCAATAGGAGAGCATTGATATTCAATAACATATTTTTTATTGTTATATGTAAACATAATATCTGGACGTTGTTTTGTTTCTGGAATCCACGCTTCCAAAACAGCATTCGTTACGCCGGGCTGATTTTTAACCCATTTATATAAATCCTTTTTACCTTGCATATGTTCTTCGGTTTCAGATTCAGAATACTTATCTTCACATTCTTCTTTATCCATATGTCTAAAATATGGGGCTTTGATTTTTCCATGACAATATTCATATGGTCTTCCACATGCAGGACATAAAAGAATTTTCTTTTTGCTCCATTTTTTTAATTGCTCCTTGGTATGAGTCCCATCATAACAATTGATGGTTTCATTTCCAATCAAACATGTTAACATTGAATTCCTCCTTTTTATATATCTTATAATTTTATATTTTCCACTTATTCCTCCTCATATTTCTTACATCTTTCTTTATTAGCAGCTTCTTCCATATATAATTTCTCTTCACGCTTTCTATCTCTTTCAATCTGTTCAGCGATTCTAGAACCTTTATCTTGTCCAATAGAAATGGGGTAGTAGTCTGTGCAAAAATCATACCCCCGGATTTCTCCACCATATCTCTTATGAAATTCTTCACGGCTTGGGATATGTAATGTGTTATGGTTCTGTGAGTTTACTGTTTCTGTTTCGTTTGTCATATTTGTTGTTCTCCTTTTTGTTTATAAAATTATTCATCTCTGGTCATCCTTTCTTGATGTGAGATTAATTGTTTTAGCATCAACTATGAGAACGAAATGTAAATAGGTACGAGTCTTTTCTATTCCGTCTTTCATTCTCATATGCCATCCAAATGAGAGGTGTTGTTTTATAATGACATCTCTCTACTTATATATTCCCCATATATTTAATTTGTTTTTGTATTTCTGATTCAGAATCATACTCAGAATCAATAATCTGATTCCCATTAGAATCTTTTGTAAAATGCCTATAATCTGCAAAAATCTTTGGAGTTGTTGTAAAAGAAAAATCTCCATGTTTGTCTTTATATCTGATTCTTTGCATGGCTACATAATTGATAATCCCTATAGCTTTCAATATCTCTAAGGACTTACTGACATATCTATCAGATACGCCAGTGTCCTCATGAATTCTTTTATAATGCCTATAGCAACACAATGGTTTTGATGGATCTCTATTTAGATTCACTCTGATATAAGATAAAATAAGTAGAAGATGTGCTGAAGATATTCTTGAGGTATCTATTTCTGTATTCGCTAGTTCTTCTTTGAAATTTAGAATCTTATCCAACTCATCAAAATAAATAATTCCAAATCCATTCGGAATATCAAATTTATCAATATTCAGTTTTACTTTTCGGAATTTATCTGAGTTTGAACCCTCAGTAAGACACTTCTCAAAATCTGGACATTCATTAAAATATCCATAATGAGAGAGTAGAAGTAAGACTTCATAATATTTTTGATTGATTTTACCTGCCCTATAATTAGGTTTTATCTTTGACCAATCACATAATTCTTTTGTAGAAAATGCGACTGTATCATCAAGTGAACGTCTTGCACATAAGTATGAAAAGATAATTACTCGTTTATCAGATAGGGCGGTGTCATATATAATTTCTCTTGGAATCTTTACATAGTTAGGCAAGAGTCATCACCTCCGCCTAATTATTTATATCCAAGCTCTTTCGCTTTTCTACGAGCTTCAGCATTTCTATCGGCTTTTGCTCTTAATTCAGCACATCCACAACTAGGAATCCATGCTTCTATGTAATCGATACATCTCTGGAAATCACCTTTTCTTGTTCTTGATATTTTCGATCCTAATCCGGCATTTTGTCTTGTATCTTTATATAATTTTTGTACAAAAATACGAAAATATTTTTTCTGTTCCAATTCATCGTTGCCAATAATTTCACAGATTCTTTTTTTCGCAGCTTCAGTTATTGTTTCCTGCTGTGTCGTTGTTACTTCTTCGTTTAATTTTAATTGTTCCATATCATTTGACAATGTAGCAACATCATCTTTGACTGCCGTGACAGATTTAGACAATCCAGTTAACAATACACCCTGTTGTTCTAATCTTGCTAAAACCACAGCTGTACTTTGAGTATTTTCAGCAGAAACTTCTGCAACTTTTCCAACCAGTTCCATAACTTCTTCATAAGTTTTTACCATAATTAATTAATCTCCTTTGTTTTATTGTTAATGTTAAACTCCATCGTATCTGCCCAAGATTTGATTGCATGTACAGATTTAATGTAACCCTCTCTTTCCAATTCTGGAATTTTATTTATTTCATCAGTCAACCAAACATAACCGCCTATTTGTTCAATAAATGTTGCAATCTTTGAACAAAATAGAAGAGTAGAATTTTTAATTTTTTCTGAATAAGGGTCAGATTCTTCTACATTCTTAATATTCTCCAACTGTTTCCGCAAGTCTTGTAATTCTTTTACTTTTTCGTCGAAATCAGATTTTAATGCGGAATAATCTTGTTTATAATATTGAAGTTGTTTTTTTGTATCTTTATAATCATCAGGCTCTTGTACAATTGGATTTTCTTTTAGCTGTCTTATTTCATCAATATATTTTTGCACTTGTTTTTGCGTAATTTTTTTTGTAGTATCAATCGAAGAAATAAGATCTTCTTGCTCTTTTTCAGAAAGTTCTTTTATAATCGCAAGGGCGGTAGTTTTTGTAACAACACCAGTATCCAGCAATTCTTCTAATTCTGGTATCATTTCAGAGAGTATTTTGTAATTTTGAAGAGTATCAACTGAAATACCCATTTGTGCTGCTAATTGTTCCTGTGTCTTTTTTGGTACTTCCGATTTATTCGTAACCACCTCATATTGATTACCTTGAAATGAAGTAGAACCATTTCTAATCCCATACAGTCTTTCCAGTTCCTTAATACGTTTTCCTACTTTCTTTGCTGAACCGCCTATTTCACCTCTACGGCGAATGTTTGATTCAAGTAGATCAAGAAGGACTTCATCATCAGAATTGTAAATTCTAATTTCTGCTTCAATTGTAGGGATGGATAATTCCTTAAAAGCTCGTACACGTTGATGACCAGAAACTATAATCTTATCTTGTGTTATAATAATTGGTTCAATATTCCCTCGTTTCCCATCTTTGATTCGTTTACGAATTGAATCAAGAAGTTCATCCCATTTTTCTCCATTAATATCATCAAAGAATTCATTGTTCCTTGGATGTGGTTTAAGTTCATTAATATTAATTTGTTGCATTTCGTCTTTCCTTTCTTCTAAAATATAATTTTTATGTTACATTTCTAATATTCTCAATATATTTATTAAACATTTCACATATTTTCACTTCCTTTCGTCTCATTTCAAAAATACCATCTTTCTCATCTAGGTACATACGTCATGTACCCAAATTAGAAAACCGTTTGCATCTAGGTACATATTCAAGGTCAGATTGTGCAGTCAATATCAAGATAGACTCATATTATCAAGAGAAGAGATTATAACTCCGTAAATGAACTGTCGTCCATTTACTCCGTAATTTTTCATTTGATTGTTTGTGGTTGGATTGATAAATGATGATGCAATATCATCTTCTTATTTATTCTCTATCCATGATTAGAAATAACATCACATTTTCTTTCTTCATATTCTTTCTTACATTTTTCCAAAAGATTATCTACCATTCTTTCAAATAACTTTCTGATTGTCTTATCATGCTCAATAGCATCCAATGTAAAACATGTCTCTAATTTATTCTCGTAACAATAATCATCAGCGACTTGACGCAAATCATAATCTGGATACATGTCATTGAATTCTTTGTAGAGATATTTATATAATTTTCCATTTGATTCATATCCAAGATAATCCATTAATTCCTCATACTTCGGAAACATCTTAGAAGTCCAGTAAGAATATTTCCTCTTTGGTCTAGGTTGTTCTTCTGTATTATTAATCTTTTCATTGAGCAGATTTAATGTCTGTGCCATTGCAGCCTGTGTATTGGATAATGATGTAAGGATATCCGTGAATGCTTTCATATCTATATTCTGTGATGAGAGAGTATTATTTCTGTAGGATTCAATGATATCCCATGCCCAATCCATGAATTTGTCAGCCTTTGGTTGTCTAGACCATCTGCATAATTCCATAATTCCTCGTTGCGTATAATAAACTCTTTCTTGTTCTTCGCTTTTTGACAGGTTAGCCCCATTCTGGTTATTGTCTAATTTCAGCCTTATGCATAATGGTTCTAATCTGTCCTTGTGTTTTAGATAAATCTTACGAATTGCCTTGGATGGATCTTTATATTCTAATGCTTGTCCAATTTGTTCTCTTGTAAGTAACATGTCATCATTCATATTTCTATAGAAGTCACATGGTACTGTATTAAAGGTTTCTGTTGTAATTAATTTTAGTTTCATATTTTTTCTTATCCTTCCTTTTGTATGTGTTTGGATTTTTTAATTTCTCGGTTTGTGATTGCATGAGTAGATATTAATGATAAAGCGATTCAATATAGTATTCTCCGTGAAGAGAATTGTTTGTAGTGTAATTTTCATTCTGCGATTTATATTCTGGAACAGAAGAGTAGAATCAATTTTTCTTACTTGTGTATGTGGAGAAAATTTTAATGATTTGATGCTGTTTTAAATTTTTATACGCTTGATGTAAAGTTGGTAGGGTATGGGTATTTGAATTAAAATTGATGTTATTTATTAAGATTTGGTGGGCGGATATAGAATGATATGTTTTTATGATGATTTAATAGATATGAAATAAGACAGACTTTATTGCCTGTCTTATGTTGTGTCTGTTTTTCGGTATGTAATATATTATTCTTTACATGCTGTCTGTGGAGTATTTTTGAGCTGAGAGAGATTTAAGCGACTTTATGCCGGTGGATGGTAAATTGGTAGGGTATGATAGTGGAATTGATTTTAGATGTCATTTTGTGTGATTTAAGCATCTGTTTATGCAATCGCCATATTTTCTGCAAGGATATCAAAAATATTTTTATCTGTGGATTTATCTCTTGTATTTAGATTTAGTTTTTCCATAATATGATCCAAAACGAGAGTATACATGTCACGGATGTCTTTATAATGATTGATAACATCTATTGCATATGGTTCTGTTTCGAGGTTGAATTCTGATTTATAAACCTGTACATAATCTGAAAGTTCTATGTTGTATGTGTCTTCTAATTCATTGATTGTAATATGGATGGTATCTTTCAGTTGCAATGTCTGATCTGAATTTTCATTTGCATATTGCGTAAGAGTATTTAGTTTTGAGAATGTATTTGTTTTCCAACGAGAGTATTTCTTTTCCGGAAGTTTCTTCTTTTGAGATGATTCTTTAATGGAAGAAATATCTTGCTGCATGGATGCAATTGTTTGTGTAAGAGTAGTGATAGCATCAAAAAGCGGTTCTAAACTGTACTGTTGTGATTTTAATTTGGTTGTGGCTATTTTTAATCCTTGTTCACAGGCTATGAAATAATCCCTGGCTTGCTCATGTCTTTCTGAATTGCCTGTCATAGATAATTTCTTTGCAAATTCTGATGTGAGATGATAGTCGGTTCTTGTTTTTGTTTTAATATTATTGGCAGACTCGTACTCAAGTACGAACCTGAAATAATCAACATTTTCTGTAGCGAATTTATTGTTCTTGATATTACGGTTACACCATTTTGAGAAATTTGATGGATTTAATTCTAAAAATGAATATAACTGGCTTGCCGTTGTCATTCCATTTTCATCAATCTTAAGTGCAATTTCGATTGGAGTCTGTGTTGATGTTGCTTTAGTTTCTGATAATGTGATTTCTGATTCTTTATTCTTTCTCATATTATTTACCCGTCTTTCTATTCCATATATGTTTTTTATTTATTGACTGCTCTTATATATTCTCTAAGCAGATTACAAATCAAATGTCTTTTGCATGATATAGTTGTATGATTCTTCAGTATAGAGTTCTCTGGCTGCTTGTAAGAATTTCTGTATTCCATATCCATAATCTGACATTGGATTATTAAGAACTGACTTTATGATGTCTATGTCTAATTCTTCTGTATGCAGTTGATTTGCTGGAGATCCTTGTCCATCTTTGTTGCAAAATCCTTTTACTTTTCTGGTTCCACGAAGAGATAGAATTGATAATGCTTTTAGTCCGTACATAAGATTGACATGGATTGTAATTGGTTTGTTCCTATATGGTATTGAGAGAGTGCCGTGTAATAATTGCTGCGTAGATGTCTGAATGTAAACATCTCCCGGTATTGTTTTATAAATGTAATATGTTCCGTAATTTGAATAGATATATGCATTTGTACATCCAATGTTTAATATGTGTCTGTCTGTTTCTGATTGATAGCGATTGTATGAATCTGGTGTATATTGGCAATCTGGTATGTCTCCATAGCGCACTTGTTGAATGTTTCCTGATGGATGGTTAACCCATGATGGGAATTGGATTAAGATTTCTTCGTTTGTTAATCGCATTTTGTATTTTCTCCTTCTCTTGCTCTTGAGTGATTTTGGATGATAGTTGGAAAGTTGGAAAGGATGGTTGGTAGCTCTTTTATATATTCTTTTTTTGTGTGTGAATCTGATTGAAAATATGCGTCATGGTAAAAAGTTTCGGTAAATTTTGGAATTTGAGAAATGATAAGATGGCGAGAAGATATGAAATTCACTTGGAAAACTGGGTTTTCATGAGATAGAGAATGGCATGATTTTAAAATTTGAGATGGCTGGATTTGATAAAAATGGGTATGAAAATGAATGCATTATAATAAGGAAATGATTAGATTCGGAGAAAACTGTTGATTTATGGGAGGTTTGAGAGTTTTTTGATGTGGTTTTGGGGTTGGTGAGGGGTATTTTATGGGTGATTGAGTAAGAATTTTTGCAGTAAAATGGGGAAATTACCGAAAAGTTTACCGAAAGATTTTGAGTGAATTTTGTGTGATTTTGATATTTTTTTATTTCGGTAATGGGGAAGTGAGATAGATTGTGTGTGGAGATGCCATTAGCAAAATTTTCAGAATTTTCAGATAATAAAAAATGTAAAATACCCCCGTCTTATTTTTGACGAATAACAATAGTAAAAAATCCTTTATTTATGGGTTATTTTTTGCACTTCTCAAAAAAATGCAATTTGATATACGGTACTGATATTTTTAGTCCCCCGTATGAAACTAAAATTTTATTGGGCTATTGATAAAGTTTTCATGGGGTAGGATGCAGATCAGACGGGCAGTATTAATCTTTTGTTAGTAACAAAATGATAATAACAGTTTAACGGTAAGGTTCGATTTTTTGACAAGTTTAGTTGTCAAAAAGATATCCACACAATGTGGATAACTACCTATTGCAATGTGGATAACTCAACAAATAGATATATAAACTACTACACGTAGTATTGAAAACTACATGCACCACAAAAAACAATACAACCATATTCAACAATAAATATACCTTTATGCTAACTCATATATACCATAATGCTATATTGCACAAACCACCAAACCAACCTATACGCCAAACTAAACATAACTATACTATTTAAAATACCCATTCAGCAGCTAAACACATATTATCTATCAATTAACATTTATTAATATATTCAAATATATTTTAAAATACATTCAATAATATATTTTCAGTTAACCTGGACACGTTATTGTCAACTTATTTGCAGGTACTCTTCCTTCAACTAATGCCTCTTTAGACGAAACAGCATTTGAATATGGTCTTCCTCTCTTCAATCCCGTCTCTTCATCCTCATACTGTCCCTGAAAACGGAATGGAATTAAATTCTTTTCACCTAATGCTTCCTCCGTTTTTACACGCCCATAGATATCCAGATTTCTTTTCCAAACTTTCTTTCCCTCTTCATCATAGGCTTCCACTGGAGTTCCCAAATAGTCACTTATAATACTGTCATTCCCATCCTTGGTGATTTTTCCTCTGGGAATAAAGTCATCCTGAAATACCCATGTAATCAGATTATCCGGTATATTTTCTCCCTGCTCTGCTTCTTTTTTTGCTTTTTCCTCCTCTCGTTTTTCCAGCTTCAAAATATAATCCGCTTTGAAATCTACTTTATTTTCAGTTTTCCTTCTGCCCACTGTGCTTTTCTCTTCCCATTCATGAAACAAGTTGTTTCCATTCCACAGGAATCTTATTACTTTTTGCTGCCTTCCCTCTGATGCTCCTTTACTATGTATACTGGTTACTGACTTTTCAATCCTCCTGCCAAAAGTATCATATTGGAAGCTGACACAGCTTTTGTCCGGTCTGGTTACTTCCCGGAGCATGCCGTTTCCAAAATAAAGGTATGTCCATGTACCTCCATCCGGTTCTATTTTCTTCGCCAGATTTCCCTCTTCATCATAGAAAAATTGCCTGCCCTTGGTTATAAGCTTTCCATATCCTATTAGTTTAAAGATCGTAGTTTATTTTTTAGGTGGTGGTGGGCGTCCTTAAGTGGATACATAATTTAAAAAATATATATTTCCAATTTTTACATCATGTTATTTACCTCATCTTCAAAATCGCATGCTATAATAACATTCTTACAGCATCTCCTCAAATAACTAAGCAGATTCGCAATATTTTCTATATATTGGCTTTCCTCAATATTGTGCGGTTCAATATCTAAGTAATACTTCCAATACAAAAAATCCGTAGAATCCAATAAATATTGCTCGACATTATATTCCTTATTCTTTTGAACACTAATATCACACCACTCAGTAATGATATAATTTACTGCTTCTTTTTTACCATTAATAAAATTTATTAGTAAAGCAAACAGTTTTTCATAATCCATATCAGTATCAACAAATACCTTACAATATAAATCGTTGTACATTATTTACCTCCTACTCAAACGGAATGAACGGTGGATTATCAAATGCTCCACCCTGTTTAATTATCGAAATATCTACTTCCATTCCAAAAATTTCTTGTAATTCTTTTCGCAAACCACTTAATTTAGCTTCTCCAGCTTGTATTTTACCTGTTTCTATTGCATGCAACATTGTTCGTTCTTTTGCAGAACCAGGATTAGGAGTCTTAAAATATTGGTTTATAAGTGAATCAAATTTATCACCTGATACTCTTAATGCAATATCTATATCTGATGTTGGTTTTGCGGTTCCTTTTGCTCGACTTCCTTGTACAACAATATCACCACTTATATCTCCAACCCTATCTCTAAGTAGTTTCGAAGCATTACTAAACTGTTCTTGTGAAATTCCTTGAGGTAATGAATATCTACTACTCTCAATCTCCACACCTGGCTGTTTATCTGTGGCTGCCTCGCCTTCCGTTCCTGGGCAATTCGGCTTTTTCTGATGCCCACTGGGGTCAAAGTACCTCACCGGATTGTTGGCACAATACGCATACAGGTTAAGCACGTCTCCCCAGTAGGTATCCTCCTGGCTAAATCGCCCTATGGTAGGGTTGTAATACCTGGCCCGCAGGTAGTATTGGCCTGTCTCCTGGTCATATAGCTGGCCTGCATAAAGGATGCGGTTGGGAAAAGCCTC
>OIWP01000300.1_pt1 | contig 76697 bp, 57 predicted proteins | sample 1587661 | NCBI WGS metagenome assembly OIWP01 (sample SAMEA3888899, study PRJEB22519) | human gut metagenome | biome: human gut; feature: human-associated habitat; material: faeces | place: Denmark | collected 2010 | reverse complement strand
AGAAATAGAATAGAAAAAGAAAGAGAAATCGTGTTGAGGCATGGTTTCTTTTTTTTGAACGAAGTTCATAACAAGATATTAATGGAAGAATATCGATACGATGGAAAAGATTTTACAAAAAAATAAAAAAAATCTTTCCTATTTGTAACATTATAAAAAAACCACAAATGGGATACAATTCAAAACGTTGATGAGAAACATTCTCTGATTCAAATAGACAATGAGAAAAAATTATATTGAAAACCCATCATCGCATTACTATATGTTGCGATATTATTATTTATAGAATTCTAGATCTTATATCTGATGATAGAGTAGAACGACCCCCATATCTTGATGAAATTGATGGAAATTTTTGAATAATCAATTTCATCGTCCGACAGGAACCCACCAATTTTTTAGGACGAACTAATACCTGAAATAGTTTAGCTAAGGAAAGGGGTAAAACCATGCAGCTTACAAGTACAACGGATTATGCTATCAGAATCGTATGTTATCTGGCAGCACAAAGGCAGATGATCTCTACATCAGAATTATCTCAGGAACTAAGTGTTCCATCCAGTTATATTCCAAAAATAACAAAAAAGTTAAAGCAAGCAGGAATCATAAAAGCCTGTGAAGGTACAAATGGTGGCTATATGCTGGCAAAACAACCGGAGAATATTTCTCTGATGAAAATTATATCGTGTGTAGAGGAAACAATGGCAATTAATCGTTGTTTGGAAGAAGATCGTTTTTGCTCAAGAAATTTAGAAGATACCTGCAAGATACATAAAATATTGTTGAGTTTGCAGAATACATACAATAATAAATTAGAGAGCGTAAAAGTTTCAGATGTTATCCGCCCTGGAGAAGATGAATATTTTGGACGATTTTATGTTGTGTTAAAACTGAACTTGAAGGATAAAAACTACGAGTGTGTGTACTCACATATCCGTGAAGTGTATGAGAAAGTAAGAAATACAGAAAGCTATGAAGAGTTCATAAACCAGTATGTAGAAAGATATGTGTATGTTTCTGATAAAAAAATGGTTCATGGTTTCTTATCAAGTGAAGGATTAGAAGAAAACCTGGTTGATGGATGTATGGAAAAAGATCTTCCATATCGCAGAATTACGGGAAAAGATAAGAATGAATATGTTTGGATGGAAGCAAAAAAATATATAGATGCAAATGAGAATACTGCAATTATTACATTACATAATGAGACGATTGTCCAGAACACAGTTATAAGAATGGAACAGGAACTCGTAAAGAAAGAACAGGATTTGGCAAAGCAGTATTGGGATATGGTATCACTTTTAACTACTGTATTGAATCATAATCAGATAGTTGAATCAGGGTATCAAGATGATATCAGTTTCTATACGAAACAGGTATATCTTCAATTGCAGAAGAATTATCCGGAATACGGAATTACGGATGAAGAAATTGCTTCAGTAGCCCATTTGGCACCGATTCATGATATTGGAAAGATAAAAGTACCAATTGAAATTTTGAATAAAAATGGAAAGTTGACAGATGAAGAAATGAATGTAGTAAAACAACATCCATTAGTAGGTGCGGCGATGACCCAGAGATTCCCAGAGGGGATAACAACGGAAAAGCTGAACAAATATAGCTATGAAATATGCAGACACCACCATGAAAGATATGATGGATCAGGATATCCAGACGGTTTAAAAGGGAATGCGATTCCGATGTGTGCACAGGTTGTTGGGATTGTTGATGCTTACGATGCATTGATCAATGATCGTCCATATAAAAGAAAATATGAACCAGAAGAGGCGATACGGATGATTTCAAATGGTGAATGCGGAGCGTTTTCCAAAAAACTGATCCAGTGCTTGACGGCGGCAGCAAAGCAGCCAGAGTGGTTAAAAGTAACAAAAAGTCAAGCATGACAGAAGATTTGAGGCGATTTTATGAACAAGAAATTGAGTGTTTTAAGACGAATTACAGCAGTTGTTCTGTGTGTTACATTATTATCTTCGCAAGTCGTAGTTGCGAATGCTGAAGATTCAGAAAGAATGAATGTGCAGACCAATAGTGAAATTACAGATATATCGGAACAGGATGGTTTCAGCAGTGATACATCTGAAATATCTGATATCACGGAAAGTGATATTCCTGATTCTTTTGAAGGAGAATCAGAGCCAAATACAGATATTAGTTCTGAAGTAACAGAGGAATTTGGTAATTCTGAAGATCAAGGATTTACAGATGGAGAAGAAACAATTACCGAGGATGAAAACACCTCAGATACTTTGGAAGAAGCAAATCCAGATTATGAAGATGGAAAAATATGTATCTACAATTACCAGCAACTTCTGCAAATCGGTACAGGAACACAGATGTTTTCCGGAGACAAAGATGGAAATGTTGGTGAAGGGGATAAGGTTCTTGCAGATGGTGCAGAACTTACCTATGCATCAGACGCTTCCTATTGTTTGATGAATGATATTCCAATAGATAATGAAAATGTCTGGAACTTCCCATCAGATTTTACAGGTAGCATCACTTCATCATCAGAGCGCACAGGCAACACAGTATATGATTCTGTGACTGATACGATTTATGTGTATAACCGATACCAGCTTGAATTGATGAAAGGGGAATCTTCAGACAGCGAACCTGTAATGAGCGAGGATTATATTGCTGAAAAGGTTGGAATGGGACAGGTTTTTACACTGGAAGATGGTTCCTATCTTACTTACAGCAAAACACATAATTATGTGCTTGCTTCTTCATTTACAACAGAAACACCGGAGCTTCTTGCAAATAAGGCTGGGACAGAGGAGACAACTCAGGATATTACTAGCGCATATCCGTCCGACTATGAAGGAAGAAATTATTTCGGTCAGGTGGTAAAAAAGATTGGTGATAAAAATTATATTCTGATTGGAAATGAAACACAGCTTCGAGCAATCGGAACAGATACGGATGTGACAGAGCCAATCTGGCGAGTGTATGAAACAAGAGAGAAAAAGCCGGGAATACTTGGGGGCGCACTGAGTGGATATACAGCCTGGAAACCAGCAGCTGATACACAGACATACAAAACAGAACTGTATTATCCGGGTGATGCGGATATTGTAAAGTTTAATGATACATATAATTGGTCTGGAAAAGAATTGTATGGAAATAAAAAAGGTGACCATAAGCTGGGAGAAACAGAATATCTGGATAATTCATCCTTGGATATAGCTGGCACAACAGCTACAAAGCGTTATGTATATGTGAGCAGTACTATTCAGGAGTCAGCCGATATGACGGTAACTGCGACAGACAGTACTGCCAGTGCTTCCGAAGCGGCATCTGTTGAAGCAGGTGCAACTGTAAAAGACAGAGATTTGATTGATATGACTCCGGCAGAAAGTGAGGAAGCAGCTGAGACAGGAAGTGATGATGCAGAAGCTTTTACAAGCAGTGGGGATGAAAGTGGTTTTACTGATGATATAGATTCGGAAAGTATAACAGTTGATGAGAATAAAACTTATGTACTTACTTATGATACGTCAAAACATAGCAATACCAATATTGCAGGCTCCGGATATAAATACAGCAAGGATGCGAATTACATCATCTTTCGTGATATTGATCTTTCCAAAGAGGGAACCAATTCTAATGGAGAAGATGATGATTGGAATCCTATTGACAATTATCAGGGAAACATGGAAGGCCGAAAGGGAATGGTTGAAGGTCAGAATATAATAATCAGACATATCAATATTTCACAGGCGACTTCCGTTGATCAGGACAAGCAGGCAGAATATGGTATTGGATTTTTCAGAAATCTGACAACGCCATATTCTACATCCCTTACAATATCCCAAAATCCAATCACTGTGAAAAATATTACCCTTTCTGATGTGACGGTTTCTACTACTACAACAAAAGTTAAACAGAATATCAGTTTGATTGGAAGTGTGCTGAAGCTCCTGCTTGGAAATTTAAGTGGACTGAAACCGGATCCGCAATCTCTGGCAACAGGAGGCTTTGCTGGCGTTGTAAAAGGAAATATCCAGATTGAAAACTGCAATGTGGAGAATTTACATGGAGTTTCCAATGCAAATGACCGAACCGGTGGCTTCGCAGGTTATGTCAGTGGTATGACACAGTATGATTTGGTATCAAGTGGCTTAGGAGGTCTGGTTACTACTTTAACAAAAATTCTGAATCTGATTCCGCTGCTTGGAGTCGGTGATTTGTTAACTGTACTTTTAAATGGAGGATTGCTCAGTGTAGACAAATTGATTCCGGTAGGCTATGTCAATCCAAGTATCCAGAATTGTTCTGTAAGCGGTGGCACTTCTGTTACAGGTCAGAAGAGTACCGGTGGATTCGCCGGGGAAGCCATCGGTGCAGTGATGAAAAACTGTTCTGTAGGCGGCACTACCACAGTATCTGGAAATGACTGTTCCGGTGGATTTGTGGGACGTTCTGCGAATGCAGTCGTAGCAGGCGCATTAAGCAGCCTTGGTATTGAATTAATGGGAAATTTCCCGGTCAATACAGTTATGCTGAATTGCACGATTGGTGGAACAGTAAACGTATCTGCACAGGGAAGTGCTGCTAAGGAAAGTGGTTATGCAGGCGGATTTGTGGGAGAAATGCGTAACAGTTATGCAGTAGACTGTAGTATTTCTTCTCTTGGCACAGTGTCCGGAAGAGATTATACCGGAGGATTTGCCGGTATAGCAACTCTTGGTGATGTAGCGGATATTGATGAAAGCCAGGGACTTCTGGTAATTGTAAAGGATCTTCTTACAGGGTTGTTAAATGGTAAATTTACCAACATGGATCTTCTGAACCTGGTGGGACTTCGACCTTCTGTTATAAGCGGATGCACCATTGCAGGAGATAGCATTTCTGTAACAGCAAACGGTAAAAATGCCGGTGGACTTGTGGGATATGCAGGTGCTGTCCAGATTTCCAATACTTCAGAACTTACGGACGATTCAAAGTCAACTACAAAAGCCCTCCAGCGAGTGCTTAATAAGACCGGTGTTACCTACGAATTTGCAGATCGTGTGAATCAGATCAATGCAGCTTCCTCTGTGAAGATTTCAGCAACGGAGAATGCTGGAGGAATCTTAGGTTACGCTAAAATGACCAGTGTCGGTGATGTCCTTGGCGGAACAGTTACAGCAGCAGACTACATGCGTTTTGAATGTAAAGATTGTTCCGTAAACGGAGGCTCTTTGGGACTTACAGTTACTGCGTCAGATCAGGATAATGGTCGTGCCGGAGGTGCTATCGGTTATGGAACAGGTGGAGAAGTAAGGAAAACATCCGTCACAAATCTGAATTCTGTAACGGCTGGAAAGTGTGCAGGAGGATTTGCCGGATATTTCGGAAGTGGTACTCTTGCTAATGTTGGTGGTATTAAACTTCTTGGATTACCGCTTTTGAAAATTGACAGCCTTCTTTCTGTAGGGCAGATGATTGAGACGTTTACAGTTGACAGCACTGTTTCAGGTGTTTCGTCAGGATATAGTGTGTCTACTAGCAATGAGAAAGGTTATAGTGGTGGCTTTATTGGAGAATGCATTAGTGGACGAGCAAGGGATACAAAGATTAGCAACCTGAAAACTGTTACTGCATCTGCAACATCAGGAAAAGCCGGAGGCTTTGCAGGTTTTGCGAAAGCCGGAGATGCATTAAGTGCCGGAGATTCCACTACATCAAAACTGACAGGAATTGAATTAGAGAATCTGCTTGGAGTTGTCAGTGCCCTGAGACCGGAGTTCAATAATACTTCTATTGCCTATGTTTCGAATGGTTCTGACCCTCAGGTATCCGCCGATATGGCGGGCGGCTTTGTGGGAGACGGTCAGGCTGTGGATATCAATTATGGAAACAACAATTCCGGATTCAAAGCGGACACAGACACGAACAGTGAGGATGGAACAACCGAAGGCGAGGCTGGTGCGATTGCAACAACAAATATTACCGGACTTTCTTATATAAAGGGAACCAGCTATGCCGGTGGTTTTGCAGGAAGGCTGATGCCTGGTGATGTGGCACAGACAGGTTCTATTAAGTTACTGGGCCTCTTGAATGTAAATCAACTTCTCAGTGTCATGGATGTGGCTTATCCGAGAATTTCCGATTCTTCTATTGAAGGAAATAACTTAGTTGTAACAGCATCCGGAAAAAATGATGATGTGGCGCTTGGAGATGCCGGAGGATACATCGGTAATGGAAAAGCAGTTATGGTCAAAAACTCTGACGTAACTAATGTAAAAGAAGTCAAGGCACCGTATCATGCCGGGGGTTATATCGGAATCATGCGGTCCGGAAGTGCAGCGGAGGCAGGAGATGCAACAGGAGATCTTTTGAACAGTGTTCTTGGTAAGATTCTGGGTCTGAAAGAGTTGGCGAGTGTCTTGCAGGCTGCATCCAGCAAAATTACAAATTGCAAAGTTGCTGGTACCGCAGATGGATTGACTGTTACGGCTGACAGTGGATTTGAAAACGCAGAAGGCTATGCAGGTGGCTTTGTTGGAGAGATGCAGAGCGGTCATGTAGATAATTCAGCAAATGCTGTTGATTCCGGAAAAGGAACGGCAGTAGAAAATCTTCTGAAAGTAGAAGGCCTTCGTTATGCCGGAGGCTTCGGAGGTCTGGTAAAAGCCGGAGCGGTTGCAGAGATTGGAGCTAAATCATCAATTCTTACAAAACTGGTTGATCTGACAGGATTACTATCCCTGGTCAATGCTTTTGTTCCGGTGATCAGTAATGGCAGTGTTAATTCTGTAGAAAAAGGGTTTACCGTTACCGTTACAGGTACTCTTGAAAAAGATAGCACCAACGATGCGGATGCCGGAAGTGCCGGAGGCTTTATCGGATGCGGAACTGGTGTACAGATCAGCAATTCCGATGTAAATAAATTGCAGCATACAGGTGTCAGTGAGCCGAAGAATCTGCAGCAGGAAGATGGTAGCAGTTATTACGGAAATGACAGTGCATATGCGGTAAATGGTTATCGTTATGCCGGCGGCTATATTGGTAAAGCTGCTATGGGAAGTACGGCAGCCATCGGTGGAGCAAGTGTTCTGGATCATGTTCTTTCTACGACAGGACTGTTATCAGCACTGACTGTAGTTGCATCTATCATAGACAGCTCAGATGTTTATGGAGCAACAGGCGGATTTAATGTTCTTGCAACAGACGGAGACGGTGTTACGGGAAAAGCCGGTGGATATGCAGGAGAACTTCTGGGAGTTCAGATTCAGAATAGTAATTCTTATAATTTTGCACATATCATAGGGCGTGAAAGTGCCGGTGGATATGTTGGAACCATGGAGCCGGGAAGTGCTGCAGATGTGGTAAAGGGATTAAATGTTCTTGGAGGTCTGATAAAGGCAGATAATCTTCTTGGCGTTTTACAGTCCTTTGTTCCAGTGATCAAAAACAGCGAAACAACCTGTGTACCTTGTGGAGGTGCTGTGAGGGCTCAGGCTGAAAGTGATGACAGCATTTACCGTGGACTTGCAGGAGGATATGCAGGTTACAACTACGGCGGTCAGATCTGGGGAAACAATACGGATAACTGGAAAGGTGCTGCATATACAGGAACCGTAAGAGAATGTGCGGCCTATCGTATCCGTTCCGTATATGGAACGGAATATGCCGGAGGTTATACAGGACTGATGCGGTGTGCGAATGTTGCAGATACAGGAAGTCTGAAGGTTTTATTTGGTCTTATCAAACTAGATAATCCGCTGACGCTTCTTCAGGCAGTGTATCCGACAGAAAAGAATACAGCTGTTTATGGACCGCTTCGTGGACTGGATACGGATACCTGGAACAAATGGGTTGGCGCTGTCGGTTCTTATGGAAGTTACGGTAATAAATTACAGGCACTTGGTGAAGTCAATGATCAAGAACAGTTAAATGAGATCATTTCTCAGTATGCATATGGATACGCAGTCACAGCAGGAAGGAGCATTTTGGCAAATAAAGCAACACAAGGAGGTTCTGCCGGAGGTTATGTTGGCCGGATGGAAGGCGGTACCGTAACAAATGGAACTGCAACAGATCTTCAGTCAGCAGAGGCTTATAGATGCAGTGGTGGATTTGCTGGTGAGATGCTTACAGGTTCTGTGGCAAACACAGGTGACGTTTCACTGGCAGGCCTTAAGATTATAGGTGCAGACAGTCTGGCAGCATTAAAAACCTTTGTGCCGGTTGTAAAACAGTCCCATGTGGACGGATATCGTTCCGGAGCAAGGATCAAAGCAACCGGTATTGCAGACAAAGACCCGGCAGGATTTGCCGGAGGCTATGTGGGAAGAATGATTGGCGGTCAGATCTGGGGAGATGAAACTTCCTCCTGCAGTATCACAAATTTAAGGCGTGTAGATGGAACTTCCTATGTAGGCGGTTTTGCCGGAAAAGTAGATCCGGGTAGTGTGGCAGCTATTGATACAGCTACAAAACAGGGACTTTTGAATAAGCTTCTGGATGTTCTTATGGTAAATGCTCCGGCAGAACTGATTAAGGTTCTGAATGCGACTGTTTCTACCATCCGCTGTGCATCTGTGTCAGCCTGGGATGACTGGGGTGTGATCGTAAATGGAACCTATCAAAATGGAAGCAATACCGGGTATGCAAAAGCAGCAGGAGGATTTGCAGGAAGTCTCTGTGGAGCGGTCATTGGCGAGAAGGATAAGCCGGGAAGCGGAATCCATGCGGATAAGATCCGCTCCGTAGTGGCCGGTGAATATGCCGGAGGATGCTTCGGTATTGCGGATGTTTCCGGTGCTGCAAGCATTAGTGCAGGTAATGAGACCTCGGTATTACAGTATCTTTTAAAACTTGGAAAAACCGATGTGCTGGATGCATTCCGAAGCTATGTATATTACGGAAATGTCACAGGAAGTACAGATGCAGGGCTTGGCGTCAGTGCCAACACAGCAACAGATGCAGGACAGAATAATCAGGTTACATACAGCGGAACGGCTGGCGGATTTGGTGGTTCACTGTTAAATGGATCTGTCAAAAACAGCAGCGTAACAGGATTAAATTATGTAACAGGCCTGAACAGCGTAGGTGGCTTTGTAGGATACTCCGGAAAAAGCGGAGTTGTAAAAATGGAGAAGCTGGATGTGCTGGGAGATAAATCTGGACAGCTTCTGGGCGGTGCCCTCGGCGTTCTGGATATTTTTGGTTCACACATAGATGACAGTAGCGTGACAGGAGTGCCTGGTGGTTATACGGTTCAGAGTAAAGGCGGAAAGGAGCAGATCGCCGGAGGATTTATCGGCTATGCAAATCTTGCCAGAATGTCAAGATGCAATGCAGGAGATGCTCAAAATCAGGAAAACAGCCTGAAACTGGTAGAATCCGGTGGAACAGCCGGTGGCTTTGCCGGAAGAACAAGCTTTGCCTATCTTGCAGATGTAAAACTGGATTCTACAGTGGTGGACGCGTTGCTCGTAGTTCTGAATAATCTTGTAAAGGCACTGTATCTGGATAAGATTCAGGATTCCAATCTTTTGCACATCAATCTTGGAATTGTGAAGGTTGATGCGCTGTACGATGGAAATCTTATCCATGTGAATCTGCTGGGACTTGATATTTCCGTTGGTCTGTCCAAAATGTCGTCAGACAATGGGCAGCAGACTGATTTTGCAATCATTAAGATTGGAGATTCCTCTATTAAGCTTCCATGTGATAAGAATGGAATCATAACAAAAGATAATGATGTAAAGTCCAATATTAGTGTCAACTTGATCAAGGCAAACAGGACAAAAATCACAGACAGTAATGTATATGGAATCAGTACGGGATACGATGTCTATGCCGGCGGAGCAGGGAATGATGCGGACGGTTCTGCAACAGATGGACGAAGCGGAGGTTTTGTTGGATACAACGATGAAGGACTGCTGAAGAATAACAATATGTACTACTGTGACGTGGTTCGTGGAACACCTAAGATGGTGGGACCATTCAGTGGAAAAAGTGATCTGAACTCTGTATATAAGTTTAATACGAAAGCAGGCGTAGAAGGTGAGAATAACAATTACCGTATCTACCGAAAACCGGCGATTAGTTTTGATGAGATCAAAAAGAATTCGAAACTTCTGACAGATACGTTCAGTCAGGAAAATGGATGGAGCATCTTCTCAGTAAAACATGTAGTGCAGGTAGATGAGTATAACACATTGCAGAATGCAGTTATGGCAACAAAAGATTCTTCTGAAACAGCAGATCTGAATGCTTATGTATCAGATGCAAAAGCTGTTCTGATGTCAGATACCAAAACTACTGTAAATACAGGGGATAGCACGTCACCGGAACCATCTGATACACAGGATCCATGTGATGAATTTGTAAATCTGACCATTAATAAGGTATGGGAAGATTTCCGGAATATGGACAACATCAGACCAGACACTATTAAGATTACAATTTCCAGAAGCTGGACGGATGCGGAAGGAACAAAACATACAGAAGTTGTGCCAAACTATGAAAACTATGAAATAAAAGGTGACATATCAAAATCTACATGGCAGAAAGTGATTGAAACTCTTCCAGCCTACATAAAAGATGATGCAGGAACTCCGAATTATTACAAATATTCTGTTACGGAAACGGAAATAAAAGGCTATACAACTACAATAGAAACTTCTAAAGATGGATTTACCTTCACGATTATCAACCGGCATTTTGCACTGCTTCCGGATACCGGCGGCGAGGGCATTATGATGTTTATCATAGCAGGTGGCCTGTTGTTAGCGTTCCTGCTTTATACCGGACGCAGAAGGAAACGGAAACAGACGATGTAGGAAAGGGGGAGCAGGGTTATGAGAGAGATATGGCTGCGTGGGGAACTTCCACCGTAAAGGCTGAAAGAATCCCAAGCGAACCAATAAAAAATCAAAAGAAAGTGAGAAGAGGAACATGAAGAAATTAGTATCAAGATTTATGGCAGTTTTGATGGCAATGACCATGATACTGTCCATGAGCATGACTGCATTTGCAGATGAGTCTGTAGTAGCTACACCAACAGGCACTCTGACTGTCAACAATACAGTGAAAGGAAAGACTCTGGATCTGTATCAGATTTTTACAGCAACAAAAAATGGCGATAATGTAGCTTATACACTGAACAGTGCATATGAGGGATTTTTCAGAACAAAAGTAGAGAATGGTTCAGCTTTATCTGGCGAAGCTTTAAGTGAAGCGGCATATAACTATGTTAAAACACAGGTCGGATCAGATGGAAGTAATGGTGCAAAATTTGCAAAAGAGATTCTGGGCTGGATTCTTGATAATGTTACTGCTGTAGATGCTACTCATAAAACTGTAATTACAACCGCTGGTACTACGGTAATTGATAACCTGGATTATGGATACTATGTAGTTTATCCGTTAGGTGCAACAGATACATCAGCAGCACCTGGAGAACAGGATTACACATCCGTAGCATCTTTAGTCAGCGTTACAGGTGATACTTTAATTAACATGAAGAGCAATTACCCAACAGTAGACAAAAAAATTATTCCGGCTCAGAGTGGAAGCAGAATTACAGTTGGTGCTATTGTAGATGCTTCATGGGATGGCAGCCATCAGATGGAATTGGACGATGAGAATGATCCTGAAGATACCATCGCACCACACAGCGAATCAGATGAAAAGAAAGCTGGAGATTTTGGAATTGGCGATACTGTCACTTATCAGCTGACTTCTAAAGTGCCGGATATGACAGGATATGATTCTTATACTTTTAAATTTAGCGATACTTTGTCCAAAGGACTGGACTTAAAAGAAGTACTATCTGTAAAAGTTGGAAATACAACACTTACTGCTAAGAAATCAGGAACTAATACATACGCACTTGCATATGACCAGGCTAAACGTACTTTAACAGTTACCTTAAATGATTTCTATAATTCCTATAAGAAGCGTACAGGCGAGACAATCACAGTTGTTTACACTGCAACCTTAAACAAAGATGCTGTAATCGGTATGAATCCAAATACCAACAAGGCGGTCGTTGAATACAGTAATGACCCGACAACAAGTGGAACAGGTACATCTGAGCCAAGCATCGTAGACGTACATACTTTTGATTTCACAATTTATAAATATTATTTAAAAGACCAGAATAATGAAGAAGATAAGACTGCACTTGCAAATGCAGAATTCGAGCTTTATAAGGCAAATGCAGCAGGTGATGCAGCAGATACAGATGCTAAGATTAATATTGTAGACGAAAGAAACGGCGTATACCGTCAGGCAACAGCCGATGAAGCTAAAGCAACAGGCTTTACTTCTGCAAAAATTGTATCTGATGCTGATGGTAAAGTTCTTGTAAAAGGTCTTGATGCCGGAATTTACTACTTAAGAGAGACAAAAGCTCCAGGAGGATACAACAAACTTCTCAGCGACATTAAGGTTGAGATTAAAGCAAACTATGATGTAACAACTGGCAAACTGACAAGCTATTCAGTTGATTACACATACAATGGAAAGACTACAAATGGTAATGCAATCACAGACAAAGATAGCCATCCAGAAGTAGCTGTAGAAAACAAAACGGGTGCACAGCTTCCATCTACTGGTAGCAAGGGAGCACTCATGGTAACACTGGCTGGTATCGTTCTTTTCGGTGCATTAACAGCAAGCAAAGCTTTTGGCAAAAAGAAAGCAAAAAACTAAGGCGTCCTGAAGTTTAAGAATGGACAAAAAGACAGTTCATCTTCCCGGTATTGCACCGGGAGGATGTCTGCTTTTTCTGAAATATCCAGTGTGGACTGGGGATTTCAGGAGAAACAGACAAAAGGTGAAAGGTATTATGAAAAAAATAGTGAAAATACTAAGAGGAATTGGATATCTGGCGGCATTTTCTTTAATCTTGTATCCGGTAGTGAGCAATTACATCAATCAGATGAACAGCACAACGATTGCTACAGATTATGAACAGGAAGTTTCTCATCTGTCGGAAGAACAGGAAAATGCCATGATTGAGCAGGCACAGGAATACAATGAAAGCCTGATTGGAATTGGTTCCATAGCAGATCCATTTTCAGAAAGCAATGAAAACCAGACAGAAGATGATGTGTATAACAATCTTTTAAAAATTGATGACACTGGAATGATGGGATATATTGATATTCCAAAGCTTGATGTTGTTCTTCCTGTTTATCATGGAACATCTGAAAAAGTACTGCAGTCAGGTGTAGGACATCTGAAAAACACCTCGCTTCCGGTAGGCGGTGAGAGCTGTCATGCGGTATTATCCGGACACCGTGGACTTGCAAATGCCAAGATATTCACCGACCTGAACAAGATGGAGGTTGGAGATGTATTTTATATTAAAGTTCTTCATCATACCTTTGCCTATCAGGTGGATCAGATTCTGACAGTATTGCCATCAGATACAGATTCGTTACAGATTGAAAAGGGTAAGGATTATGTAACACTGGTCACATGCACTCCTTATGCAGTTAACACGCACAGACTGCTTGTACGTGGCACTAGAATTCCGTATGAAGAGGCACAGAAGATAGATGAGGAAGTTGGTCTTCAGCGCACAATCCCATTCAATTTGATTCTATTGATTGCTGGAATTGTTGCTTTCATCATCATATGGGTGAGCATTAAGTTACATAAACGCAGGAAGGAGAAAAAACATGAGCAGAATAAGTAAACGTAAGCGAATATATATGTGTATGGCAAGTGTGATGTGTATGCTTTTACTCCTCATTCCATTACCTGTGTCTGCGAATGATCTGGGAAGTATATTATTAAAAGCAACTGTTGAAGATGCGACCACGGTATATAAGCTAAGTAATACTGAATTTACGATGTATCAGGTTGGAACATATAAAAATAATTCATGGGCATTAGTGAGTGAGTTTGCAAAGTCTGGAGTCATATTTGATTTTGATGATTCTTCCGCTCAGGCAGAAGCTGCAAAAAAACTGGAAAAATATGTACAGGATAACAACATCAAAGGAATGTCCGGAAAGACCAACTCAGACGGAGAAGTTATGTACAGAGATCTGGAAAAAGGAGTGTATCTTTTTGTCCAGACACAAAAAACACAAATTAGCAATCAAGTATATCAAAGCGAACCTTTTATCATAACAGTTCCAGGTAATTATGGTGGTCAGATAATTTGGAATGTAACGGCAGAACCTAAATTTAAAAATGAATCGATACCACCAATTACCACGAATACGCCACCAGTTTCAGAAGAACCATCGGGTGATAATAGCAGTCGCACTCCAAATGTAAAAACGGGAGACGATACGAATGTAATTATGTGGCTTTCCTTAATGGGAATATCCTTAATCATATTTAGTATATGCAAAAGAAAAGTCCATAAATAATATGAGGAGATTAGGGAATCTTATATTGCGGTGGTAGTTCCGAAGGGACATCCTCTTGAAAAACGAGAGTCGATTTCTTTGAAAGAAGTAGCCTTGTATCCGCAGATCATGTTTTCAAAGACCAGTGGTTTCCGTAATCTGCAGGAGCAGATCTTTGACAAAGAGGGAATTAAGGTCAGGCCGGTTTGTACGGCAGAAGAGATTGAAGTTATTACAGGGCTTGTAGAGAATGGATTCGGAATTTCTGTTTTGCCATATATGGATATTATACGCCATCATAATATAGTAGCAATTCCGGTACAGACATCTATCTGGAAATCAAAGTTCTATATAGCAAGGAGAAAGTATGGAATTCGTTCAGATCAGGAAGAGGCATTTTTTCAGTATTGGAGAAAAAACAGGCTATGAAGAAAGTATTTGGGAATGGCTCAGTCATCCGATACAGTGCCTGCAGCCAGAAGGGACTGTACATAATACATGCACAGTCCCTTAGTGAAATTGGTTTATTTCTCGCATTCCAGAACAATTACTTCACAGCTGTCGAGCTTCAGCATTTCTTCTGGACAATCGGTGCGGTTCTGATTGTCCAGAAGTATTTTTTTTACCGGATATTCAAGTTTGATGGAAACGGCTTCACGGCCGAAGTTGGCGGCGACGAGAACGCGTTGTGATTTCGTCTCACGATAATATGCCATAACTGTTTCACTGTCCTGATATGCAGGAACTGTTTTGCCGTAAGTAAATACCTCTTTGTATTCTGGAGCCTTGCGGATGGCAGTCAGTTTGCGATAGTAATTTAATACGGAATCCGGATCCTTTTCCTGAGCTGCGACGTTGATTTCTTTATAATCAGAGTGAACCTTGAGCCATGGTGTGCCTGTAGTAAATCCGGCATTCGCCTGAGCATTCCACTGTACAGGGGTTCTTGCGTTATCACGGCTCATTTTGCCGCATACTTCCAGAGCTTCGGTATCACTTAAACCTGCTTCTCTTGCGAGCTTATACTGATCGATCGTACTGATATCATTGTAATCATGAATGTCGTTCCAGATTTCATTCTGCATTCCGATTTCCTGTCCCTGATAAATGAACGGAATTCCACGGAGCAGGATGTTTACGGTACCGAGCATTTTGGTGCCGACAGGCGTTTGGGCATACTCCGGAAGAAAACGGGATACACCGCGGGGCTCATCATGATTTTCGATGATATTTGCTTCCAGTCCATATTTTTGGACATTGATCTGAGAACTCAGAATTGTGTCGCGCCATGTTTTGAAATCTACATGAGGTGCATCGTACCAGCCATGAGCACCATCGCTGAGGGAATGCGCACAGAAATCAAAGATTGTGGAGAAATGTCCGTTATCTCCAATAAATTGACCAAGTTCATCAGCTTTCATATTGAATACTTCACCAACGGTGAAAGCATCATATTTCTGAAAAGTGTTTTTCTTCAGATCTTCAAGGAATTCTCCTACACCGTCAACGTTTTCGACCATTTTCCAGCAGGCGGCCATGCCATCCGGTCCGTCCGGTTCATAGTCAGGAAAAGCAAGGTCTTTTTTGATGTTGATGATCGCATCGATACGGAAACCGGCAAGGCCTTTTTCAAGCCACCAGTTGATCATATTGTAAAGCTCCTGACGAAGCTTTGGGTTCTCCCAGTTCAGATCAGGCTGTTCTTTGGCGAACATATGAAAATAGTATTTGTCTGTTCCCGGAACCGGTTCCCAGCAGCTGCCGCCGAAGTAAGAACGATAGTTGCTTGGCGGGTTACCGTTTTTTCCTTTCCGGAAATAAAAATAATCTGCATATTCACCATCTGGATCAGCCAGAGCTTTTTGGAACCATTCATGTTTGTCAGAGCAGTGGTTGATGACCAGATCCATGATGATATGCATATTACGTTTTTTTGCTTCTGCAAGCAATTCATCAAACTCTTCCATAGTTCCGAATTCTTCTGCAATTGCATAGTAATCTGAAATATCATATCCCTGATCGACAAAAGGCGATTTGTAGATTGGAGAAAGCCAGATGATATCAATGCCCAGTGCTTTTATGTAATCCAGTTTGGAAATGATTCCTCTCAGATCTCCGATGCCGTCCCCGTTACTGTCCAGAAAACTCTTTGGATAGATCTGATATGCGATTTTGTCATGCCACCATTTTTCTGTCATTATTTGTACCTCTTTTATTCATGCATTATATGTTTAGTATAGATGATATTGTGCCTGCATTCTTGCGATATGTCATCATTATATAATACTATCCTGCTTTTGGAAAAGAAAATATCCATCTCTGCCGTTCTGTTTTGCACATGTAAATGACAAACTCATCTCCACCGATCCTTCCAATGATATCATTTTCTCTAAAATAATTTCGGAGTGTCTGTCCAAGTGTGCTGAGAACAATATCGCCGACAGCATGCCCATAATGATCATTTACTTCTTTGAATTTATCAACATCCAGAATAATAAAAGTACCTTTTTCATGAGGCCTCTGCTCCAGGATTTCGTTGATGAGTGCCTCTGTCGTGCGTTTGTTGAGAACACCTGTCAGACCGTCTGTCTGTGCATCGTGACGCAGCTCTTCATTGCGGATACGATTGTTGTGGATAATGTAGAAAACAAGTAACAGCACCAGAATGAAGAATACGGACATAAAAATGCCTTCATAACTTTTAATGAAAGAATAGGAGCTTTGGGCATCGGATACAGGAATAACATAGCAGATCATCCAGTCATTCATGCCAAGCCGGGTATAAGCGATATACTGGTCAGATTTTTTGTTGGAGTTTGTTCGGATCTTAATCAGTCCATCGTTGCCGGCTGAAAAATCTTTTTTGACATTTACAAGAGAATTTTTGGACAGAAGTGTTCTGTCTTTATAAAAATCAAAAAAATTGTCACCATATGTGATTTTATGATATGAAGGTTCACCATCGTAGGCGATGATCTCTCCTTCTTTTGTGACAATCAGACTGTATCCGGCATCATCAAAAATATCATTAAAAAGCATCTGACTAAGGGCGGTCACATTATAAGAGCCACCAAGTGCGCCAATGATTCTGCCATTACAGCGTACAGGAACACACAGGATCACACGTGTCTTCTGATCAATACTGCTGTCCAGTGGATCACTGAGAGTTGCCTGGCCTTTCATGGCTTCCAGAAAATATTTTCTCTGGGCTACATTCTTTATGGCACCGTTGTCATAGTATGCTGTACCGTCTGCTTCGATCAGGGCAGTTCTTTCGAAATCCGTGTTTGCTGCCAGGGATACCAGAAGCTCCATATTTTCATCGGAAAGAATATCAGAGGAATCTCCCATTTTGTCAGCGATACTGTTCAGAAATCCGTAATGAATATTGAGAATGGATAACGCATGATCACTTTGTTTTGCTACATTACTGGTCATGGTTTTCTGAGAATTGGTATCGATTGACTTCTGGACATATAACAGAAAAACACCCAGACTGATGACTACGGCACAGATAAAAATAATAATAGCAGGAACATAATGCGTAGAAATATTTTTTCTTTTTCATATTCTGTTTCTCCTGTAGATAGATACAGTTTGAGTATATAGAGAATATATATAGTATAAAATATTTTATGCGAGAATGCAAAAACGTTTTTGCTTTTTTTCGCCAATTAAAAAGCTCTTGACTATAGCGGATAAGAGTTGTAAAATAAAAAAAGCTTTTAACGAGGTAAAGCATAAGAGCAAATTCTATGAAGGGAATCAGTAAAAGCAGAGAAAATAGCTGTTTACAGAGAGCCGCAGTTGGTGTGATGCGGTAACGGCACTGTTTTGAATATCATCCCTGAGAAGGAAGGCCGAACGTTACGTTTGAGATTTATCAGTAGGTTTTCACGGAGGCTCCCCGTTACAGGAGACGCGTATGCCGGTACGTTGCAGAATCGTACTTGTTTCAATGACGAAACAGGGTGGTTGCGGAATGATATATCCGTCCCTGATGGGGCGGATTTTTTTTATGCAGAATTTTCTGAAACCGGAACATCATCATATTTTACAAGGGAGGAAGAGAGGATGAAAGTCTACAAGAAACTCATGAATGCACTTGCAGCAGTAGAAAAAGTTGTACTGGTAGTTACAACATTGCTGATTCTCGTGCTCACTGTGGGAAACGTGTTTTCCCGTAAAGTGATCCACCGCTCATGGTCCTTCACAGAAGAACTTGTTGTAGCGGTCTTTGTACTTATTACACTTCTGGCAGCGGCATTGTCCTGCAGAGAGGGTGGCCTGGTCAGCCTGACACTGGTTACAGACCGTCTTCCCAAAAAACTGAAAAAACCATCTGTGATCCTGATCACAGTACTGAGTATTATTTTTTCAGTGATTCTTTTTAAGTATGGTATGGACAAGGTTATCACCCAGCTTGAAAACGGAAAAAGAACCTTTGTACTGAACTGGCCGGAATGGATCTTCTGGTCCTTTGTACCGATCGGAGCAGGCTGTATGATTCTTCATCTTATTGAGTACTGTCTGGATGTCTGTTTTGGAAATAAAAACGATAAGGAGGGCAAATAAATGATTAGTGCTGTTTTATTTATTTCATTTTTTGTTTTTCTGATCCTGGGTGTGCCGATCGCACTCTGCCTGGGTCTGTCCTCTGTATGTGCGATCCTTTATTCGGGAACCTCACTTACCATCGTTGCAACAAATATGTATTCAGGAATCAGTAAATTCCTTCTTCTTGCGATTCCGTTCTTTGTACTGTCCGGAAATATCATGGCAAAAGCCGGAATTTCACGCAGACTGATCGATTTTGTAGATACCTGTGTCGGACACAAAAAAGGCGGTATCGCAATCGTATGTGTTATTGTTTCCTGTTTCTTTGGAGCAATCTCTGGTTCCGGTCCGGCTACAGTAGCAGCTCTTGGTGCTGTTCTGATCCCGGCAATGGTTGAGCAGGGGGGGTTCTCTGCACCGTTTTCAACAGCTTTGATGGCAACGTCGAGTTCGGTGGCTATCGTTATACCGCCAAGTATCGCTTTCGTTGTATATGCGTCCATTACAGGTGTGTCTATCGCAGATATGTTTATGGCAGGTATCGTACCTGGAATCCTTATGGGTGTGGCACTTGTAATTGTAGTAATTCTTGAAGCAAATAAACATGATATCAAACCGTCTCGTAAAAAAGCATCTGCAAAGGAGAGATGGTCCACTTTTAAAGATGCATTCTGGGGATTCCTGATGCCGATCATCATCCTTGGCGGAATCTACGGTGGTATCTTTACACCAACAGAAGCTGCGGCAGTATCTGTTGTATATGGACTTTTTGTAGGTATGGTGATCTACCGTGAGGTATCCTTCAGAGATCTGTTTGATATCCTGGTAGATTCCGCAAAGACTACCGGTGGAATCATGTTGATCGTTGCAAGTGCATCTCTGTTTTCATTTGTATGTACCAAGTTTGGTATTGCAGATGCAGCATCCGGACTGCTTGCATCCATCGCACACAATCAGTTTGTATTCCTTCTGATCGTAAATGTTATCTTCCTGATCGCAGGATGTTTTATCGATGCAAACTCAGCAATGTATATCTTTATCCCGATCATGCTTCCGGTATGTAAAGCATTGGGATACGACGTTGTTGCATTTGGTGTTATGGCAACTGTAAACCTTGCAATCGGACAGGTTACCCCTCCGGTAGGTGTAAACCTTTTTGTTGCGATCAGTATCAAGATCAAAAAAGGTCTGGAGGTTACTCTTCAGCAGATCTCAAAGGCAGTTATGCCGATGATCGCTGCCAGTGTTGCAGTGCTTCTGGTCGTTACCTATGTACCGGCAGTTTCTACTGCACTTCCAAAAGCGCTTGCGAAGGATGGTTCTTACACAGGCGAACAGGTCTCATCTGACACTGGAAGTACTGCTTCAAAGGATGCAGGAAATGGTGAAGAATCTTTTAATACAATTGAAGATTACAGCGACCTTGACTGGCCGGAAATGACCTGGAACTTTGCATGCTCCACAACGGAGACAAGTACCTGGGCAGACGGTGGACGTAAGTTCGGCGAACTGATGGAAAAGGCAACCGGAGGCAAGGTTAAAGTTAATGTTTATGCAACTGACCAGCTGACAAACGGAAATCAGTCTGAAGGAATCCAGGCACTGATGAATGGAGACCCGGTACAGATTTCCATGCATTCCAACCTGATCTATTCTGCATTTGATCCGAGATTCAATGTAGTATCTCTTCCATTTATTTATGATTCTTATGATGACGCAGATGCAAAATTTGACGGAGCAGCCGGTGAAAAACTGAAAGAATTGCTTTCCGAATATGGTCTGCACTGCATGGGTATCGCAGAGAATGGTTTCCGTGAGATCACCAACAGCAAACGCGAGATCAAGACTCTGGATGATATGAAGAATCTTAAGATCCGTGTGGCAGGTTCTAATCTTCTTATGGAATGCTATAAGAGATGGGGCGCAGATGCAACAAACCTGAACTGGACAGAGACCTACACGGCTCTGCAGCAGAATACAGTAGAAGGACAGGAGAACCCGCTGCCGGCAATCGATGCGGCAAGTGTGCAGGAGGTTCAGCCATACTGCTCTATGTGGGATGCAATCTATGATTGTCTGTTCTTCTGCATCAACCAGGAGATTTATGACAGTCTGACACCGGAGCAGCAGGCAGTTGTTGACGAGTGTGGTCAGAAAGCTGTTCAATACGAGCGTTATATCAACCGTTCCGGAGATGAAGAGATCATGGAGCGCTGGCAGTCAAAGAATGGCGTGACGATCACAAATAAAGAAGATATGGATATCGATTCCTTCAAGAAAGCCGTAGATGGTGTTGATGAGTGGTTTGTTAAGGAGCTTGAGAAAGAAGGATACGATGACGCACAGGAACTGGTAGATCTCTTCACACAGGAATCTACGGATACAGTTGCGGATTACAGTGATCTCAACTGGCCGGAAGCAACCTGGAACTTTGCATGCTCCACAACGGAGACAAGTACCTGGGCAGACGGCGGACGTAAGTTTGGCGAGCTGATGGAAAAAGCAACCGGAGGCAAGATCAAAGTCAACATCTATGCGGCAGACCAGCTGACCAATGGAAATCAGTCTGAAGGAATCCAGGCGCTGATGAACGGAGACCCGGTACAGATTTCCATGCATTCCAACCTGATCTACTCAGCGTTTGATCCAAGATTTAATGTTGTATCGTTACCATTTATTTATGATTCCTATGATGATGCAGATGCGAAATTCGATGGTGAGGCAGGAGAAAAGCTGAAAGAAATTCTTTCCAGTTACGGACTGCACTGCATGGGTATCGCAGAGAACGGCTTCCGTGAGCTGACCAACAGCAAGCATGAAGTAAAAACTCTGGATGACATGAAGAACCTCAAGATCCGTGTAGCAGGCTCCAACCTTCTGATGGAATGCTACAAGAGATGGGGCGCAGATGCAACGAACATGAACTGGTCTGAAACTTATACGGCTCTGCAGCAGAATACTGTAGAAGGCCAGGAAAACCCACTTCCGGCAATCGATGCGGCAAGTGTGCAGGAGGTTCAGCCATACTGCTCCATGTGGGATGCAATCTATGACTGTCTGTTCTTCTGTATCAACCAGGATCTGTACGATACTCTGACACCAGAGCAGCAGGCAGTCGTTGATGAGTGTGGACAGAAAGCCGTTGAGTATGAACGTTACATCAACCGTTCCGGTGATGAAGAAATCATGAACCGCTGGCAGTCAAAGAATGGTGTGACAATCACTAAAAAAGAGGATATGGATATCGATTCCTTCAAAAAAGCCGTAGAAGGTGTGGACGAGTGGTTCGTAGAACAGCTGAAAGATGCCGGATATGACGATGGACAGGAACTGGTAGATCTGTTTGAAAAATAGAAGTCAAAAAATTTAAATTTTTAAATTAAGAAGCTGGCGCTTCGCAGATTGCGGGGCGTCAGCTTTTATAGTATAATAAAACTAATAATGACTTTTTTGAAAAAAGGTTATGCGGAAAGTATGTGGAGATTTTGGAAAAATCTATAAAGTATTTTACAGGAGTTTAAGCGGTCGATATGAATGAATTCAATCTAAATTTTTATAAAGGGAAGAAAGTTCTGGTGACAGGACATACCGGATTTAAGGGGACATGGCTCTGCAGGATACTTCAGGAGTTGGGAGCGGAAGTGACCGGATATTCTCAGAAGCCACCGACAGATCCATCAATATTCACGCTGACAGATCTGGAAAGTCAGATCCATTCTGTGATCGGAGACATTCGTGATCTGGAGCATATGATACAGGTGTTTAAAGAAACACAGCCGGAGATCGTCTTTCATCTGGCGGCACAGCCGATCGTAAGGGAATCTTACAAAAATCCGGTAAATACTTATGAGACAAATGTTATGGGGACGGTCAATGTACTGGAAGCAGTAAGGCAGTGTGGAAGCGTCCGCTCTTTTTTGAATGTAACAACAGATAAAGTTTATAAGAATAATGAATGGGAATGGGGGTACCGCGAAACGGATGAACTGGATGGCTACGATCCGTATTCCAATAGCAAATCCTGCTCAGAACTTGTAACACACAGTTATGAGAAATCTTTCTTGAAAGACATGGATATTGCAGTATCAACTGCGCGTGCCGGTAATGTGATCGGAGGCGGTGATTTTGCAGCAGACCGTATCATTCCGGACTGTGTGCGTGCTGTTTCCGGTGGAAAAAAGATTGCAGTTCGGAATCCACATTCTACCAGACCATATCAGCATGTACTGGAACCATTGGGCGCGTATCTTCTGATCGCGGAAGAACAGTATCAGGACAGCCGGAAGGCAGGATCTTATAATGTAGGACCAGATGACAGAAGCTGTCTGACCACCGGGGAACTTGCAGATCTGTTCTGCACAGCATGGGGAAACGGGGCAGCATGGGAAAATCTCTGTCAGGGAGGTCCTCATGAGGCAAATTTCCTCAAACTGGATTGTTCCCGTATTCGAAACCGGCTGGGCTGGAAACCTCGCTGGCAGGTGGATGAAGCAGTAGTCAACACTGCAAAATGGTATCAGTCATGGCTTGCCGGTCAGAATATGGCAGAATATACGGACTGTCAGATCAAAGAATATTTTGGAATATAAAAAGTATAAAAGGATAGAAGAAAAGAAAATATGAAAAAGAATAGAGAGGTTATCTGCGCTTTTGCAGCGTGGGTTTTATCGGCATGCTTTTTTATGAGCTGTTTTATGATTCCGGGACTGGCAGAAAAAATCAACAGTCTGGGAAACAGTAACATGCTTGTATATGGAATGTCTCTGATCCTGTTTTGTCTGCTCTTTGCAGCTGGAATGGGAATCGCACACAGGCATGAAGTTGCGGGAAAAACTTTTCCGGAGAATGTCAAAGCCAGAAAAACAGCATTTTGGCTGATGCTGTTTATACAGATTCCGTTCTGGCTGCTTTGTATCTCAGGAGAGACGGAACAGCTTGGATCTGTGGCGGCGAAATACGGATGGCACACACAGCCGGCAGTGATCGCAGCATTTTTGTTTTTGGCAGAACTTGCAATCTTTTTCTGGGCATGTCAAAATGTCTGCTTTCCGGAAAAAGACGGTGAGTGGATTATCCGGCTGGTATATGCAGCGTTGGTGCTCCTCGTTTTTTACAGTATGTACACACCGAATATTTTTGGAAGAGGAGAACTGAGCGATGCTTACCATGGGCACGCATATTTCAATTCTGTCTACAATATTTATCAGGGAATGCCATATACGCATAATGTTACGAGTATTTATGGACATTACGGACTTTTCTTTAAGATTCCAATGGAACTTGTTCATGGTGATTTCAAAGCCTTTGTTGCCATGGTTGCCGGAATTGGAGCCTTTGCACATATCTGTGCATTTCTTATCCTGGAACTGCTGGTCAAAAGCCGTGTGTTGAGGGTACTTGGTGCTTTGGCAGTTACATTTCCTGTACTTGGTATGCGAGGTGGCTTTTACTGGCAGGTTTGGCCGCATCGGGTAATTTTTCCGATGCTGCTGTTTCTGTATGGAGCATGGATCCTCAAAAAAGAGCTGTGCAATTTCTGGACAGCAGTGGGTGGGTATCTAATCTGTCTGCTGGCAATCCTCTGGAATACAGAGACCGGACTGATTCTTACTGTGGCGTGGGCAGGAATGCTTATTTCACGTTTTCTGTCTGTGGGAAAAATAAAGATCCGTAGACTATTGTGGTTAAGCTTTGCACAGTTTGCCGGAATGGCCGGGGCGGTGTTTGGAGCGTATGGAACAGTAAATCTCTATAATATCCTGAAACACAGTCCGGCAAATTCGTTTGAGGACTTTCTGATCCCATTGCTGTCAGGCAGTTATATGACGGGAGTTCTTCATCTGGATATGCCTACAGAACCCAATGCATATATGGCAGTGATTACACTGTTTCTGACCGGAACGGCTCTGGGAATGACCGGCTGGTTCAGTGGAAAAGAGAGACATTGCTGGCAAAAAGAATTTTTGTTTCTTCTGAGTGTCGGATCACTGGGATGTCTGGTGTATTATATTAACCGCCCTGCATATCACAATCTGGACTGCATTACCATGCCGGCTGTGATCATGGCTGCATACTGGGGGCAGAAGGGAATCAAATTTATCAAAAATGAAGAATGGAAAAGCTTTGACAGCCTTTCGCTCAGACATGTGACCGTCAGTGGTGTAGGGCTGATCTGTACGATTGCGGTTCTTGCAATGGCTACCGGAACGGTTCTTCAGTTTGCACAGAACAGCAAGATTAAAGAAAATTATCATAATGTGCAGGAATTTGAGGATTTCGCAGAGCAGATCGCAGCAGTTGTTCCTGAGAATACACCGTCATTTGGTATCAATGTTCCCGAAATCTGCAGCATGCTTCATCGGCGGACAGAATGTTTTACAATGGATTTCAGTGATATGCTCGTTCGCCCGGACAGTTTGAAAGAGCTGAAAGACCAGCTGGAACATGCGGAAGTGCCAGGGGCATTTACCGGAAAATCATCCATGAATATCTGGAAACGGAATGATCCGGAAACATATCGGTGGTTCATGGATCATTATGAACTAAAAGAGACGATTCCTTTTTATGGGGAAAAGTTTCTGTACTATATAAAAAAATAAAATACAGAAGGAGACTATTATGTTTGAAGAAATGACAGAACAGCAGGCCAGAGAGCAGATTCTGGAAATGACAAGAAATTATTGTGAAAAATACCATAACAAAAAGAAACCATATCAGAAAGGTGACCGTATCCCGTATGCGTCCAGAGTTTATGATGCAGAAGAAATGGTAAATCTTGTGGATAGTTCCCTTGAATTCTGGTTGACCGCAGGACGTTATACAGATGAATTTGAACATGCATTTGCAAAATATCTCGGTGTTCGTTACTGTTCCCTGGTAAATTCCGGTTCCTCTGCAAATCTGCTCGCATTTATGACACTGACATCTCCGCTTCTGAAAGAACGGCAGATTCTTCCGGGGGATGAAGTGATCACAGTTGCGGCCGGTTTTCCGACTACAGTTTCTCCGATGATCCAGTACGGTGCGGTACCGGTATTTGTTGATGTAACGATTCCACAGTACAATATTGATCCATCTCTTCTGGAAGCTGCATGGTCTCCAAAGACAAAAGCGGTCATGCTTGCGCATACACTTGGAAATCCATTTGACCTGAAAGCAGTCAGAGAATTCTGTGATCGTCATAATCTGTGGCTGATTGAAGATAACTGTGATGCACTTGGATCTGTTTATACGATCAACGGGGAAGAGAAATTGACCGGAACGATCGGAGATATCGGAACTTCCAGTTTTTATCCACCGCATCATATGACAATGGGAGAAGGCGGCGCTGTTTATACAGATGATCCGCTCCTGAACAGAATCGCACGTTCGTTCAGAGACTGGGGAAGAGACTGTATTTGTGCACCGGGACAGGATAATCTCTGCGGACATCGTTTTGATCGTCAGTATGGAGAACTTCCGGTTGGGTATGATCACAAATATGTATACTCTCATTTTGGATATAACCTCAAGGCAACAGATATGCAGGCTGCTGTCGGATGTGCGCAGCTCAGAAAATTCCCGTCTTTTGTGGAAAGAAGAATCCACAACTTTAATTATCTGAAAGAAGCACTGAAAGGTACAGAGGATAAACTGATCCTTCCGGAGGCATGTGCAAATTCAAAACCGAGCTGGTTTGGATTCCTGATCACATGCAAGGAAGGCGTAGACAGAAACAAACTGGTACAGGAGATTGAATCCAGAGGTGTACAGACACGTATGCTGTTTGCCGGTAATCTGACAAAACATCCATGCTTTGATCAGATGCGTGCTTCCGGAAAAGGATATCGTATTGCGGGAAGTCTGGAAAATACGGACCGTATTATGAAAGATACCTTCTGGATCGGTGTATATCCGGGAATGACAGATGAAATGCTGCAGGCGATGGCAGATGCGATCAAGGATGCATTAAACTGATTTACAGCAGAAAGCAGGATGGAAAATAATGATTTTAGATGAAAGACTTCGCTGGATGGGGTTCTGGATGCTGGACAAAATGAAAGGTGGAAAGACCAGAGAATATTATGACCAGATTCGTTATGCCTGGAAAGAAGGCAGCTCTGTTGAGGAGACAGAGAAGAGAATCCAGAATCTGATCGCGCATGCAGTTAAGACTACTGATTTTTATAAAGATTATCCGGAAACCTGTTCTCTTGAGGATCTTCCGGTGGTAAATAAAGATACCTTCCGACAGCAGTATGACCGTTTTGTATCTTCCACATATAAAGATGCACCAGATAACCGGGTAATGTGTACCAGTGGATCGACAGGAACTCCACTCAGAATGATCCAGAACCGTGACAAGATCCGTCACAATACAGCGGGCGGGATTTTTCTCGGAGCGGCAGCCGGATATTATATTGGAATGAAGGAAGCATTTATCCGGGTATGGGTAAATAATGTACGCAAAAGCAAATTTCAGCTTCTGCAGGAAAATCTGATCATGATGGACAGTTCCAGAATGGATGAAAAAGCTCTGGAAGAAATGTTTCATGTGATCGAGAAGAAAAAAGTCAAATGTCTGGTAGGATATTCTTCTGCCCTTGGAGAACTGAGTGAATATATCAGAAAAACAGGAAGAGACTGCAGCAGATGTGTAGTGAAAGCAATTATTCCGATTTCGGAGACAATGCCGGAACCGGTAAGAAGAACTCTGGAAAAACAGTTCAACTGTCCGGTGCGGGCATGGTATTCCAATGAAGAAAACGGAATCATGGGCCTTCAGAACAGGGAAGATGAAGGGTATCATATTGATACAGAAACCTATTATTATGAGATCCTGAAGATGGATTCTGATGAACCGGCAGAACCTGGAGAACTGGGAAGAATCGTGATCACAGATCTTTTTAACTATGCATTTCCGATCCTGCGTTATGACAATGGAGACACGGCAGTTGCGGTCCGGAAAGAAAAAAACGGTCGTTTTAAACTTTATCTTTCAGAACTTTACGGACGACGGAGCGACCTGATCTATGACTGTGAAGGCAAAGCGGTCACGCCGTATATTATTACCAATAATCTGTGGGACATTCAGGGAGTAAAGCAGTATCGATTTATTCAGGAAGATGTCAGAGATTATACGATCTGGCTGAATGGTGATCCGGAAGCAATGGATCGGGAGGAAATCCTGCGTCGTATTCGACCGTATCTGGGAGAGGAAGCCCGCATTAAAGTGGAAATCGTTGATGAGATTCCGGTGCTTGCTTCCGGAAAAAGAAAATACATAGAAAACCGATGTGAAAAATATCAGCAGCATAAAGGATTCTGTGGGTAAATGGCAGGAGGAAACAGTTTGGAAGGCAGAGAACAGAAAAAAGGTATTGCGGTAAATACCCTGTATACGATGGGCGGTCTGCTTTTTATGAATGCAGTGCTCCAGATTGTGATCACTCCGCTTCTTAACAGAATGATGGGAGCAGAACAGCTTGGCGGTCTTTTGTACATTACAGGACTTGTTGCTATCATATGTCCGTCTATCGGGCAGGCTCTGAATAACAGCCGTCTTGTAGTAAGACGGGATTTTGATGTGACCAATGGGGACTATGACTGGCTCCTGCTTGGCTTTGGACTGATCGGAAGTATTGTTGCACTGTTTATGTCCGGCAAAAGCCTGGAAAGTCCGTTGATGGCAGCTGGCGTTTTCCTGATGTTTATGCTGACTGTATTCCGCTATTATGGTGATGTGGAATATCGTCTGAATCTGAATTACCGGAGATATTTTATTTACTATTTTTTGATCGGAATCGGATATCTTGCCGGATTTGGTATATATCGCCTGACCGGACAATGGGTGTGGATCTATCTGATCGGTGAAGCCGCGGCACTGGCTTTTGTCGGTGTTACCGGAAATATTTTTCATCAGTTTTTCAGAAGAAGCGAATTTTTTACGACGGCACTCGGTCGAGGCTTTTTTCTTACGTTATCGTATCTTATTACCAATACGACAATGAATATGGATCGCCTTGTGATCAAACAGATCCTCGGTAATGAACAGGTCACACAGTATTATGTTGTTTCGCTGATCGGAAAGACGCTGGTACTTCTGATCGCGCCAATTAATACGATCGTGATCTCTTATCTTACAAAAAGAAAAGAACGACTGACGCGTTCACAGTTTGGAAAGGCTGTTCTTGCCGGAGGCGGTGTAAGTCTTGTTTTTTTTGTGGCCTGTCAGATCGGAACACCACTTTTTGTGTGGCTGTTTTACAGAAATCTTTATGAGTCAGTAAAAGGGATCGTAACGGTTGTGAATCTTGCGCAGATTCTTGGGCTGTTTTCTGCATTTTTGTTTATACTCGTTCTGACGTTTACAGATGAACGGTGGCAGTTGTGGATTCAGCTTGCACATTTTTGTATTTTGCTCGTGTCATCAGTACTTGCGGCACGCACATATGGAATGATGGGATTTGCTGTTGCTTCACTTGGAGCCAATAGTCTCCGTGTTGCAGCAGTAGTGATTCTGGGTATTGTGAAAGCAGGAAAGGATAAAGGAGACAGAAATGCAGACAGGTGAAGTTTTAAGAAGAGAAGTATTTAATCTTCTTGACGCTGCAAAGGGCGGCAGACTGAAAAAATTAAAAGAAGTCAATAAACATGAAATTGTTGAGGGTGTAACAGAAGATTATATGGAAAGAAGAGTACAGACACTTCTTTCTTATGTAAAACAGCACTCTCCTTATTACAAAGAACATCCGGAATGGACGAAACTGGAAGATTTTCCGGTCATGACAAAAGGTGACTTTATCGAACATTATGATGAGGTGCTGGTGGATTGTGTCAGAGAACAGGGAAATCTCTACAGGCTCAGTACCAGTGGTTCTACAGGAACTCCGTTTACAGTACTCTGTGACGGAGATAAAATGAGCCGTGTAAATATGAACTTTATCTCCTGCATGGAACTGAATGGCTTTCGTATGGGAATGAAACGTGGAGAATTTCGTGCGTGGATAAAAGGAAAAAATACGATCAGTAAGTGGAAATCTTTTAAAAATAATCTGATTATGGTGGATATTTCCAATATGGGAGATGAGTCACTGGATAAAATCTGCCGTGATATTGAAAAGAAGAAGATTCAGGTTCTGGTTACGTATTCCAGTGCACTGACGGCGTTGACTCAGTATATCAGAAAAACAGGAAGAGATATCAGCCGCTGGTCTGTTGAAATGGTATTTTCTATGGGAGAAGCACTTCCGCAGGAAACTTATGATCTGACAAAAGAGCTGTTCGGATTTTCTCCGGTACGGTCCTATGGAAATAATGAAAATGGCTTTATTGCGATCCAGCTTGATGAGGATCCGGAATATACGGTTGACCTGTATAATTTTTATCCGGAGATTCTGAAACTGGATTCTGATGAACCGGCGGAGCCGGGAGAACTGGGAAGAATCGTTGTGACAGATTATTATAATAAAACATTTCCAATGGTTCGTTATGATACCGGTGACACAGGGAAAATGCGTGTATATTATGACAAGAATGGCCGGGTGCATGCAAAATATACAGAGATTTACGGACGTCGTGGTTCTCTTATGTATAACACAAAAGGTGAGCCGCTATCAATCCACGTTTTTATGAATACACTGCTGAAGTTCGAAGGAACTGTTTACCAGGCAAAATGCATCCAGTGGGGAGAAAAAGACTATGAACTGCTGGTGAATGCGGACCGTTCCAGACTGGACGAAGCAGAACTTCTCGCAGCATACCGACATTACCTGGGTGAAGACGCAGAGCTTCGGATCACCTATGTGGACCAGATCCCGATTCAGGCATCCGGTAAATTTATGGTCTGTGAAAATAAATGGAATGGAAGGAAGCAGGCATAATGAAACAGAAAGTATCGGATTATATAGCGGATTATATAGCAGAGTGGGGAATCCGTGATGTGTTTACCGTAACAGGCGGTGGTGCCATGCATATGAATGATGCTTTTGGACATCATCCGAAACTGCACTGTACTTATCAGCATCATGAACAGGCATGTGCCATGGCTGCAGAGGCTTATGCACGTATGGATAATCGGATGGCAGCAGTCTGTGTGACGACCGGTCCTGGTGCAACGAATGCCATTACCGGTGTGCTCGGCGGTTGGATGGATTCGATTCCTATGCTGGTTTTTTCAGGACAGGCAAGATATGCAACTACGGTTGCAGCGTCCGGGCTGAAACTTCGAAGCATGGGAGTGCAGGAATGTAATATTGTACCGGTTGTGACCTCAATTACAAAATATGCACAGATGATCATTCATCCGGAAGATATCCGGTATCATCTGGAAAAAGCCCTCTATATGGCGGTGAACGGACGACCGGGACCGGTGTGGCTTGATATTCCGCTGGATGTGCAGGGGGCAGTCATTGACACAGAAAAATTGAGAGGATATGATCCACAGGAGAATCCGAAAGAAAAACCGGCAGAAATTTCACAGGATATCATTCAGCAGATTCTGGACAAGATAGAAAAAAGCCGTCGCCCGGTTCTGTTTCCGGGAAATGGAGTACGTCTTGCAGGTGCAATGGATGATTTTCAAAAACTTGTAAATATTCTGGGAGTTCCGGTGATTACCGGAATGAGCAGTGTGGATGCCATGGAGTCTGAACATCCGTATTTTGCTGGAAGAAGCGGAGGAACCGGGACACGTCCGGGAAATTTTGCACTTCAGAACAGCGATGTGCTTCTTTCTATCGGGAATCGCCAGGGATTTGCACAGACCGGTTTTCAGTATCAGGACTGGGCAAGGGGCAGTTATACGATCCTGAATGACATTGATGAAAATGAACTGAAAAAACCAAGTCTCCATGTCAGTCTTCCGGTCTGTGGTGACGCAGGAGATCTGATACGCAAGCTTATCTGTGCGGCAAAACTTCGGGGAGCAGATGAAACAAATCCGTTGTTTAAAGGCAGAGACTGGATACGTCAGTGTCAGGTATGGAAACAGAAATATCCGGTGGTGACAGCGAAACATTATGAGACGGTAGAAGAAGGCTGTACCAATATTTATGCTTTTTATGAAGAACTGTCAAAAGCAATGCAGGAGGGGCAGACACTGATGGTCAGTGTGGGAACTTCCAGAGTGGCAGGAAGTCAGGCATTTCGGGTAAAAAAAGGTCAGCGTTTTATTACAAATCCAAATACTGCGTCCATGGGATTCTGTCTCCCGGCAGCGACCGGAATCTGTGTCGCACAGCCCGGAAAACCAGTAGTCTGTGTGACCGGTGAGGGAAGTCTGCAGATGAATCTGCAGGAATTACAGACAATATGGCAGAACCGTCTTCCGGTAAAATTATTTGTGATCAATAACCAGGGTTATCATTCTATCCGACAGACACAACAGAGTTATTTTGAACCACCGCTGGTGGGAGTTGGAGCAGAGAGTGGAGATCTGAGTTTCCCGGATCTGTCCAAGATCATACCGGCATATGGATTTTCTTATCGGGCAGTGCATGCTGCAGAAGAACTTCCGGAAACACTTCATCAGGTCCTGGAGGAAACCGGGGCATCTGTGTGCGAGGTGTTTGTGACAAAATATCAGAAAACAGAACCAAAAACCTCTGCAAAAAAACTTCCGGATGGAAGTATGGTATCGGCACCGCTGGAAGATATGTATCCTTTCCTCAGCAAAGAAGAACTGGAAGAAAATATGTTTACAGAAACGAATGGAGAAATGCAATGAAACGAATCATTGTTACCGGAGCAACCAGTATGATCGGTACAGCATTGATCGAAGAATGTATCAGACATGACATTGAGGTTTATGCAGTTGTACGTGCAGGGTCTTCGAAGACAAAACGTCTGCCGGAGAGTGCACGGATACATCAGATAGAATGTGAACTGGAAAAACTGGAAGAACTTCCGGCGAAGATCACCGGAGAATGCGATACGTTTTTTCATATTGCATGGGGAAATACCGGGGAAAATCGAAACAGCAGTACAGAGCTGCAGAGCAGAAATGTCTTTTATACTCTGAAGGCTGTCCGTGCTGCTCATGCAATGGGATGCAAAAGATTTATCGGAGCAGGTTCACAGGCAGAATATGGACCGATGGATGTTCCGCGGATCGCACCGGACAGTCCGGTACATCCGACGACGCCTTACGGTGCGAGCAAGCTCGCTGCAAACCAGCTTTCTTTCATGCTTTGTAAGGAACTTGGAATGGAATGGATCTGGCCGAGAATTTTCAGTGTGTATGGAATATATGAAAAAGAGACGACAATGATCGCTTCCGGTCTGCGCAAAATGCTGAAAGGTGAAAAAACAGAGTTTACCCCTGCAGAACAGAGATGGGATTATCTTTACAGCAAAGATGCAGGGCGCGCATATTATCTGATCGGCGAAAAAGGCAGAGATGGTGCAGTTTACTGTGTGGGAAGCGGGCAGGCACATCCTCTGTGGGAATATATCATGCAGATGGCGGAACTTACCGGAGCGGATTCACCGGGAATCGGCGCGAGACCATATCCGCCGGGAGCAGTGCGGAATCTGTGTGCAGATATAGATAGTCTTACAAAGGATACTGGATTTGTACCGGAATATACCTTTGAAGAAGGAATAAAAGAAACGCTTTGCTGGCTGGAAAGTCAGAATACAGGAGACAGAAAATAATGAGAAAGAAAATTTCGGTGGTAATTCCCACCTATAACGAAGAGGCAAATGTGGTTCCTCTGTCACAGGCGATCATAGAGGTTATGGAGAAAGACCTCAGTGAATATGATTATGAGATCCTGTTTATAGACAACCATTCAAAAGATAATACAAAAGCGCTTCTTCGCGGACTTTGTGCAAATAACAGAAAGATCAAGGCAATCTTTAATGCAAAAAATTTCGGGCAGGCAAGATCACCGGTGTATGGAATGAAACAGGCATATGGTGACTGTGTGGTACGTATGTGCGCAGATTTTCAGGATCCGGTAGACATGATCCCCAAATTTGTCCGGGAGTGGGAAAAGGGAACAAAGATTGTAATTGGAGTGAAGAGCGCAAGTAAGGAACGCCGTGGTATGTACCTGGTGCGTGAATGCTATTACAGACTGATCAACAAGATTACAGATATTGATCATATTGATCAGTTTACCGGCTTTGGTCTGTATGACAGAAAATTTGTGGATGTTGTGCGTGATCTGCATGATCCGATGCCGTATCTTCGAGGCATTATTGCTGAACTGGGATTTGACTATAAAGCGATTGAATATACACAGCCAAAGCGGCGCGCAGGAAAAAGCAAAAATAATTTCTACAGTCTTTATGATTATGCAATGATCGGAATTACTTCTTATTCTAAAGTGGTGATGAGACTGGCAACTTTTGCAGGCTTTATCATTGGGGGACTCAGCCTGGCAGCAGCAGTGGTCTATCTGGTCCTCAAACTCATGTACTGGGATCGCTTTTCAGCCGGAGTAGCACCGATGGTGATCGGTATGTTTTTCCTGGGGGCATTGCAGTTGTTCTTTATCGGACTTCTTGGGGAATACGTTCTGAGCATTAATACCAGAGTTCTTGACAGACCGCTTGTAGTGGAAGAAGAACGCCTGAATTTTGACGAGCCGGAGGAGGACGAGGAATGACAGATACGCAGAAAAAACCACTGTGGAAAAACGAATTGGTATGGCTGTTTCTGATCACAAGCGGACTTTTTGCCATTTTGTACAGTAAATTTATTCTGGGTGGATATGCCTATGTGTTTACAGATACAGGAGCAGATACCATGCAGATCAATTATGCACAGTATGGACTTTTTTCTTCTCTGTTTCGGAGTGGAGAAAGTGGTTACGTGCTGCAAGCGGGACTGGGAATGGATGTGTCGTCCTATTATCCGGCATATCTGATTCCCTACAATCTTCTGATCCTGCTTGCTCCGCAGAGACTTCTTCCCTGGGCTGTTCTTGCATCTGCCTATCTGAAGATGATAACGATTTCCCTTGTTGGATATCTGTTTTACAGAAAACTGATGCAGGATGGAATCGGAACTATGGCAGCGGCGCTCGCATGGACCTTTTCCGGTTATGTGATTCTCTGGGGACAGCATTACGGCTTTTGTACCTGTATGGCACTGTTTACAGTCTTTATGTATTTTCTTCAGTGTTATCTGAATGGAGAACAGCGCTGGAAAAGTGCAGGGCTCGTGATCACGGTAACGATGCTGCTGATCTCCAGTTATTATTTCCTGTACATGATTGCTTTTTTTGCTGTATTTTATGTCTTTATTTACAGCATCATGCAGCGATATTCCCTGAAACGTACTGCTGGAAAAGTGGCCGGACTTGGCGGCATGGGAATTCTTGGTGTACTGATCGGAGGTGTGGCACTGGTACCGATCGCAGATACATTTCTGGAGAGTGCCAGGGCAGGGGTACTGGCTGCAAAAGGAACTTCTCATTTACTGAGTCCATATAAAGGAAAAACGCTGGGAACGATCGTGGCCAGATTTTTTTCAAATCATATGCTGGGAATTGACAAAGATTATACAGGATATCTCAATTATTATGAAGGAATGATACTTGCGGTCAGTATCCTGACCGTTTTTGCAGTCAGCTATTTTATCGTAAAGAAAAGCACCAGAGTAAAAGCACTGGTTCTTACGGTGTTTCTGGTCTTCCTGACGATCATGCCGCTTACCAGCCGTATTCTCGTATTTACGAAACATTCCTATCGATGGACGTTTATGATATGTTTTGTGGAAGCACTTGTTATTGGGTGTTTCCTTCAGGAGGTATTCAGAGAAAAGAACAGAAAAACAGTTCTGACCGGCAGCATACTTGCCATTGTTATCTGTGGCGGATTGCTGGCATGGATGTACAGCTTTAAAAATATAAAACCGGACCATAAGGTTACGGCAGGTGTAATAGGATTTTTTGCAGTTTATCTGATATTGTTTGCAGTTGGCACTTCTGTAAAAAAAATGTACAGAATTTTTCCGGCTGCTGTATTGATGGTTCTGATATGCGAGTTGTTTGTTTTGGATTATCCGTCTCTGTGGCATCGTGAATCTCCGACCAGAAATCAGGTGGCAACAGAATATTACAATGATGGGACAAAAGAAGCTGTGGCTATGCTGAAAGAGCAGGATGATTCGGTATACCGTATCGAGAAATCCTATACATCGGCATCAGAAAACGATGGAATGAGTCAGGGCTACAATGGACTTTCGGTGTATATGAGCACCAATCCGGCGTCACTGGTTGCTTATCATAAGATGTACGGACCGGAAACACTGTCCGGTAATTTCGTAGACTTCAATATGGATGACTATATCAGGAGTTCTCTGCTGGGAACGAAATATCTGATCACAGGAACCGGATACCATGCACCTCAGAAGATATATACATCTGTTGGAGAGGCGGGTGGCAGATCAGTCTTTGAGAATCAGTATGCACTTCCATTTGGATATCTGTATGATAAAGAATGGAATCAGGAAGAAGTAAAAGAAATGTCCGGACTGGACAAAACACTGGCTTCTCTGTCTGGCTTTTATTATACGGATGCAGAGGAGACGTCTTCTTATCAGAAGGCGGACCTTCCGGAGCAAACAGACCTGTCGCTGCTGGATTATGCGGATACAGCGACTGACTGTACGATGGAGAAAGGATCAGAAGGCATTACCGTGAGCAATCTCGGCGCAGATCCAAATGTTGTATTTCCAGGCGTGGCGTCCTGTTTTGCAGACAACGACAAGTTGTATGGACTTTCACTGACAGTAGACGCACCTGATGAAACAGAAATGGCTGTTTATTATCAGACAGAGGGAGATGAAGGCTTCTCTGCGGAGAAAGTTTACACATTTAAAGTCACTGAGGACAACAGGACATGGGAACATCTTGTACCTGGGGGAATCACAGAGCTTCGTGTAGATGTAAGTTCTCCGGTTGAATCAGCAGTGATAAATAATTTCGAATTAAAATCCTGCGATATTACGGAAAGTGGTTATACAGCATTGAAGGAATCCGGAGTTGATGAGGTGACATTTTCTGACAGTACATATCAGGCACAGGTAATAAACGATGCATCTGAGAACAAAATGCTGTGTGTTCCGCTGTTCTATCAGAAGGGATGGACTGCACAGATCGATGGAGAGGATGCCGGTGTGTATAATATCAATGAAGGTATGTGCGGAGTGGAAGTTCCATCTGGAACTCATGAGATTGTATTAAAATATGAAACACCATACCAAAACTATGGCGTGGGAATGACAATCATTGGAATTATAATTTTTATACTGGTCTTTAGTCAGAATTTATATAAATTTTTTGTAAAGTTGTGTTAAAATTCGTTGGAGTGTGTTATAATGGACGCATAGACAACAAAACAGTTGTTTATAAAAATATCATCCAAAATAAACAGCAAAGGGGATGGGACTATGAAATTTATTATTAGTGGAAAGAACATCACAGTTTCCCAGGGACTCAAGACCGCAGTAGAGGATAAACTCGGCAAACTGGAACGGTATTTTACTCCTGACACAGAAGTGGTAGTAACTTTAAGTGTCGAAAAAGAAAGACAGAAAATCGAAGTAACGATCCCGATGAAAGGAAATATCATCAGATCCGAACAGGTAAGCAATGATATGTATGTATCCATTGACCTGGTTGAAGAAGTCATCGAACGTCAGCTTCGTAAATACAAAAATAAAATCGTTGATAAACAGCAGGCAGCTGCAAACTTCCAGAAAGAGTATCTGGATAAGGATTATGAAGAAGATGAAGAGGTTAAGATCATCCGTACCAAGAAATTTGGAATCAAACCTATGTATCCGGAAGATGCATGCGTACAGATGGAACTCCTGGGACATAACTTTTTCGTATTCTTTAATGCAGAGACTGAACAGGTCAATGTAGTATACAAACGTAAAGGAAACACATACGGTTTAATTGAACCGGAATTTTGATTTTAAATCTGAAGTGTAGCTTGGAGCACTTCATATATGCAGTATGAAGTCCCACCCTTCAACTGAGGGGTGGGACTTGTGGGTATTAAATGTAATAGAAGCAGCCGGCATCAGACAAAAGGGAAAGAAGACATGAATAACAAAAAGAATCTCAAAATGAAACCCGTAGGCAGTGAATACATGGAGCAGTATAATGCACTTCTTCGTTATGTATTTCAGGTAACTGAGCAGGAGCTGAGTTCCATTGGATGGCAGGAGAGAGAAATTATCCGTGCCAAATTTCCTACCATGGAAAAGGCAGATGTTATAGGATGGTTTGATAATGATACCCTGGTTTCTCAGGTGGCAGTTTATCCGATGCATGTACGGATCTTTGGGCAGACTTATGCGATGGGCGGTCTTACCGGTGTAGGAACCTACCCGGAATATTCCAACATGGGGCTGATGCACAAGCTTCTGGAACAGGCACTCAAGAATATGAAAGAGCGTGGACAGGATATCTGTTATCTTTACCCTTATTCCATACCGTATTACAGACGCAAAGGCTGGGAAATCATTTCTGATAAGATTTCCTATGAAATCAAGGATTATCAGCTCCCGAAGAATCATCAGGTTCCGGGGGATGTCCGCCGTGTGGATACGGAGGGAGAAGAGCTGAAAGAAACCTACAAGCGTTATGCCATGAGAACACATGGTGCGATCCTTCGTGATGATCTGGCATGGAATGAGTACTGGTTGTGGGATTCTGATGATATCATGGCAGCAGTATATTATAATGAAAAAAATGAGCCGGATGGTTATGTGATCTACTGGATCGCCAAAGAAGTATTTCATATTAAAGATATGATCTTTAATAATGAGGAGGCAAGGACAGGTCTCTGGAACTTTGTGGCAGCTCATTTTTCCATGATCAATCAGGTAGAAGGCGATACATATACAGATGAACCGCTGGCATTCCTTCTGGAAGATGCGAGTATCAAAGAAGTGATTTCTCCATATTATATGGGTAGGATCGTTGATTTTGTTTCTTTCATTGAGAAATATCCGTTTAAACCAAGTGTACTTGACCGGGAATGGAAATTCCGCCTGGTCGATCCGATCATGGAATGTAATCAGGGAAATTTCCATCTGATAATCTCAAGGGATGGTCATGGACAGGTTATGCGGATCATGGAGCCATGCGAAGATACGATCAATATTCAGACAATGACCACTATGCTGATGGGCTACAAACGTCCGGAATATCTTGCAAAGATTGGACGTATTCAGGCAGCAGAGTGGACGATTGATATGCTTGAGGATGCGATCGAGCAGCAGACTCCGTATATATCAGATTATTTTTAAAATATTTGAGGAACTCTTGACAATAGTATGTGTGCGTGTTATATTACATATAGAACAAAAGAGATGGACAGGGGATGCGGTGAAAATAACTGCATCTCCTTTTTAGCAATGTGAACCGGAGGTGGCATTATGGCTAAGAGAGATTATTATGAAGTCCTTGGAGTCGGAAGAGATGCCGATGCCAAGGCGATCAAACGTGCATACAGAAAACTTGCAAAAAAATATCATCCGGATATGAATCCTGGTGATAAACAGGCAGAACAGAAATTTAAAGAAGTTACAGAAGCTTACAATGTATTAAGTGATACAGAAAAGAAGAAATTATACGATCAGTATGGTTTTGCTGCATTTGAAGAGGGCAGTGGAAATCCATATGGAGCCGGTGGACAGAATGGGGCCGGAGGCGGTTTTCATGGAGGCTTTGGAGGATTTGACTTTGGTCAGGGCGGCAATGGTTATCATGAGTATCATTTTGAAAATAGTAATATGGGTGATATGGGAGATATTTTCGGAGATATCTTTGGAAATATGTTCCATGGTCAGAAAAACAGTGGATACAGTCGTCAGAGCAGTGGATTTGGCGGACAGGGCTTTCACGGTGGTTTCGGAGGAAGCGGATTTGGAGGGCATACCCAGGAAAAAGGCAGTGACCTCAGGTCTGAAGTAAGTATCAGCTTTGAAGATGCTGCATTTGGATGCGATAAAATGATCCGTCTTTCGGATCCGTCAGGAAACGGTTCCCAGACACTGCAGGTACATGTTCCGGCAGGTATCGAAAATGGCAAGAGCATCCGTCTGAAGGGCAAAGGAAATCCTGGATTTAACGGAGGAGAAGCCGGAGATCTTTTGTTGAAAGTAAATATTCAGCCAAAGCCAGGATACGAACGGAATGGTATGGATGTCTATACAACAACAGAAATTCCATTCACAACAGCTGTTTTTGGCGGCGAGGCAAAAGTCTCTACATTGTACGGTGATGTGATCTGCCGTATTCCGGAAGGTGCTCAGACAGGAAGGAAGATCCGTCTGAAGGGCAAAGGTATCGTTTCGATGAAAAATCCATCTGTTCATGGTGATCAGTATGTGACGATTCGAATTCAGGTGCCACAGAACCTCAGCCCGGAAGCAAAAGAAAAGTTGAGAGAATTTCAGCAGGTCTGCAGAAATGATGAACGGAAAAGAAGAGGAAGCGTAGCATAAAGACGCTTCCTTTTTAAAATTATTTATAAAACAACTATGAAATTTTTGTAAAACTGTCCATTTTCGGCATTTTGTGCATTGATTATTTGATAGGATAGAGATATCATAAGCTACAGAAAAAACAGAAGTCCAATGACAGCAGAGTTTTGCTATGAACAGTAACAGACAGGCTGTAGCCGGAAAGGATGGATATTTTGAATTATCTGAAACAATCAAAGCATTTGTGGATCATACCTGCTTATGGAATTTTTTATATGATCTCGTTTATGCTGATGGAGCAGAGCGATGTAAAAATACATATGATTCATTCATTAGCTGATGATAAGATTCCGTTTTGCCCGTATTTTATTATTCCATATGTACTCTGGTACTTTTTCCTGATCGGAACAGTGATTTATTTTGCGGTATTCTGCCCGAGCAAAAAAGAATATTATCAATATCTCGGAACTCTGGGTGTAGGTATGACACTGTTTCTGCTGATCTCTTATGTATATCCGAACGGACAGCATCTGAGACCGGATCTTGGCAGTACCGGAGGTGGTGTGTTTATCAGTGTGATACGTCTTTTGTATAAAATTGATACACCTACCAATATTTTCCCAAGCATGCATGTATTTAATGCAACAGCAAGCTGTATCGCCTTATATCAAAATGAACGGTGCAGGAAAAATAAATTGTTCACGGTAAGTCAGATTATACTTACAATATCGATCGTTTTATCAACGATGTTCCTGAAACAGCACAGTGTGGCAGATGTTATGACTGCACTGATCCTGAATATTCTTTGTTATCAGCTGTTTTACAGAGTGCTTCCTGCAAGAAAGGAACGCCTGGCAGAAGTATTTACACGCAGAGAAATCTGTACGATTCCGAATCTGCTCAGCACACTTCGACTGTGTCTGGCAGTCGTATTCCTGGGAATCTTTGAGAGATATGGTGCAGGAGAGTACCGTACAGTACTTGTGCTGCTCATTTTTGCCGCTGCGGCAACAGATGTTCTGGACGGCAGAATTGCCAGATCCTTTAACAGTATCAGCCGGGTCGGACGTATTCTGGATCCGGTGGCAGATAAGGCTATGCAGGGTGTGATGATTGTGTATCTGATTCCAAGATATCCACTGGCGAAGCTTGTGCTGATCCTGTTTGTGATAAAAGAGTGTTATATGACAGTTGCAGGGTGGAAAGTACTGATGGAGACAAAAGAAACGATTGAGGCACAGTGGCATGGTAAGCTGAATACAGCAGTAACTTATGTAGTTGTACTGATCCTGCTGGCAGGACCGAGACTTCCATATTCTACATCTAATGTACTGATTGGAGCCTGTGCAGTCTGCATGGCAATGTCTCTGAGTATGTATGCAGCGCAGTTTCGCGAAATGCTGGAACACCAGAATGGAAGATATCAGCGGAAAATGCAGGGCGGTTTCAGTGGTAATTAAAAGAAAGATTAATTTAAGGAAGGGGTTTCCTCAGAGGGGAGACCACCTTCCTTTTTTGTCAGACTGTCCTTATAACAGAATCAATTTCCTGGAGAAGATTCTGCCGTTCTTCCTGAAATTTCAGCTTTTTATTGAAACGAAAATATTCTTCACAGCCAAAATGACTAATGAAAGATACTGCATTTGCGTTATGACTGAGATCTGAGATCAGAAACAAAATTTCAGGTCCATCACCAAAAGCCGACTCAGCAAAAGAAAAGCCAAGATGCAGCGCCAGAGAAGTGCGGTTTACAGTATCCTGTCGGATCTTGACATTTTCCTCCAGAGCGTGACGCAGGATCGCGATTACTTCTTCCGGAGCAGAAATACGTTCCTGCTGAGTGAGGGAGAGACTTTGCTCAAGAATTCGGGCAATACGTTCCGTGCAGTCTGTTTCCATGCGGTCAAGCAGATGGTTTTCCAGGCGGATTTTTTGAGAAGTTCGATATTGTTCTGTAAAAGCAGCAAGCGTATTTCCTTCAAGAAGTGAGGCTCTGGCCTGACGGAGTACGCTCTGAAGGGCAACCGCGAACTGGTCTTCTTCCCGGAATTTCAGAAATAAGGTGTTCCATCCATCCAGAAGAAGCCCGGCAACAGTCAGACGTTCATCTGTCGGGGCATGGGCTGCCAGCGTGCAGAGTGACTCTACAACGGATTCATCAAGGGATCCGGAGAGAATTTCAGGAATCCGGTAATCCTGACGATATTTTGCGTAAAGCTGGTAATAAGCACCAAAATCTCTTGCAATCTCTTCATCCTGCAGATACTGACGGATCAGGTTTTCATCCGGAGCAAAATGCATATCCTCATATCCGTATAAAATTGCAGAAAGATCTTCCCAGCCACGTGCAGTGACGAAACAGATGCGGTCCGCCGTATTCTCAATATGGTAAAAATGTTCTCTTTTTAAACTCAGGTAAGAAAGAACAGAAGGATGAAGCCCTTTTGCAGATGCATATTCTTTCCATACATTGAGATCTGGTTCAATATCGATTCGTTTTACGCGGTCCAGAGTGACAATATCAAATTCTCTGGCAGATTTATTGTATTCAACAGGATTTCCGGCGGCAGCAATGATCCAGCCGGATGGAACCGGATGGGTACCAAATGTTTTATTTTGCAGAAACTGCAGCATAGTGGGAACCAGCGTTTCGGATACACAGTTGATCTCATCGATAAAAAGGATTCCTTCTTTACAGCCGGTTTCTTCTATCTTTTCATAAACAGAAGCAATGATCTCGCTCATGGTGTATTCTGTTACGGAATATTCTTTTCCCTGAAAATTCTTTTTTACAATGACAGGGAGACCGACAGCACTCTGGCGTGTATGATGTGTAATTGTATAAGCAACCAGTCCGATTCCACATTCTCTGGCGGCCTGTTCCATGATCGCTGTTTTGCCGATACCGGGCGGCCCGATCAGGAGAATCGGTCGTTGTCTGACAGATGGCAGGAGATAATGGCCATTAGAATCTTTACGAGTATAGACTTGTATGGTTTGGAGAAGTTCCTGTTTTGCTTCTTTGATATTCATAAAATGTGGTATCCTTTCTGCATCTGAGATGATGCAAGATTATGTTTCATCCATATATAACTTATGTGCCCAGACCGGAACTTTCTGATGCAGGGCCTTTTCACGGTAAAAAATAAAAGCAGTCTGATAATCTGTCGGTCTTTCGGGATAAATACCATCTCCGTCTGTGAAGTACAAAAGTCCTTTCAGATTACGGAGAGCTCCGGTGTTACGGAGATTCTGTACATATGCAAAAACAGGGCGGAAATCTGTGCCGCCACGACCGTGGATTGTGATATGTGTCAGATAATTTTTCCAGTCATCCTCGCAGGTAATATGTATAACGTCCTGAATAAAGCTGTCGCACTGAATGATGTAAAGGTTCATTTTGCGGAAAAAATTTTCATGATCACTGAGAATCCCATAAGTCTCTTCCATAAAACGCCGGACTGTAGCGGCGGAGCAGGAACCGGAAGTATCGATCGCAATGACGAGTTCTTCCATGCGGTTTACTTCCTGGTATTCCAGATGTTCAATGAGTGGCATATTGCCATAATGTTCCAGACCATAGAGATAAGGAATATAGTCAAAACTATCTGTATCTGTATGAAGTTCCTCGCGGTGAACGGCAAAATGTCTGAGAAAACGATGAAAATCATAGCGGTGTTTTTCTCGCAGACTGATTTCTTCCTGCAGACTCCCCGGGGAAGTGCCTCTGCCGTCAGAACCGTAGAGACCGAAACCACCGGTACCATAACTGTTGTTCCAGAGATTTTTCATCTGTTCGAGAAGCTTCTTACGGTCAGCCTGTTTCCAGAACTGATGATCATCCATTGCACAGGTTTCCGGCAGCTCAGGATTCTGCGAATAAAGTATAGCCGGACGATATTCTTTTTTCTCATGACGGATCAGTCGATATACAGCAAGGTCGCAGGCCCGGTTCCAGCGCTGAGCTTCAGAAGGTATCTCCAGGATCAGATGAAGGAAAAGACAGTGATACAGCATGTGCAAAAAAAGCTTTTCCAGAGTATCGGGATCATCCTGAAACGTTTTTATAAGAAAATCCGGGCAGAAATAGATGACACTGCCATCTGTGCCGGCAGAGGATGTTTCTGAGGATTCCTGAAAGGAAAAATTCCAGAGAAGACGACGAAAAAAGGGATATCTGACAGAAAGCTGTTCACGTACAAAATTCCATATTTTTTCATAAAGACCGGAGGTATCCGGAGAAATAGGATGTTTCATAATCTTACTCCTTATCTGTATCAGAAGGTAAAGTCATGGTCATGAAAGCCAAAGTGGTCTTTTTGGAATTCCAGAAAGAAGGAAAGAATTTCTTCCCGGTGGAGCCGGACGGCTTCCTCAATAAATGTGTCGAGTGCGGATTCTGTGATCGATACAAACTGACAGAGTTTCTGAATACGAAAAAAATCATCCTGACGGATTAGTTCGATTATGGCAGGCCGGAAACGAAGGGAAAGATAATGCTGATATTTTTCTTTCCATACAGGATCCTGAACTTCCGTAAAACGTTTTAATGCAATAGCAAGACGCCTGGCTTCCTGACCGGCAGATTCAAATTCTTTTTCGCAGCTGTCCATGAAGAATGCTCCTTTCAAAAATAGTGAATAATTATTTAAGCGAATCAAGTAAGTTCCCTGCTTCAATTGCGAATATCCGCTTGACCAGATGAAAGTTACTAAAAAGGATTAAATTCAGTGTATCATTTCGGTGGGAGTTGTCAATGGAAAAGAAATAAGGTATAATCACCATAGTTGTATGACATTGATATAATTCTAAAGACAATGATAATGGAGGAAAACATGGAAAACGTATTTATTATGGATCATCCGCTGATCCAGCACAAAATTTCTATGCTTCGTAACAAAAATACAGGAACAAATGAGTTCCGTAAACTGATCGAAGAAATTGCAGTCCTTATGGGATATGAGGCACTGAGAGATCTTCCACTGGAGGATGTGGAAATTGAAACTCCGATCGAGAAATGTAAATCCCCAATGATCGCCGGAAAGAAGCTGGCAGTTGTGCCGGTACTTCGTGCCGGACTTGGTATGGTAAATGGTATCACAACGCTGGTTCCGTCTGCAAAGATCGGTCATATCGGCCTTTACAGAGATCCGGAGACACATGAACCACATGAATATTACTGCAAACTTCCGGATCCGATCGAACAGAGACTGATCGTGCTGACAGACCCGATGCTTGCAACCGGTGGTTCTGCGGTAGATGCAGTCAGAATGATCAAGCAGCATGGTGGAAAGAATATTAAATGTATGTTTGTCATCGCAGCACCGGAAGGTCTGGAACGACTTCACAGAGAACATCCGGACGTGCAGATCTATGTAGGACATCTGGATCGTGAACTGAATGAAAATGCTTACATCTGCCCGGGACTCGGTGATGCAGGTGACCGTATTTTCGGAACAATCTAAGAGACAGCGGAGAAGCAGAAAATAATGACAAAAGAAGAACTGGCACTGGAAGTGATCGCCCGGCTGAAAAAAGAATATCCGGATGCAGGCTGTACACTGGATTATGATCAGGCATGGAAACTGCTTGTGAGTGTCCGTCTTGCAGCGCAATGTACAGATGCAAGAGTTAACGTAGTTGTAGAGGAGCTTTATGCGAAGTATCCGGATGTGGCATCGCTGGCGGCTGCAGAGCCGGAGGAGATCGAGGAGATCGTCCGGCCGTGTGGACTTGGCAGAAGCAAAGCCAGGGACATCAGTGCATGTATGAGAATCCTTCATGAACAGTATGATGACAACATCCCGACAACTTTCGAGGCACTTTTGAAACTTCCCGGCGTAGGACGCAAGAGTGCCAATCTGATCATGGGAGATGTTTTTGGCAAACCGGCAATTGTTACAGATACGCATTGCATCCGGCTTTGTAATCGAATCGGGCTTGTGGATGGAATCAAAGAACCAAAGAAGGTGGAAATGGCCCTGTGGAAGATCATTCCACCGGAAGAAGGAAGTGATTTCTGCCATCGCCTTGTGTACCATGGACGTGAGGTGTGTACAGCAAGAACAAAACCGTATTGTGACAGATGCTGTCTGGAAGACATCTGCGCGAAAAATATATAATGATCTAATCGGCTCCTCAGGATATGAGGAGCTGATTCTTTAAGAAAAGGAGAATTCTGTGATATGAAATATGCAATCATCGGAGCTGGCGGAACCGGCGGAAGTCTTGGTTTTTTTCTGACGAAGGCAGGAAAAGATGTAACCCTCATCGCCAGAGGAAAACACCTTGAGGCGATCAGAAAAAATGGTCTGGGTATGGAACGCCTGTGGGATCATAAAAGAGAAATGATTCCGGTAAAAGCATGCACAGTGGAAGAATACAGTGATACACCTGATGTGATCCTGGTATGTGTAAAAGGTTATTCTATGACGGAAACAATTCCGGTGATCCGGAAACTTGCAGGAAAAGATACAGTAGTCCTTCCAATCCTCAATATTTATGGGACAGGAGGAAAACTTCAGAAAGAATTTCCGGAACTGACAGTGCCGGATGGATGTATCTACGTATCTGCCAATATTCTGGAGCCGGGTGTGATCCTGCGACATGGAAAAATTCTCCGTGTTGTCTTCGGTGCGAGAAAACCGGAAGAAGAGACGGAAAAGATGCGTGAAATTGCAAAAGATATGGCATGTGAAAATATAGAAGTGATTCTCTCTGAAGATATTCGCAGAGATGCTATGGTAAAATTCTCTTACGTATCGCCGATCGGAGTAGCCGGACTTTACTGTAATGCGACAGCAGCAGATTTTCAGAAAGACGGAGAGGCAAGAGAAATGTTTAAAGCTCTGATCACTGAGATCGTAGCGCTGTCCCATGCGATGGGAATTGAATTTCAGGAGGATCTTGTGGAGCGAAATCTGAAGATTGTGGCACCACTGGCACCGGAGGCAACCACCTCTATGCAGAGAGATGTGTATGCGGGCAAAAAATCAGAAATAGATGGTCTTGTATATGAAATCGTCCGTCTGGGAAAAGAATATGGTGTCCCACTTCCGGAATACGAAAAAGCGGCGGCACGTTTTCATGAACAGGGACTCAAATAAACGAAGGAAGTGATAAAATGCGGAAAATGAAGAGGGTGGAAGATTCCCGCACTGAAAACACCTATTTGATCATGAATAAGCATATCAACAGCTATGGACGTCTGTTTGGTGGTGTCCTCATGCAGTGGATTGATGAAATGGCCGGGATTGTGGCTCACCGCCATGCAGGAACGATCGTCACAACAGCCTGCGTGGACAATCTGAACTTTAAGGCAGGCGCTTATCTTGGAAATACTGTTGTCCTGATCGGAAAGATGACATACGTGGGAAGAACATCCATGGAAGTACGGATCGATACATATGTGGAAGATTCTGACGGTATGCGCAAGATGATCAACCGTGCATATGAAGTTATGGTGGCGCTTGATGAAAACGACAACAAAGTCGAAGTACCGGGGCTGATCGTTGAGACAGAGGCTGAAAAGGCAGAATGGCAGGGTGCGGAAAAACGTTATGCACTCCGAAAGAAAAGAAGGATTGAAGGATTCTGAGAAATTTTCTGATAGGAATGTTACAGGAGAAAACAGATGGCAAAAAGAATTGGCATCATATCTGATACACACGGATTGCTGAGACCGGAAGTGATCAGCATACTTAAGACATGTGACTGCATTTTACATGCAGGAGATGTTGACCGGCCGGAAATCCTTGACCAGCTCCGGTATCTTGGCAGTCTTTATGTCGTGCGTGGAAATAATGACCGTGACTGGGCCGAAAAGCTTTCAGTTACACTGCGATTTAAAATAGAAGGAACGGAATTCTTTATGACACATAATAAAAAAGATGTTGCATGGGATCTGGGAACAGCGCAGGTTGTTATTTTCGGACACAGTCATCATTATTTTGAAAAAATGATCGATGGACGGCTGTGGTTGAATCCGGGAAGCTGTGGCAGGAGTCGTTTTGGCGGAGAAGTCACCATGGCTCTTATGGAAATCGACAATGGAAACTGGAATGTCAGAAAAATCAATTTTTCTACATAAAAACGAACATATATTTGCTTTTGGACGATTCGTTCCGTTTTATCGTACATTAAATATGAGATACTCCCAATATAAGAAACAAATGTTCGGAAAACATGTTCGGTATAAAGGGAGGAAACCACGATGGTCAACACAGCAAATGCAGAAGGAAGAGTTTACAGGGCAGAGAGAAGTCACGGAAAGAAGAATCGCAGGAAATTTTCCAGTATCATGGCGATGGTATTAGGGGCGATCGTTACAATAGAGATCATGATCATGGGTGCGATGGTTTTGAAACTGGATTTTCATTCTGCAGACAGGATTGCCCTGGCACTTGGCTTTATGGTATTATATTCAGGTGTAGTCATAGCATTGGCAGATAAATAAGGGAGAATGTATGCCGAGATCATTTAATCAGAAACTCAAAATTTTATATCTGATGAAGGCATTTGAAGAGAAGACGGACAGAGAACATCCGATATCCGTAGCTGAGATCATAAAATATATGGACAGTTATGGAATCAGTGTGGAGCGTAAGGCTGTCTACGATGATATAGAGACACTGAGGGTGTTCGGAATGAAGATTGAGAATCGAAGAGGACATCCTTCGGGATATTTCCTTGCGGACAGAAAGTTTGAACTTCCGGAATTGAAGATTCTGATGGACGCAGTGCAGTCATCCAGATTCCTGACGCAGAAACAGTCCCGGGAACTTCTACGCAAACTGGAAAGTCTGACCAGTGCCAGTGAAGCGAGGAAACTTCAGTATCAGACTTATACAGTACCGGGAGTGAAGTCACCGAACAATGAAGTATATCAGAATATTCAGGGGATTTATGATGCAATTGCGGAGAACCATCAGATAGGTTTCCTGTATTATGAATGGGATTTTTCTAAGAATCTGAAACAGAAACGCGGTGGAGAAAGATACAGAGTAAGTCCGTGGAAATTAATCTGGAAGAACGAAAATTATTATTTGCTGGGTATGGACGAGAAAAGTGAGATCGTCAAACATTATCGTGTTGACAAGATCAAACATCTGAATATTGAGAAAGCTAAAAGAAATGGAGAGAGCATTTTTCAAAATTTTGATATGGAGAAATTTTCAGCCGGAACTTTTGGAATGTTTGGAGGAAAAGAAACTCCCGTCCGGATGGAATTTGAAAACCGTTTTGTTGGTGTGGTCCTGGATCGTTTTGGACAGGATGTCATGCTGATTCCCCGGGATGAAAAGCATTTTTCGATGCAGACGCACATCAGCGTCAGTCCGAAATTCTTTGGCTGGCTGGCCAGCCTTGGAACAGGGGCAGTGATCATATCACCGGAGAATGTACGCAGAGAATATATATCATTTATGAAGAATACTCTGATGAATTATGGAGAAGAATAGAATATGACCGTTAAATCAAGACTTTTGGAAATTCTGGAGAAAGAGAAGGGTGAGACCCTTTCAGGAGAAAAGTTAGCCGAGGAGCTTCACTGTACCAGGGCTGCAATCTGGAAAGCTGTGAAATCTCTTCGGGAAGAAGGATACATGATAGAGGCGGGACCAAATAAAGGCTATATGCTGGTGAAAGCGAATGATCGACTTTCCGTTGAAGCAATACGGCCTTTTTTGTCGTTTCCGGAGGTTTATATCAAAGTTTATCAGGAAGTGGATTCTACGAACCGTGCAGCGAAAGCGGCTGCTATTACCGGAGAAGCCGGTCATGGAAGCTTTGTGCTGGCGGGATGCCAGACAGAAGGACGTGGCCGGCGGGGACGCAGTTTTTATTCACCGCAGGATGCAGGAATCTACCTGAGTGTGATCCTCGAACCGAAAGGCAGTCTTCAGGAGAGTCTGCTTCTGACTGCAGAGGCGGCAGTGGCAGTTTACAGAGCAGTAAAGAAAATTACCGGAGTTGAACTGGATATTAAGTGGGTTAATGACCTTTATCATAATGGAAAAAAAGTCTGCGGTATTCTTACAGAAGCAGTCACAGACTTTGAGAGTGGAAATATTGAATTTGCCGTGGTCGGAATCGGGTTGAATATTTTTGAGGCAGCGGACGGGTACCCGGATTCGTTAAAAGGAATTGCCGGTGGAATATATGAGAACCGGGAAGCTGCGGGAGAGCTTGACCGCAGCCGACTGGCCGCAGAGATTGTAAATGCCCTGCTTGAGGAAACCAGAGAACTGAGACTTCCGCAGGAATATATAGAACATAATCTTGTGCCCGGAAGGGAAATCTGTATTTCGGACGGAGATAAGATCCGCAGAGTGAAAGCACTGGAAATATGCCCGGATGGAAGACTGAAGGTAGAGGAAGCAGACGGTTCCTTGTCGGTTCTGTCCTATGGAGAAGTATCAATTATAATATGAAGTTATATTAAATATAATTGTGAAATGTGCATAATTTTGCATTCCATTTTGAGACAAAATAGGGAGAATGGATATTGACTTTTTTTTGACAAAGAGCGTAAAATAAGTGCAACAAAGACAGACCGGTCATACCAATTTAATGACAATCCGGTCGAGAGAAAAGGAGGGAGAAAGACGGGAAATTTATCAGCCACACTGGCAGAAGAGCTGGAAAGCAAGACTGCCTTTACGATACCGGTGTTTGGCGGAGTGCCGATTGCAGAGAGTGTAGTTGTTACATGGGTGATCATGGCAGTGCTGTTAGTACTTTCACTGATACTGGTTCGTAATCTCAAGGTTGAGAATCCAGGCAAGAAACAGCTTCTTCTGGAATCAGGAGTAAGTTTTCTCTTGAATTTCTTTGAAGGAATTCTTGGAGAAGAGGGAAAAAGATATATCCCTTATCTGATGTCTGCCGTTATCTATATTGGAATTGCCAATATAGCAGGTGTCTTTGGTTTCACACCACCTACCAAGGATATGAATGTGACCATAGCACTTTCGCTCATGAGCATTATTCTGATCGAGTACTCTGGTTTTCATAAACGAGGACTCAAAGGATTTCTGCATAGTTTTGCAGAACCGGTTCCGATCATGCTTCCGATCAACATTCTGGAACTGGCGATCAGGCCGACATCATTGTGTATGCGATTATTCGGTAATGTCCTGGGAAGTTTCGTAGTAATGAAATTGCTTGAGTTTATATGTCCGGCAATTCTTCCCATACCATTCAGCCTGTACTTTGATTTCTTTGACGGATTCATCCAGGCATATGTATTCGTATTCTTAACATCACTGTTTATCAAGGAAGCAATTGAATAATCAGGATAAACAGATATCAAATTAAGAAAATTCATTATTTTTGTCAATCGAGGAGGAAAAAATTATGTCAACATTAGTAGCAATCGGAGCAGCAATCGCAGTTCTTACAGGTATCGGAGCTGGTATCGGTATCGGCCTCGCAACTTCAAAAGCAGTAGAAGCAATCGCAAGACAGCCTGAAGCAGAGAGTAAGATCAGTAAGAACCTTCTGTTAGGATGTGCACTTGCCGAGGCAACAGCTATCTACGGTTTCGTAATCGGTCTTCTGATCATCATCATGCTGGGCTAATAGAAAAGATATAGACAATGAGAATGAATCAGGATAAGAGAGGCAGGTGGACCAGGTGATAAAGATTGATATCAACCTTGTCTTCACAATCATCAACCTGTTGGTTCTGTATCTTTTGATGAAGAAGTTTTTATTCGGACCGATCATAAATGTGATGGACCAGAGAAAAGCGATGATCGACCAGCAGTTTGCAGAAGCAAAGGAACGACAGGATAATGCAAAAGCACTTCAGGAACAGTATGAGGGTGCTTTAAAATCTGCAAAAGAAGAATCCTACCAGATCATGGAACAGGCCAGAAAAGAAGCAAAAGCTCAGGCAGACCATACAGTAGAAGAGACAACCGCAAAAGTAGATGCCATGCTTGCAAAGGCACAGGAAGACATCCGTATGGAACGCGAGAATGCAATGCGTCAGATGAAAGGCGATGTTGCAGAGCTTGCTATGAAAGCTGCAGCTAAGGTCATTGGTAAGAACAGTGGAGCAGATCAGGATTTATCCTTATATGATCAATTTATAGAAGAAGCAGGTGATCCGGATGACAGCGACCGCCGTTAATTATGCAAAAACACTGTACGAGCTTTCTGTTTCGACAGAAGCCGTACAGACAACAAAAGAAATATTCCGTGAGGTTCCGGGGCTGGCAGAGAGCCTTGAGAACCCACTGGTGCCTTTTGAAGCAAAGAGCAGAGTGATCGACAGAGTGATCCCTGATGAGATGAAGAATTTCATTAAGGTTGCCTGCAGACACAGAAACATCGGTCTTCTGAATGAGATCTTTGAAAATTATGAAGAAATCTGCAGAAGACATAAGAACATCCTGCATGCAGTGATGCGTTATGTAACACCGCCGAAGGATGAACAGCTGAAAGGCATCAAAGCATTTTTGTGCCGGGAATTTCAGGCTGAACAGGCCGAAATAGAGATGATAGAAGACAAAAGTCTGATCGGAGGATTTGTCCTCCAGGCAGACGGACGTGAATTTGACTGGAGCATGCGGGGACGTTACCGTATGTTACAACAGAAACTGACCCGGAGGTGAACACGTTGAGTGCAATCAACCCAGATGAGATTATTTCTATTCTAAAAGAAGAAATAGAAAATTATGATGAGATCAGCCAGAACCAGGAAGTGGGAACGGTTATTTCTGTAGGTGACGGAATTGCAACCGTATACGGAATTGACCATGCCATGTATGGTGAGGTTGTAGTATTTGAAAACGGACTCAAGGGAATGGTTCAGGATATCCGTACAAACAGCATGGGATGCATCCTGTTTGGTAAAGATACCGGAATCAAAGAGGGAACCAAAGTAACCAGAACCGGAAAACAGGCAGGTATTCCTGTTGGTAATGGATATGTAGGAAGAATCGTAAATGCCCTTGGTGCTCCGATAGATGGAAAAGGCGAGATCAAAGAAGAAGGATATCGCCCGGTAGAGAATCCTGCACCAGGAATCATCGACCGTAAATCCGTAACTGTACCGCTGGAAACAGGTATCCTTTCTCTGGATTCCATGTTCCCGATCGGCCGTGGACAGCGTGAGCTGATCATCGGTGACAGACAGACCGGTAAAACTTCTCTTGCAATTGATACGATCCTGAACCAGAAGGGTAAGGATGTACTTTGTATTTATGTAGCAATCGGACAGAAGGCATCTACCGTTGCAAAGGTTGTATCCAACCTCGAAAAATACGGTGCGATGGAGTACACAACAGTATTCTCCTCAACAGCCAGTGACTGTGCACCGCTTCAGTACATTGCACCTTATGCAGGAACAGCACTTGCTGAGTTCTTTATGTATCAGGGAAAAGATGTGCTGATCGTATACGATGACCTTTCTAAACACGCAGTAGCATATCGAGCACTGTCCCTGTTACTGGAGCGTTCTCCGGGACGTGAGGCATATCCTGGTGATGTGTTCTACCTGCATTCCAGACTTCTGGAGAGATCCAGCCGTCTGAGCGATGAAAAGGGAGGCGGTTCTATTACAGCTCTTCCGATCATCGAGACACAGGCAGGTGATGTATCTGCATATATTCCGACCAACGTAATTTCTATTACAGATGGTCAGATTTTCCTGGAGAGCGACCTGTTCTTCTCCGGTATGAGACCGGCCGTAAACGTCGGACTTTCTGTATCACGAGTTGGTGGTGCAGCCCAGACAAAGGCAATGAAAAAAGCATCCGGAAGTGTTCGTATCGATCTTGCTCAGTACCGTGAGATGGAAGTCTTCACACAGTTCAGTTCTGATCTGGATGAAGCAACAAAGGCACAGCTGGCATACGGCGGATGCCTGATGGAACTTCTGAAACAGCCGCTGTGTAATCCACTTGCACTCCACGAACAGGTAATTACATTGTGGACAGCAACTCATAAAAAAATGGTTCATGTGGATAAAAAGAATGTGAAACAGTATCAGAAAGATCTTCTGGCATACTTCGATAATGTTTACCCGGAAATCGGTAAAGAAATCGAAGAGACCAAGGTACTCAGTGATGAACTGGGAGAAAAGATCCTTCAGGTTGCAGATGAGTTCAGGGATCGTGCAGCTACCAAATAAATTATTTGTAAAGAATGCGATTACTGTGAAATGACAAGTTTGTCAGAGACAGTAACCGGCAGGAGGAATTTATGGCAAATGCAAGAGAAATAAAGAGCAGGATAAGCAGTGTCCAGGACACAATGAAAATTACCAATGCCATGTATATGATTTCCTCTTCCAAAATGAAAAAAGCCAAAAAGATACTGTCGGATACCGAGCCGTATTTCTACAATATGCAGAGTGCGATCGCACGTATCCTCCGACATATCCCGGATATACAGCATCCGTTTTTCAGTGTCCGCCACCTGATTCCTACAGAGGAACGTAAGATTGCGACGATCGTGGTAACAGGTGATAAGGGTATGGCAGGTGCCTATAACCACAATATTACCAAGATGACAGAGGAATTTATGGCCAATACTCCTGGCCACCATAAACTGTATGTCCTTGGTGTTGTAGGAAGACAGTATTTCAGTAAAAAAGATGTCGATATGGATGGAAGCTTCCGTTATACTGTACAGAAGCCAACCATGCACAGGGCAAGAATGATCAGTGAGGAAGTTATAAGAGGCTTTCTGGAAAGAGAAGTGGACGAGGTGCATATCATCTATACACAGATGCAGAATGCAGTTGTGATGGAACCGGTAAATATGCAGCTTCTTCCTTTAAAAAAGACCAGCTTTTCACCGATTGATATACCGGCAGAGGTTCATCAGGAAGAAATAGAAATGTTTCCTTCCGCTGATGGAGTGCTGGATATCATGATTCCAAATTATCTGACCGGTGTGATCTACGGATGTCTTGTTGAGGCATATGCAAGTGAGAACAATGCGAGAATGACAGCAATGCAGTCTTCAACAGACAGTGCAAAGAAAATGCTCCAGGATCTGTCGATCCAGTATAACAGGGCACGTCAGGCAGCGATCACACAGGAGATCACAGAGGTCTGCAGCGGTGCAAAGGCTCAGAAAAGGAAGTGACGAGGATGAGTAAAGGTAAGATCGTACAGGTCATGGGACCTGTTGTAGACGTTGTTTTTGAAGATGGAGATCTGCCGGATATCAAGGATGCTCTTGAAGTTGAAAACAACGGTAAAAAATGTGTTATGGAAGTTTCTCAGCATCTGGGAAATGATGTGGTTCGATGCATCATGCTGAGTGCCAGTGAGGGACTTCAGAGAGACAGAGAAGTAATTGCTACAGGAAGTGGAATCAAAGTTCCTGTAGGTGACTGTACTCTGGGAAGACTGTTCAACGTTCTCGGAGAGACAGTAGATGGTGGAGAATCTCTGGATGATGCAGAGCATTGGGTAATCCACAGAGATCCGCCGAGTTTTGAAGAACAGAAACCGGCAGTTGAGATCCTGGAAACAGGAATCAAAGTCATCGACCTTCTTGCTCCTTACGCAAAGGGTGGTAAGATCGGTCTGTTTGGTGGTGCCGGTGTTGGTAAGACAGTCCTGATTCAGGAGCTGATCCAGAATATCGCTACCGAGCATGGTGGATATTCTATTTTCACCGGTGTTGGTGAACGTTCCCGTGAGGGTAATGACCTTTGGAGTGAAATGAAAGAATCCGGCGTACTTAAGAAAACAGCCTTAGTGTTCGGACAGATGAACGAGCCGCCGGGATCCCGTATGCGTGTTGCGGAAACAGGTCTTACTATGGCAGAATATTTCCGTGATACAGAACATAGAGATGTCCTTCTTTTCATTGATAATATCTTCCGTTTTGTACAGGCAGGTTCCGAGGTATCCGCACTTCTTGGACGTATGCCTTCCGCAGTAGGTTACCAGCCGACTCTGGCTACAGAGATGGGTGAACTGCAGGAGCGTATCGCATCCACAACATCCGGATCCGTTACTTCTGTACAGGCAGTTTATGTACCGGCCGATGACCTGACTGACCCGGCACCGGCAACAACATTCGCACATTTGGATGCAACGACAGTTCTTTCCCGTAAGATCGTTGAGCAGGGTATTTACCCGGCCGTAGATCCACTGGAATCTACATCCCGTATTCTTGAAGCAGATGTTGTAGGTGAAGAGCATTACGAAGTAGCACGCCGTGTACAGGAAATCCTTCAGAAATACAAAGAGCTGCAGGACATCATTGCGATCCTTGGTATGGAAGAGCTCTCTGACGAAGATAAAAATACTGTATTTCGTGCAAGAAAGATCCAGAAATTCCTTTCTCAGCCGTTCCATGTAGCTGAGAACTTCACAGGTATTCCTGGAAAATATGTTCCGCTTAAAGAAACAATCCGTGGATTCAAGATGATCATCGATGGTGAGATGGATGAATATCCGGAAAACGCATTCTTCAATGTAGGAACTATAGACGAAGTAGTTGAAAAAGCAAAAACTCTGGAACAGTAAGGAGTGAGGCTTATGCAGAATACATTCGGTCTTGAGATATACGCTGCAAACAGACAGTTCTTTTCCGGAAGAGCGCAGTCACTGATCATACCGGCGGAAGATGGACAGAAAGAATTTCTTGCTCATCATGCGAATATGATCTGTGCCATTGTTCCGGGAGAGCTTCGCTTTCAGGATGCGAAAGGAAATTGGGAGACAGTGGCAGTGAGTTCCGGGTTTGTTGAGATGATCAACAATCGTGCAAAGCTGTTCTGTCTGACGGTAGAACGTCCGGAGGAAATCGACATCCGAAGAGCTGAAGAGGCTCGTGATCGTGCCGAAGAGCAGCTCCGTCAGCAGCAGAGTATTGTAGAATATCACAGAAGTCAGGCTGCGCTTGCAAGAGCCATGACCCGACTCCGTGTAACAAAAGAATTAAAATGATATCAGGGTTCCAAAGGTCATAAATAGAGTTAAAAAGAGAATTGCTATTATATAGTGATTCTCTTTTTTTTGACGAAAAAACGAAAATAGGCTCATGTATACCACATTATGTTAATTGTAAAGAAAATTAGGTTGTGTTATACTCTTTTATACGACATTATTATTTTATAATGCAATTTCAACCGTGCGAAGGAAGAAAATTGATATTATTGATTTGGAACACAGCCGGTACATTACAGTGCGATCATGGCAGCTCTTGTAGTATCTGCAATTCCGATGATCATCATGTTCGTCTTCATGCAGAAATATTATGTTGAAGGTATTGCTTCTTCTGGTATCAAAGGCTGATATAAATAAAATATAACAGGGAGATTAAATATTATGAGTAAAGAGAAATTAAAGAAAGCAAGAGAATTCGAGCAGGAACAGTTAAAAAGAATTTCTCCGGAAGAACGTCCCTGCTATCATGTGACTGGTGGTTCCGGATGGATCAATGATCCAAATGGATTCTCCTTCTATAAAGATGAATATCATCTGTTTTATCAGTATCATCCGTATTCTAATGAATGGGGACCGATGCACTGGGGACATGTGACAAGTAAAGATCTTATCACCTGGGAGAGACTCCCGCTTGCCATGGCTCCTGAAGAATCCTATGATAATTTCGGATGTTTCTCCGGAAGTGGTATTGAGCTTCCGGATGGTCGACATCTTCTGATGTATACCGGAGTTGGATATGTAAGTGATATTCCGATGGCCAATGGAGAACTTCCAACACATCAGACACAGTGTCTGGCAGTGGGTGATGGAACGGATTACGAGAAATATGAAAAGAATCCGGTCATTACCGGAGAAGATGTTCCGGCAGGAGGAAGTAAAGTCGATTTCCGCGATCCTAAGATCTGGAAAGATGAGGATGGATTTTATTATGCAGTTGTTGCAAATATGACGGAGGATGGAAACAGTCGAATCCTTCTCTTCAAAAGTGCAGATGCATTCCAGTGGCAGTATGTATGCGTACTTGACCACAGTGATGAAAAACTTGGAAAAATGTGGGAATGTCCGGATTTCTATGAAGTAGACGGCAAGCATGTTCTGGTCGTAAGCCCGATGGCAATGATGCCGGAAGGACTGAAGTTCCATGTAGGTCACAGTGTTATTTATCTGACAGGAACCTATGACAAAAAGACACATCAGTTTATCAGAGAAGATGTGCAGCCACTCGACAGCGGAATTGATTTCTATGCTCCACAGAGCATGCAGACACCGGATGGCCGACGTGTGATGATCGCATGGATGCAGGCATGGCCGAATTCCAAGTTTGTTCCGGATGGTGTGAAATATTTCGGACAGATGACTCTTCCAAGAGAAATCAACTACCGCAACGGAAAACTCATCCAGCAGCCGGTTCGTGAGATTGAAAATTATCGTGGAGAATATGTTCACTATGAGAATGTGGAAATCTCCGATGAAACTGTTCTGAATGGTGTAGATGGACGTGTACTTGACATGACAGTGAAACTGAAGGTAACAGACGCATTCAAAAAGTTTACCATTAAGCTTGCTGCTGATGAAACCTATGATTCTACGATCACTTATGATCCGGTAAGAGAAGTGCTCTCTCTTGACCGCAGCCGTAGTGGATATATGTATGATATCCTTCATAAAAGAGATATTCAGGTGAAACCGGCAGGTGGTGAAGTGACTTTGAGAATCCTCATGGACAGATTCAGCGTAGAGATTTTTATCAATGACGGAAGTCAGACTGCAACAATGGTATTGTTTACTCCTCAGGAAGCAGATAATATCAGCTTTGCGGCAGATGGAAAAGCTAAGATCAGCGTTGAAAAATACACCCTTACCTTTTAACAAAATATATGAGAGAAGGCAGACGATGCGTTATGCTCGCCTGTCTTTTTTCGTTTTTGAAAGCAGTATTTTTCTGTTCAGGAAAGTGAAGCTGTGGTATACTAAAGTGCAGAAAAGACAGAAACAAATCATTTCTTAAAACATAAGAAAGAAGGATATTACAGCAATGAGTGAGACAAGAAAATTATATTATGAAGATGTATATACAAAAGAATTTACCGCAAAAGTTCTGGAATGCAGAGAAGGAAAAAAAGGTTATGAGATCATTCTGGACCAGACAGCTTTTTATCCGGAAGGTGGCGGACAGCCATATGATCTGGGTACACTGAATGATGTGGAAGTTCTGGAAGTACATGAAAAAGATGGAGAGATCATCCACTATACAAAAGAAGCGATTGAAGCAGGCAGTGATGTTACCGGAAAGATTGACTGGGACAGAAGATTTGACCTGATGCAGCAGCATTCCGGTGAACATATTGTCAGCGGACTTGTACACGAAGCTTACGGATACGACAATGTCGGATTCCATATGAGCAGTGATGTGATCACAGTAGATTTAAGCGGCGTACTGAGTGAGGCACAGCTTGCTGAAATTGAGGCAGAGACGAACCGTAAGATCTGGGAAAACAGTGAAGTAGAGATTACTTACCCATCCAGAGACGAACTGGACAAACTGGATTACAGAAGCAAGAAGGAACTGACCGGGCAGGTGCGTCTGGTACGTTTTCCGGGATCCGACCTCTGTGCATGTTGCGGAACACATGTGACACATACTGGTGAGATTGGCGCAGTCAAGATCCTGACAGTAGAAAACTTCCATGAGGGAATCCGTCTGACCATGATCTGTGGAAAGAGAGTGATGGATTATCTGAATATGGTAAATGATCAGAACCGTCAGGTATCCATGAAACTTTCTGCAAAGATTGGAGAGACCGCGGCAGCAGTGGCACGTCTGCAGGATGAAAATTTCCGTCTCAAAGGCCAGGTGAACCACATGTTTGATGAACTCTGTACAGTAGAGGCAAAGAACTGGGAAGGTGCAGGAAGCGTGCTTCTTTTCCATGAGGGACTGGAAGCTGATCAGGTACGCAGAATGGCAGATGCGGTTATGCAGAAATGCAGCGGATGCTGTGCAGTATTCTCTTCAAATGGAGATGGCAGCTATAAATATGCAATTGGTGAATTAAATGGTGATCTTCGTCAGTTTACCAAAGAAATGAATGCAGCGCTGAATGGACGTGGCGGTGGAAAACCATTCTTTGTACAGGGATCTGTCAAGGCATCAGAAGATGAGATTCGTCAGTTTTTCAGACAGTGATCTGTGAGGTGGCGAAAAATGTTTGGTGAGTGTCATGCACATGCATTGATGAACAGCGTAAATTACAGGGCAGCAGTAGAATTACACAAAGAAAAAGTCAACGAAAGTGCAGTGCGAAAATGCCTTGAGGCATATAAAGAAGCAGGAGTCTCGTTTGTAAGGGATGGCGGAGATCCATATGGAGTGTCGGAGCTGGCAGCAAAACTGGCTCCGGAATATGGGATTGATTATCGCACACCAATATTTGCTATTCATAAAAACGGACACTATGGGTCTATTGTGGGACGTGGTTTTGCTGATATAAAAGAATTTCATCAACGAGTGAAAGAAGCAAAAGAGGCTGGTGCAGATTTTATCAAGATTATGACGACAGGTCTTCTTGATTTCAACAATCATGGAAGAGTGACAGGTACACCGCTTGAGGCCAAAGAAGTCAAAGAGATGGTACATATTGCACATGAGGAAGGCTTTGCAGTCATGAGTCATACAAACGGTGCATATGGGACGAGAGCTGCTATTGAAGCCGGGGTTGACAGTCTGGAGCATGGGAATTATATGGATGAAGAAACAGTCACTATGCTGGCAGAGAGCAGTACAGTCTGGGTGCCGACGCTTGTGACTGTGCGCAATCTCATTGGATGTGGTCGTTATGAAGATGCCATATTAAGGCCAATTGCTGAAAGAGCAGAAGAATTACTTTGCCTGGCTTTTCAAAAAAGAGCAAAAGTAGCTCTTGGAAGTGATGCAGGCGCCTATATGGTTCCACATGGAAGAGGAATCTGCCAGGAATTTGATTCTTTTTGCCAGATCCTGGGAAATACGTCCAGGGTGACAGAATGGCTCAAAAATGGAGAAAAAGAAATCAGGGAGAGATTTCGGAGGAAATAAAATCAGGGAAAAGTGGAAATATTACATAGGAATAAAGGAGACTGTTATCAGGAACAGATGTAATCGTCTGTTATAAATAACAGTCTCTTTTTATATTGTTTATCGTGTAGTATTTCCTTTTATGAATCTGACATCATTTACAACAACATCATCTGTCAGGTTTTCGCCGTTTATTTTTCGTAACAGTACATCGACAATAGTGTCAGCAAGCTTTTCAAATGGTTGGCGTACATAAGAGAGTGAAGGATATACATAATTGCTTATATCTACACCATCATACCCGACAATAATATAATCATCTGGAATTTTTTTCCCTTTTTCCAATATATATTTTATTGCATAAGATACAATAATATCTGTCGAAAAGACACCATCTATTTCAGGATGACTGTCTAACTGTTTTTGAATAATTTTGCAGTAAGAGGAAATATCAAATTCATCGGCTTTTAATTCATAATCAATACATTTGATATTATGTTCAAGCAATTCATCTGCAAATACAGAATGTCTCATCCAGGCGGGGGATTTAATGTCAGAGTCTCCACGAATCTGAAGGACACAGTGCGCATTGCCGTCTATAAAAGGTCGGGCAGCTAACTTGCCACCGCGAATATGATTAGAGTGAACAGAAGGAATTGACTCATCAAGGAATACATCCATTGCAACGAGTGGAAGAGATAAATCCTTGTAGTCAGAAGTCTGGAGATAGTGAGTAGCTACAATTGCTCCATCTACTTTGTTCTGTCGAAGCATATCCAGATAACTTTGTTCGCGCATGTCATTTCTTTGTGTATTACAGAGTATGAGTTTATATCCATGGTTAAAAAGAGAAATTTCAAGCAAATGTGTCATTTCTGCAAAAAAAGGATGAGAAACGTCAGGAACCAGAAGCCCTATGAAGTTGGTTTTTTGCTTGGAAAGACTGCGGGCAAGCTGGTTGGGTTGATAATTTAGTTCGGCCATTGCATCGTACACTTTTTTGTACGTATCTTCAGAAATATAACCTCTTTTATTTAGTACACGAGATACGGTAGTGACGGACACACCGGAAAGAGCAGCTACATCTTTGATTGTTGCCATGTAAGAACCTCCTTTAAATATTAGATATATAATAATATATATTGAAAAATGTGTCAACCGTTAACACAAAAATATGTCAACCGTTAACATGCTGCGCAAAAATAAAAATATACAAATAATGCACAAAAAAATAATGCAAAACTTATAAAAATAATAAAATATGACAATATATATTGACAAAACATGAATGCAATGTTATTCTCAGTGTATCAGATATGATAACCGGTTGACATGTGAGAAAGGAGATCAATATGAAGAAAAAAACAGCGGCAATGGTACTGGCAGCATTAATGGCATTCTCTATGACTGCATGTGGAAATGGCAGTACCCAGAAGGAAGATGACAGTACAGCAGCAGATCAGGAAACAACAGAAACAACTGAAACAGCAGAAAATACAGCTGCGGAAGACACCACATCAGGTGATGAAGCAGTTGAGCTTCACTGGCTTAATAAGTGTGAGAGTGATGTGGAAGCTCAGATATGGCAGCAGGTAGCAGATCTTGTCCATGAGAAATATCCAAATATCACAGTAACAGTTGAGAATACAGACTGGACAAGTTACTGGACAAAACTTCCTGTAGAACTGGCGAGTGGCAATGCACCTGATTTAATATATATGCATTTTTCCAGAGCATCAGATTATACAAACTCTATGCTTCCAATCAGCGATTATATCGAAAAAGATGAAGATATAAATATTGATGATTTCTATTCAGGAATTCTCGATTCCTTTATATTCGATGATCAGGTTTATGCACTTCCATATGACTTCGGTCCATATATTATGTACTACAATAAAGATCTGTTTGATAAATATGGAGTTGAATATCCGGATGAAAATACAACCTGGGAAGAATTTAAAGATAAATGTAAACAGCTGACACAGGATGGAAACTACGGAACAGTATTTGCTTCCAGTCTGGATTATTATGATCCTCAGGTTCTGTCACTGGGAGGAGAAATTATTAACGAAAAAGGTGAATTTGATATTACAGGTGATAAGACTACAGCAGCGTTACAGTCTCTGGCAGATCTGATCAATGTAGATAAAGTTGCTCCAAAGATTGCTGATACAGCGAATACAGTATGGAACTGGGAACAGTTTGAAGGCGGTAATATCGGAATGTTGATAGATGGACCGTGGACTGTCACAAATGTTGTAAATTACTGTGATTTTAATGTTGGATATTCTATTATTCCTAAGGCTGAAAAACAGGTTACAACAATTAATGGTTCAGCACTTGCTGTAACTTCAGAATCAAAACATCCGAAGGAAGCGTATCAGGCACTGGAAGTTCTGACAAGCCCAGAAGCACAGAAACTTCTGGCAGAGAATGGAAGAGCACTTCCGTCACGTGACTCTGTAAGAGATTATTATTATGAGTCAACAAGTGAACAGGAAGGACTGGAAGATGCGATAAAGAAATCTATGGAAATTGGTGTGCCATATTATGTTACCAAGAAATATTCTGAAGTAAGCACTGTTTTCAATTCAGGAATGGATACAGTTTGGACAGGCGAAGTATCAGCAGAAGATGCAGCGAAAGATATTCAGGCACAGGTAGACATGATTTTACAGTAATAAGGCAGATGAGGCAGGTGAGAGAACTTACCTGCCTTACTTAAAAAGAGGTGAAAACGGACGTGAAAATAAATAAAAAAAACAAATCTTGTAGAAAAAAAGAGAAGAGTGATCTCGGTGCTGCGATTTTATTTCTTGCACCCAATTTCATTGGATTTTTGATATTTACACTGATACCAATGGTATTCTCGCTGGTTATGAGTTTATATGACTGGCCTCTTACAGGAACTCATACATTTGTTGGATTAAAAAACTTTATAACTTTGTTTACTAAAGATATTTTGTTTTTTAAGGTAATGAAAAATACGTTTGTATATGTTATTGCGTATGTGGCTTTAAATGTAGTAATAGCACTTGGAATGGCCGTGTGGATTACAAGTTTGAAAAAAGCAAATCAGTTTTTCAGATCTGTTTTTTTCCTTCCAATGATGGTAGGTATTGTATCTTCAACCATGATTTTTAAATGGATTTTGAATGATACGGGAATTGTAAATACAGTGTTACGTTTTTTTGGAGCAGAAGGATTTAACTGGTTTGGAAGTACAAAGACAGCAATGATCGCAGTTGTGATCGTCAGTATCTGGCAGGGATTTGGATATAACATGGTTATTTTTATTTCCGGGTTACTGAGCGTTCCCAAATCATTGACAGAGGCCGCTAAGATAGACGGGGCAAATTCAATCCAGATTTTCTTTAAGATAACACTTCCTGCAATGTCACCATCAATTTTCTTTGCAGTGGTAATGACTGTTATCAGTTCCTTTCAGGTATTTGATCAGACATTTGTATCAACAATGGGAGGACCTAATAATGAAACAAACACGATGGTACTGTACCTGTATAACAATGCATTTAAATATCAGAGACTGGGATACGCGTCTGCGATTGCCTGGGTATTATTCTTCTGTATGCTTATTATTACAGGCATTTTGATGAAACAGCAAAAACGTTTAGTAAATTATGACTCATAAGCAGGAGGCTTACATGAAGAAAAAAAGAGGAATTATATCAATTGTTCTTATCAGCATAATAGCTGTAATATTTATTATTCCGCTGGTATATATGGTTTCTACATCATTGAAACCAAAGTCGGAAGTTTTGCAGGATACTATATCATTGATTGGTTCCAGAGTAACTACTGAAAACTATGAGAGAGCATGGAATGCATTTCCATTTGCCAGATATATGTTTAACTCAATTTTCGTAGGACTGGCAACAACGGCACTGACAGTATTCACATCAGCAATGGCGGCATATGCATTTGCAAGATTGAAATTTAAGGGAAGAGATAAGGTGTTTTTTGTATATCTGTCAACATTAATGGTGCCGATTCAGGTAACTATCATACCATTATACATGATATTACGTATATTGGGATGGCATGATTCTTATGCCGCATTGATTGTACCTCCAGTTTTCAGCGCATTTGGTGTGTTCATGCTCCGGCAGTTCTTTCTTACTATCCCGGCAGAAATTGAAGAGGCTGCTAAAATAGATGGATGCAGCAGGGTGGCAATTTTTCTGAGAATCATTTTGCCAATGTCAAAACCAGGTCTTGCATCACTGGCAATATTTACGTTTGTAAATTCATGGAAATCTTTCTTCTGGCCACTGATCGTTACATCATCAGACAAGTACAAAACTCTTCCTATAGGTTTATATGCGTTCAGCGGACAATACGGAACAGACTGGTCAGCATTGATGGCTGCAACAGCAATCAGCATTATACCGGGAGTTATTTTCTATATAATTTTCCAGAAATCCCTGGTTGAAGGAATATCACTGACAGGAATGGGTGGAAGATAGATGAGTAAGGAGGGACAGTAATGTCTTTTGTATTTAATGAAGCAGAATTCAAAAAAGAAAGCGAAGAATTTTATAGCACATATCCGGTTGATGTATCGGAAATCGAAAATGAATTGAATCAGCGTTATGAGAAAGAAAAAGTATCTGCAATGGTACAGAAAAAATGGACATATGAGGCAATTGCACAGAAATGCAAAGTCAAAGTTTTCAGGTACTGTCCTTTTTATTCAGAAGTCATTACAGGAAGGGACAGAAATTCAGTTGCAGGGGCATTTCCTCCAATACCGGGGCTTGGCTGCTGGGCGCTCAGAACGCATTATCCGGTAAAGGAATTTGATGACTGGAGAAAGCCATATGTGGAAAGAGACCTCCTTTTTGCAGAGATGATGACAGATCATTCACATCATTATGCTGATGTAGAACGTGTACTTTATGATGGATTTGAGAAGATCCGAAAAGAAGTTTCGGAAATGAAAGCCGAAAGTACAGAAGAACAGGAATTCAAGGACAGCATGCTGGCAGCCTGTGATGCGGCAATTACATTGGGATATAAATTCTCAGAAGAAGCAGACAGAATGCTCCAGACAGAAAAAGATGATTCTGTACGGGAACAGCTTATCCGAATCCGTGACACAGCAGGAAGAGTTCCACGTCTTCCGGCAAAGACATTTTATGAAGCATTGACATCTGTGTGGTTTACAAGAGAACTTTGTACTGCAATGGAAGGCAGCGGATTTGCAGTCATGGGACACTATGACAGGATTTTGTATCCATATTACAGAAAAGACATTGAAGAACAACGAATCACAAAAGAAGAAGCTCAGAATCTGATAGATTGTATGATGCTGATAACAGAAGCAAGATGGAAACATAATGAGAACACAAGTGGAACAAATGCTTCTGTAGTGATTGGTGGTTGTGACAGGGAAGGAAATATCATTTATAACGAAGTTACAGAAATGATATTAAATTCATTTGAAAAGTATGAGGTATCAAGTCCTAAACTGCAAATCAGAATCTCTTCAAAACATCCTGATAAATACAAAAAACATGTTGCACTGATCGCAAAATTAGGACGCAACTGTCTTTCAATCCTGAATGACGATGTTTTGATCGAAGCTCATCACAGAGCAGGGAAAAAAATAGAAGATTGTAGGATGTACCTTGCAGGTGGATGTCAGGAGCCGGTTCTTTCTAACGAATGTAATTCAAGAGCATTTATGTATCTTAATTTACCGCTGCTTTTGGATGCAATGCTATTTCCAAAAGAACTGGACTTCTGGTCAAAGGAAAATCTCAGAATGTCCAGAGTTGATACAGCACAGAATTTTGAACAGTTTTATGAGAGTGTTGTATATAACACGGCACAGTTTCTTGCGATGTGTGCAGTACATTATTATCGCTTTGAACAGATATGGAGTGAAATAAATCCGATGCCATTATATTCTGCAACTATGAAAAGCTGTATTGAGAAGAAGACCGAAATTACAAAAGGTGGGGCTGTATATAATTCTACCAGCTTTTCACTGATTGGAATTGGTACGTTTATTGATTCACTTTATGCGATTAAGAAGACTGTATTTGAAGACAGAAAATATACACTGGAACATCTGAAAGAGATGATCAAGGCTGATTTTCAGGGGTTTGAGGCAGATAGACAGTATCTGATGAATAAGCTTCCAAAATATGGACAGCCGGATGCCGGAGTAGATAAACTTGCAAAACAGGTATTTCATGATCTTGCAAAACACTCTTCAGGTATGCCGAATCCAAGAGGCGGATATTACGAAGCTTCATTATTTGCATTCTTCTTTTATGATGTTGTAAAAGAAAATACATGGGCCACACCTGATGGAAGGCATGCGGGACAAAGAATATCAAGAGGCTGTAATCCAGGTGAAACTTCGGAAAATATTGATGCAGCTACACTGATGAATTCTTTGCGGTCAATTGACATGGCAGAATATCCGGGCTGTGGGGTGACTTATCTGGAAATGCCGGTAAGTCAGACAGATACAGATGTAGCATTATTTGAATATGTGCTGAGTGCCTTTGTTCATTGTGGAGGAAGTGCATTAGACTTCAATGTTGTCGATAAAGACAAATTGATAAAAGCAAAAGAAAATCCGGATCAGTACAGAAATCTTGTAGTCAGAGTGTGTGGCTACAGTGCTCCGTTCATATCGCTGAGTGAAGAATTACAGGATGAAATTATACAGAGGGCTTTAAGAAATGGATAATACAATTCGACTTACCAATATTCAGCATTTTTCTGTACATGACGGACCGGGAGTCAGGACAACTGTATTTACCAAAGGATGTAATCTGAAATGTCAGTGGTGTCATAATCCGGAAACAATACAGAAGAAACCGCAGATTTCTTACAATGAAGAATTATGTATTGGATGTGGGATGTGTGTCAAAATATGTCCGGAACATCACAGATTTGATGTGCAGAATGGCAGACATATTTATGAAAGAAAAGACTGTAAGGTATGCGAAAAATGTGCGAAACAGTGTCCGACCAATGCATTGTCAGTATATGGAATCAGCAAAACAGTCGAAGAGATTGCTGAGGAAGCATACAGAGATTCTATGGTATTTCCAGAGTTTGGAGGAGTCACATTTTCAGGTGGAGAATGTCTTCTTCAGGCACAAAATGTAAAGAAAACAGCAGAGATCCTGAAGCAGAAAGGAATACATATCTGCATAGATACTGCTTTAAATGTAGCGTGGGATACAATAGAAGAAATACTGCCATATACAGATCTTTTTCTTGTAGATATAAAAGCCGGAACAGAAGAAACACACAGAAAATATACTGGTGTAACGAATAGAATGATAAAAGAGAATTTGAAAAAATTATCACAGGAAGCAGATATCTGGATTCGCATTCCAATGGTACATCATGTAAATGATACAGAAGAAGAGCTTAATGAAATGATAGAATTCATCAGTTCACTGGGTGATGGAGTCAAGAAGATTCAACTATTAAAATATCATTCTTTAGGTAAAATGAAATATCAGTGGATTGGAAAAGAATGTGTGGAGTTTGAGGAACCGGATGAACTGTACAGAGAACATATATTAAGTAAAATGAGAGAGTTGCCGTTTTATGTTGAATGGAATTAAAATTGCACAGGAAAATGAAAACAGAAAAATCTGGAGAAGAGAATGGAGATATCAGAAATTAGGCAGAGAGAATGATTTCAGTATACCATTTGAATATAAGACTACGGTATGGCCGGATATAGAGATGTTTGATGTAGAAGAGAAAGATTTCCGATTTAAAACGGAGGGCTATGAAGTCTGTCTTGTGCTGGACGTTGGTATGAATCATGCAATTTATATAAGGACACTGGGAATCAGCCTTATATGGGATGCCTTTCAGAATAAATTACATTTAAACGATCAGGAGACCTATCTTCATCATCAAAATGGAGTTATCCAGCTGAAAATTACCCGAAAAGGAACTGAATGTCGAGTTCAGGGAGGTGAGAGAGAACTAAATATATATGATTCGGGGCAGTATGATTTAAATGTACAGATTGATACAAAATGTGGAAATGCCGGAGCATTTGAAAGTGAAAATAATGGGATGCTGGTATGGATGGAGGTATGTGGAATTCATACAGCCGATGAGTATAAGGAAGAGATTATTTCAGAGGAAACGAGAAGAGAACTGGTATGCAAGGACAAATTATTTTTCAAAAATGATCATTATTCAATTTATTATAATCATCTTGAAGATGAGATGTATGGAAAACCAGATGCATATGTAATTTCTCCTGAGCATATAATTTCTGCACAGAGGGTAACTGAAGAATTTCAGTGGCGACATAACCCTATGGGGGATATGACAAGAGTATTGAATAGAGGAAGTGAATGGAAGAGGGAAAGTTCACCGGAAGAATTCAGAATCAGTGCCGGAATTCCATCCGTAGATGCTGCATTTCAGATTGCAATGGATGTTCTTGATAAGGCAAGAAATCAACAATATGCACTTGAAGGTGAACATGGAATGTGGTCAGCCGGAGCTTTTCAGGGGACAGGAATGGGATTTGGAGTCTGGTGTCGGGATACAATGCAGATGCTGCTTCGGGGGATTGGTTTCATTGATCCTAAAGTAACCAGAAGAACTGTGGAATACATTCTAAAATCAGGAAAAGACAATGCAGTGGATGGCCTGGCAGCAGTAGTTATTTCTGTCTGGGAGTACTATCTGGTTTCACATGACAGAGAACTCTTGTTAAAAAATGCAGATACGATAAAAGCAAAAATACAACAGTGTGAAAAAGTATTTAACGAAGAAAAAGGATTAGTTTATGCAGCATTCTGTTCCTCAAATGATGCTTACGAAGATACGGAGGCAGGGGGCTATGCCTTAAGCACAGAAATTTATTTTATGTATGCTTTTGAATGTGCATTTAATATCCTGAAATGTCTAGGAGAACCAGCGGAACACTATAAATTTTTAGCAGCGCAGATGTTGAAAATGATACGAAATAAGTACTGGAATCCGACCGCTGGAATATTTACGTCGGGGCCTGACGGGTCAATGGCATTTAAAGATGAGGTATGGGAAACAGCAGGGGAAGAAGGTGCTGTCTGGAACATCTGGGGAATCGCATCTGAAGAGCAGAAAAATCTGATTATGGATAATCTGGAGCATAAAATAATAACACCGTATGGTATTCCGCTGATGCCGGGACATCTTGAAAAAACTCATTTGGCAAGGTCTGTATGGACGGTTTATACGACCGGATATGCTGTTGCAGCTGCAGAACTTGGAAAAGAAGAATTACTTGTCACTTTGATCGCACAGCAGATCAGAAATGCTGTTTTTAATAAGACATTTTATGAAGTTTATAATGCAGATGATGGACGAGCATGGAGATGGCCTGCACAGACATGGAATGCAATTGGTTATATATCGTTATTACTGTCAGGTGTATTCGGTCTGAAAAAAGATATAGAAGGAATATGGTTTGAGGGATTTATTCCGACAGTGTTATCAGGAATCAGAATCTTCAATCTCAGATATGTCAATATGTGTCTTGATGTGTCCTCAGAAGGTGAAGGGAAAATTGTAAAAATGGCACTGAATGGAGTAGAGGTCAAGAAAATTTTCTGGAATTTGCAAGGACATCATAAGGTAAAACTTATATGCAGAAAAGAGGATTAAAATGAAGGGAATTATAGTAGAAAAAGATGGAACGATTCGTCTGGCAGATGATATTCCGATGCCAGAACCAGGACCATATGAAGCATTGGTCAAAATAGAAAGCTGTATGATATGTAATGGAACAGATATGGAAATTATTCGCGGAGAATTGCCAGAAGCGCAGGTGTTCCCGACAGTTCTCGGACATGAAAGTGCCGGAAGAGTTGTCAAAATCGGTGAAAAAGTAAAAGCCTATAAAATTGGCGACATGGTTGTTCGTGCAAGCCTTCCATCAACTGATAAATATGCGAGCTCTTGGGGCGGATTTTCTGAATATGGTTTAGTAACAGATGCAAAAGCCATGGAAGCAGATGGAAAGTTATATTCTCCAGGATTGACGCAGCAGGTTGTTCCGGATGGGATTACAGCAACGCAGGCATCTTTGATGATCACATTGAAAGAGACTTGTAGTGCAGTAAACCGGATGAATGTGAAAAAAGAAGATCACATTTTAATCGTTGGAGATGGACCGGTTGGCTTATGCTTTCTTTCCAACCTTATTTGTGAAGGATATACAGACGTACAAATGATTGGAAACCGTGACAGTAGTCTGAAAATTGCAGAAAAGATTGGTGCAAAAGCTGTTTGCAATAATCATGATGCTGATCGAAAAGCGGAATTTCTGGAGAAAGAAAAAGGCAAAGTTACACTTTATCTGGATACAATCGGAAGTCTGGCAACGATTAATCAGGGAATGAAGATAATCGCACAGGAGGGCAAGATTGCAGTATATGGTCTGCGGACTGGAAATGAATTAAAAGTTGATATCAGTCAGATGAGAAATTTTACGGTTCAGTTTGTACAATGGCCGATTGAGACAGAAGAGATGAAAACGCACGATCAGATTGCAGAAGCAATTCTGAAAGGAGAAATTAATACAGATTTACTGATTTCACATGTATTGCCTGTTGAAAAATTTCAGGAAGGATTTGATGCAATCAAAGAGAAAAGAGCGCTGAAAGTAGCATTACTCTTTGGTGGTGATAGATAGGGGACTGCCTATGTTAAAATGCAAAATCAACATATATCTGTAGAAAATCCCGGCAAAACTGCCGGGATTTTAAGTTATGACAAACATCTGTTGCAGAAGACCCAATCACAGGTCTTCTATTTTTAATGCAGTATAGATATTGGTTTGCCTGGAATCGGCCGGGTTGAAAGTGACCTTCACGGAACTGCCGGTAAGAAGTCCGCCAGTGGATTCATTAGAGGCACTTTCTGTATTGCAGGTGATCCGCACGCCATCAGAAGTCAGAAGGGTGATGGTGTTGGCAGTGGATGCAGTAATTTCTCCGGAAATAGTGAAGCCGGTATTGCGTTCACTTAAGTTTTCCGGGATATCTCCGGTGATACCGAGGATCGTGAGTCCATCAAGGGTTGTTCCATTGAAGTCTCCGGTATAAATTACATTTACATGTGCTCCGGATTCGATTCCACCACTGAAATAACAGGGAATTGCAGACATGTCCAGATTCAGGATGTTTGTGGTATTCTCTGGGGATACCTGAAGGATATTTGTCTGAATGTTCTGGATCACAGCCCGGAGTTTGTTTTCCGGTTTGATCTCAACTCCCTCCTGAGGTGCAGGAGTAGGAGTGGGTGCAGGCACATTGAGCGGATCAATATCAGAAACACTGTAGATTTTCATCTGAGAACCATCAAGTACATTTGGATCATCGGCTGAAGCTGGACCAAAATCTCCCTTATAGTGAAGATAAACCCAATTGCCGGCTTTGATGCCGCCCTGATAATATTGTTCTGTTCCTGCGATCGGGAAAGTAACGGTTTTTCCACCTTTAGATCTGATCGTAATGGAATTGGCGGTCAGATTCTGAACCTGTCCACGAGTAGTTCCTTCTTTTACTTCGGAAGTATCATGATAGTCGTCAACAACTTTGAGCACGCGGACAGCACCTGTATCCGTACTGTCAAGCTGCCCTTCGTAGATTACGCTGACAGCATCGCCACAGAGCATTCCGTCTGCACATTCCAGAGTTGCCTGAGAAATATCAAAGACATAGTTATCCGATCCGCTGAGAAGAGTAAGCTGATTACCGGTAAAATACTGAAGAGTACCCCGGATCTCATCCATATATACACGGGTGCTTCCAGGATTGATGTCCTGAATCTGTGTATCTTCTGAATCTGAGAAACGATCAACAATATCTCCCAGACTGCAGCCGGATAAAGTGATCAGAAAAAGTGATCCGATACAGACCACCAGTATTTTTTTCATGAAACTCCTTTCTGTGTTACAGCTTCAGGCTGCACACGGAACCAATACGTATAAAAATCAGTAAAGCCAAGAGATGCATACAGTCGTTTGGCAGCGGTATTTCCCTGAACGACCTGAAGATAGGCATTTTCAGCACCTTTTTTCATGCCCTCCGTGAGAAGTGCAGTACAGATCTGGCGTGCAAATCCCTGTCCGCGATATTTTTCCTTTACATGGATCGCGTAGATTCCGATGTAGTCACGGTCAAGGATACCAAGTCCTGTAGCGATGATCTTCCCCTCTTTCCAGATGGAGGCACAGATCGTTTCTTTGGGAATGGCACGATACATAGAAGGAACAACGGCCCGGTGGATCGGGTTTGTCATTTCTTTCAGATCAAAAAGACTTGTGATCCAGATATCCGGAATCTCATCCGTGATCGTTACGGCAGAATATGGCGCATCCAGACGTGCATCACTCAGATGAAGCGTCATGACTTCAGTTACATGCTGGACCTCATAACCACGGTTTTCGAGAGTATAATCAAAATCCGGAGATACCAGCGGACTGATCTTAAAGATAGCAGGAGATCCCAGACGTTTGTAAACATCTTCGCAGTAGGCAACCTTTTCACGCCATGGAAGCGTAGAGTTTCCAAATTGTTCCACACTGTTGGTACGGTGCGTATAGAAATAAGAAAATCGCAGGATCCAGCCATCGTAAAGCTCCATTTTGTGAGATGGCCAGGCATTCAGCGACATATCTTCGATTTTTTTGATATTTTTTTCCATGATGAAGATAAAGCCCCCTTTTGCTGTTGCTTTTTATTATACTCAACAGAAGCGGATTGTGCAACTGCAAGTCCGGTGCATAAATGTCGGAAATACAGAGAATTTGACGAACGAATCTTCTTTACAAAACGGCACGGTCCGTTCTATAATAAAGCTCACCAGAGATCTTCTGGTATTCATAACCGTCGGTTCAGACGGAAATCCCTTTTTTATAATTGAGATAATTGTATACAGAAAGGAGTGTGATGGGTGTTATTGGTGGCAGGATACTGCTTCTGACGATCACCGGAGTTGCTGTTTTAATGGATCTGTATCAGATGAAAATAAAAAACAGCTGGATCCTTTTTTCGATGCTGATCGGGTTCGGATATGATCTGTGGCGTGGAGGATGGAATGGAACGGCATTTTTTATTTCAGGTACAGGAATTCCACTGGTGGTTCTCGGATGGCTGTTTTATTTCCGAATGCTTGGTTCGGGAGATATCAAACTTTTTTGTGTACTGGGAGGAATTATGGGACCAGTACATATTCTGTGGTGTATCTGGTATGCATTTCTGACAGGAGGGCTGCTTTCACTGGCCATTCTGATCTTGTGCGGCGGTTTCAGCCAGCGAATCCAATATTTGGTCAAATATATGAAAACGTATATCCGGACAGGCGAACGGAAAGCTTATTACCGAAATGGGACTGCGTGGGAAAATATTCATTTCACGGTTCCTGTCTTTATGAGTGTGATGTTGTATGCAGGAGGTATGTATTGAAAAAACAAATTTTTGCAGTCTGTGATCTGGAGGCAGAGTATGCCTGCAACTTTATGGACTATCTGAATCAGAAGAAAAATATCCCTTTTGAAATCCAGGCTTTTACCAGTGTGGAAAGTCTGGTGGCGTATGTGAAGAAGAACCCCGTAGAGTTGCTGTTGATTTCTTCGGAGGCAATGTGCCGGGAAGTAGGAGAACTGGATATTGGTAAGATCGTGATCCTGACAGAGGGAAGTAAGCCAAAGGAACTGGAGAAGTATACTGGTGTGTATAAATATCAGGCATCATCAGATGTAGTACGCGAAGTGATGGCCTGTTATGGTGCGGAGAAGGCAATTCTTCCGGCGCAGCTGCCAGTATTAAAGAAGACGACGGAGATACTGGGAGTATATTCGCCGCTGGGAGGCTGCCTTCAGACTTGCTTTGCACTGACACTGGCGCAGATATTGGGCAGGGAAAAAAATGTCCTTTATCTGAATTTGGAAGAGTATGCCGGGTTTGAAGAACTGATGCAGAAAAAATTTTTACATACACTCAGTGATCTTCTGTATTTTGTAAAACAGGGAAGTACAGGGATTGCAGTTAAGATGAATGGAATGGCAGAGAGTATGGGAAACGTGGATTTTATTCCACCTGTGCAGTCACCGGAGGATATCAGAGGAACTTCCTGGCAGGATTGGGAACATCTTTTGCAGGAAATCATTCTCCACAGTTCTTATGAGACGATTGTACTTGATATAGGAAACGGGATCGAGGAGGTTTTTCAGATGCTGGACATGTGTACTACGGTTTATACTCCGATAAAAACAGACAAAATGTCACGGAGTAAACTGGCACAGTTTGAAGAACTTCTGAGTGTGCGGGATTATCCGCAGATTTTGAGCCGTATGGTAAAACTGAATCTGCCGTATGGACAGGAAGTCCTGGCAGAGCCGTTTCGCGCAGAGCAGCTGGTCTGGGGAACGCTTGGCGATTTTGTCAGAGAACTGCTCGGAAAGGATGAGGTATGAGCAGAGAAACTTTTCAGTCACTGAGAATGCTTCTGATGGAAAAACTGGACCTTGCAAGAGAACTGACCGATGAAGAGATCCTGGAAGAAATTGATACACTGATTCTGGAGAGGATGCGGGATTCCTGCCTTTCTCTGAAGGAAAAAGTACAGCTCCGTCAGGAATTGTTTCATTCTGTAAGAAAACTGGATGTGCTGCAGGAACTGATCGAGGACGAAACGGTGACAGAGATCATGGTGAATGGTCCGGATGCAATATTTGTGGAACGGGCCGGAAAGCTTTCCCGTTGGGAAAAGACCTTTACTTCCGGAGAAAAGCTGGAAGATGTGATCCAGCAGATCGTCGGAAAATGCAACCGGGTGGTCAACGAATCAATGCCTATTGTGGATGCCCGTCTGGAGAACGGAGCCAGAGTGAATGCGGTGGTCCGCCCGGTTGCATTGAATGGTCCGATACTGACGATCCGCCGTTTTCCGGATACACCGATCACCATGGAAAAACTGATCGCGCTTGGAAGTTTGCCTGCGGAATGTGCGGAATTTCTGAAAACACTGGTCAGGGCAAGATATTCCATGGTCATTGGTGGAGGAACAGGAAGTGGAAAAACAACGTTTCTTGGAGCACTGTCCAATTTTATACCCAGTGACGAGAGACTGATCACTATTGAAGACAATGCAGAACTGAAGATTCAGGGTATTGAGAATCTGGTACGGCTGGAGGCAAAGATGGCAAATACAGAAGGTGCAACATCAGTTACGATACGTGATCTGATCAAGACCGCTCTTCGTATGCGACCGGACCGTATTGTTGTGGGTGAAGTCCGCGGAGGCGAGGCGGTAGATATGCTACAGGCACTTATATGTACTATATAATAATTATATATATAACGTATATAAGGATGGAAAATATA
>OIWP01000296.1_pt1 | contig 76987 bp, 93 predicted proteins | sample 1587661 | NCBI WGS metagenome assembly OIWP01 (sample SAMEA3888899, study PRJEB22519) | human gut metagenome | biome: human gut; feature: human-associated habitat; material: faeces | place: Denmark | collected 2010 | reverse complement strand
CCATTTGATAAAACAAATGCCGGAAACCCGCATAAATACAGGCTTTCGGCATTTTTGTCCGTTATTCAAACTCAGGATTTCTGAGCAATTATTATGTAATATCATAAACATATGAACCTATTTTATAACGTTTACAACGGTAAAAATTACTGTAAATTTTTCGCCCGGGTGTCACTTGGGTGTCACCTCGGTGTCAGGTAATATCTCAATCACATCGGCTATACCGCATCCCAATGTCTGGCATATCCTGTCTATACATTCCAGCGCCACATACTCATTCTTGCTCATTCTCGCCAAGGTCGCTGTACTAAATCCTACCTTCGTCCTGAGCTCTGTTTTTGTTATATCTCTCTGGAGCAATGTGATCCATAACGGTTTGTAAGATACCATATTATCCCTCCGAGCACGTTTTTTCTTATTATACATTCTCATCCCCATTCCGTCAATATTTATGTTTAATAAATTAAATATTTTTTTCACTTTTATGAATAAAAACTATTGACGTACAGTGTACATATGGTAATATACAACCAACAGCAAAACAGATATTTAATCTGTAAAACCAAAGATAAAGTTTAGGAGGATAAACAATGTTAAAAGAGCAGAGATTTGGAGTAGAAGTAGAAATGACCGGTATCACAAGAAAGAAAGCCGCTGACATTCTTGCGGAAGTGTTCGGCACAACTGCCGGAGATTCGGATGGCACTTGTTACTACACTCGCATCATCAGAGACCAGAAGAACCGCAAATGGAAAGTTATGAGGGATTCTTCCATTACACCGGTGAGAAATGATGACACTGATGCTTATCTGGATGAATACAAGGTAGAAATGGTCACTCCGCCTCTCGACTACGAAGACATTGAGCTCCTGCAGTCCGTTATAAGAAAGCTTCGTGAGGGTGGAGCGAAGCCACATAGTAGCTGCGGCATCCACATACACGTTGACGGAGCTAACCACACCGCAGCATCCCTTAGAAGACTGGTTACCTTCATGACGGACAGACAGGATCTGATCTATGAATCCCTCGAGATCGGAGCCCGTGGCAACCGCTGGTGCCGCAAGTTAAATTCCGATCTGCTCAGTGCCATGAAAAAGGACAAGGATCTTACTGCAGATAATCTTGAAAAAATCTGGTACAGCAGTGCAAATGATGGTTACTGCGATGGCATCAACCATGAGCACTATAATCCCACACGATATCACGGTGTGAATCTTCACGCATTCTTCTCAAAGGGCACCGTTGAATTCCGGCTTTTCAACAGTACGCTCCATGCCGGCAAGATCAAGGCATATATCCAGTTCTGTCTTGCAGTCTCCGCATGGGCTATCACCTCAAATGATAATCTGGTATTCAAATCCATGGAAAACTACACCGCCGCACAGAAAGTCACGATTATGAGAAATATCCTCACACACCGCCTCGGCCTCTACGGTGATGAATTCAAGACCTGCAGACTCCACCTTTTAACTCCGCTGAAGAAGAATGCCGGAATGACCGTGAGAGAAGCTGCATAACACAATCTGCTGACCTACCGGCACGACGGGGAGAACGGAGAAAGATATGGGAAAATTATACGTTGCATACGGGAGCAACCTCAATATTGCACAGATGGCTCTCAGGTGCCCTACAGCACGCATTCATGGTACAGGACAATTAACTAACTGGGAACTGATTTACCGTGGCTCTCCGGTCAATTCCTACGCAACCATACACCGAAAGAGCGGTTCCCAGGTGCCGGTTGTGGTATGGGAGATACAGGAAGCGGATGAACAGAGCCTGGACCGCTACGAAGGATATCCCCGCTTTTATTTTAAGCAGAACGTGATTGTCAGTCTCCCCCACGGCAGGGAAAAAGCAATGGTATACATCATGGATACCAGACGGTGTCCCGGTCTTCCATCTGTCACTTACACGGAAACTATCCGGCAGGGATACATAGACAACGATCTTGATCTGAGTTTTTTCGAGGAATCTCTGCGGAAATGCAGAATAGAATGCAGAAAATATCATAAAATATAATAGTAATGCCCGGCACATAGACTAATCCCGTGCCGGGCATTCTTCTGGCTTTGGAGTTGCAGCTCCTTAGTCGGAAGACTTCGCAGAGCCGTTTATGGTGTGTTCTATGCGTGGTTCAGCATTCGGTACCCTTACAATCAGCTCATTAAGATCGCACTCCAGTGCTTCGCAGATAAGGTCCAGGTGGTCTAAATTTACCCTATCAACCATTTCGTGGTACAATTCACTGATTGTCGTAGGTCTGATGCCGGTTTTCCTCGCAAGGTCAGCCTGTGTCCACTTGCGGTCGCCAAGCCGTGAAGAAAGTAAAATCCTGATCATATGTCATTGCTCCTTCTGTTATAATCTACCACTCATTTACCTAAAAGATTGGTAATTGTTAGATTATCACGGATTCTGTTATACGTTTTTTCGGAGCAATGACACTTAATCCCGACTACTTTCTCAGATAAGCCGCAGAAGCATAACCAGTGATCTTATTTCCAGCCTTGTCCGTATACACACCGTACAGCCATTTCCTCTTGGATCTGTCCAGATTGTAGTACCCGAAGTTCTGGAACTTGGATCCGGACGGCATGATTGCAAGGGAAGCTTTGCCAATGCCGGCACGGATATGAAGATCTGATGTGGTCGTATAGGTACCGGCAAGGGAGGAATCCTTATGCTGCGCTACATCTACCCTGACATTGGATGTAACCGTATTGCTGGATGCCGCCTTTCTGGGATTACCGGATACGACAATAACGGTATGTCCTTTTGTCTTTGTGACCAGAATGTCACCATTATACAGCGTGGTTCCTGCTGTTACGGAAATCCGGTCCATAAACTGCTTTGTTCTATTCAGAGTGGCGCACTCATTCGCAGTATTAAAATTGCCCGGATCAAAGCCAGCCTGAATGCAACAGGCACGTACCAGTGCACTGCAGTCTGCCTCAGATTTTGCAGTGATGTTCGCAAGGCTTCCGGACTGGCGCAGCTTCGTGACCACATCGGATCTGTGCCCCTGGCAATAGCCGATATTGTCATTCTCGCACGCCTGCAACATTGCTGTTGCCAACGCATTGGCCACACTGATCTCCTTCGGTCGGTAGCAATACCATCCTTTACTATGCCGGTAATACGCCTGTGTGGATACCTCTCCACCCGTCTGATCTCCGGGATGGCCGCCGGTTAATTTTCCTCTTTCGTCAATTCGTGCACTACCAATAATGATATTCATACCGTACCTCCTATTTCTTCAGGCCTGCAATCTGCTGGATTGTCTGAATCACTTTGTCGTATCCGATCATGGAAGATAACCATGACAGAACCATCAGTGCGATCAGATATACCGCCATTTTTGCGTTCAACGCAGATTCCGTCAGGATAACGTATCCTACGGACACTACTACGGAAAGGGCCACAGCCACATATCCTGCAAGGGCATTGGAAAAATATGTTTTCCCACGCTCATCCAGCCACTTTTTGATAGCCTCCGTAAAAAGACCGGTAAACAAAGATACCGCAAACAATGCAATCAGAAAAATCTCTAAATTCATACTCTTTACCTCCTGTTAATTTGAAATGTTCGATAAAATTTGGTTAATATCCATCTGGCCCCGCAACTCATCCGGAGCATCATCGTATATGTGCTTAATGATCTTTGGTAAATTCAGTTTCTTATTCATCGAATAGTAAAATGATGTAGCTGCTCCAACCTCCACAGCGACACAGGACGTCACCGTTGTAAGATTGCTACATTCAATTCCTGCAAACGTGCAGATTATAACCAGTGTGATCAGTACATAGAAAATCACATGGTTGAGCCAGAGCAGCTTCTTACTGGTTTCCATCTTCACAGTCCTTCCTCCTACTCCGTGTCGTGCTCGACGATAATTTCCCGATCAAGGGTCTTTGCTTTCTGCTCCGCAATCTGGTAATCCTGGAACGCCTGCTCCAGATCACCGTTATGCTGGCCGGTAACGATTGCTTTGTGGATCCAGAAAAACAGCCTGCCCTGACAATGCTGCAGTTCATCGTCCACTACTGCCCTTTTCATCCTCTGTTCTTTTCTCCTTTTATCCTCTGCCTCTTTCCCGGTCAATTTGTCCTCGATGTATTTTCTGATGAAATAAAAAAGAAGCCCGGTTATACCAGAGCCTCCCACTATCGCACCGATTACACCGGACACGACCAATATTCTGACTTCTTCTGCGCTAATTTTCATCACCCCCTATAATTGCGCTTGTGAGGCGGTCAAGTGACCCCCTTCCTCCGAGCAGCATTTCTGCTAATCTCTTCAAGATTTGATACATGGTCTCACCTCCTTCCAAAGAAAAAGGAAGGCCAAGGTTTTAAGCCTCTCCTTCCCTCATTTCTTCGTACTGTTCCATGCACTCATTCAATATATCTTCGTCCTGTTTCCTGTTAGGAGATTCTTCAAAAAATCCACCGGCACTGCGAAGATGATGCAGTTCCCGCTGGGTCTCCCTTAGGAGCTCCGACAACCGATATATGATTTCATCCTGCTTTTCTACCATATCCATGTAGAGTTCCAGCAGTTCTAAGGTGTTTTCGTCCATCCGACTCACTCCTCCGTATTGTGTGTAAGGACAAAATCCTCCCACAGTTTTTCTTTGAAACTATCTCCATCGACGTGATCAAGCATACCTGAGTAGCTTGCAGCTACCTGTTTGCAATAATCATAGGTTACTCTATAATCCCGGTAATCCTTCGCCACGCTGCGGAGCCTCCGCTTCATGCGAAGCGTCGTGCTTTTCCGCAGGAGGACATGATCGGGGTATATCATGCAACCGACAAATTCACACCCACAGCTGTTTGGCCGGAGTGCGCACCGATCATTGAATTCCAGAAGCAGCTTTTCATTCAGGAATCGTGTCAGCAGCCGCCCATACTCTTTCAGTTTTTCCTTGTCCGGATCCGTGATGATAATATCATCAGCAAACCGGATGTAATGCTTTATGCCGAGGGTTCTCTTTGCGTACTGGTCCAATGGGTCGAGATACATATTCCCAATCATATGGGATAATCCGCCACCTATGGCAATACCCTTGTCCCAGAGCATTTCATCATCCGTGATGGTCAGGCTGTCACCGTACAAAGGCATCCCGAACGGTCTCTGTGTGCTGCACATATAGTACCGTATCAGTTCCACGGTGTATTTGTCCGAGATTTTCTTCTTGATAATGTCATTCATCAGTACATCGTGGTCTATCCGATAAAAGAATCTCCTTACATCGAATTTGTAATAATACGCCTTTATTCCGGCAGAATTGTATTCGCTGAACCATGATGCTAGCCTCGCAACAGCCTTGTGCTGTCCCTTGTCTGTCACACAGGCGTAGCTGTCTGGTATGAACCCCTTCTGTACCGGTCCGTACAGAACATTGTACATCGATCTTTGGATGACCTTTGTTACATAATCTGTATATATCACCTTCCTGACCTTCGGATCGAATACAAAGAAGCTCCTGTACCTGGCCAGTGGTATATCCATTCGGCGAAGCCTATCTCTTAAGTCCAGCGCATTCTCTTCCAAGTTTTTCCGGAATTCGAGAACTTCATAGTTATCGCTATCGTACGGAGCGCAGTCCCTGTCAGCCCCAATGATGTTCTCGAAAGATGTAATTTCATTAAAAACATTCTTTATTGACATATTTTTTCTCTTGGTTTGGCACACACGGAATTCGGATATTCCTACTATCGGTGTGTGCGCTGTTTTAGTTTTTCGCCTATGGCGCGGAAACGTAGTCCTTTACCTACCTTGTACTGGGAGGCAGCCACTTGGGCTGCCAGCATCTGACTATGTGGTAGAGCGGAGCGGAAGCCGATGTTCCAGTTCGAGTTCGAGCGGGCGTTGTAGTTCAGAGCGAAGATGCCCGCCTTGGCACCGTTGTTCCAGTTGCCACCAGAGTAGAACGCTACACTACATTCCCTGGCTCTGGACATTATTGATCCAGCCACCAACCATCTTGCCGATTTCGACGACCTTCTCTGACCAGAGTTCATATTTTTTCAGAGGGAGGAATCCCAACTCGTGAGAAAGACGGATATAAACCTTTAACTTTGCCACTTCTACATCGAGATCTCTCAAAGTCGTCTTTTTGTGATCCTTTTTCGACCCCTCGACTACTCTTTCGAGGATAGTATTCATACACCGCTTGATATCTACAACCAGGGCAAATTTTTCAGATTTCGGATACTGCTGCAAACATATGTAGCCGTACTTCATCATTTGAAAAACCTTCTGTTGTATTATCATTTCTGACATTTGTTCATCCTCCTCTTCAAAATACAGGCTTCATTCTAGCATCTGTGTTAGAAATATTGTTATTTATGTTACAGAATCACGCATTACGTTATTTCCTGCTCAAATTTATACCCCCACTGCCGTGGGGGTAATCAGAACACATTATTCAGAGGGCAGGTCAACATAAGCGGAGCGGAAGCCGACGACCCAGCGCGAGCCCGAGCGGGCGTTGCAGTAAAGAGCGAAGATGCCCGCCCCGGCACCGGTGGCCCAGAGGCCACCAGAGTAGAACGCCTTCTCATCGGCGCCATTGTTCATCCACATATGGTCACCTTCGTACTCAGAAGCTGTTGCGCTTGCAGGGAGAAGAGCAAGGGCTTTCAAAACCGCCTGCGCTGCAGCTGCCACAGAAGATGCACAAGTAACGTTTGCAAAATCGCAGTCACGGCTTACATCTGCCTGCGTGGTAATCGTCGCAGAATATGTGATCTTGCCGGATACCCAGTCCATTTTAATAGAATTCGCTGTGGTACCTTTACCGTCGGGAGTGATATACTCTCCGGTCGTTGCATCAATGGCCTTCCACTGTGCACTGGAGGCAGACTGTGAATGATCAAGATCTGCGGCATTATTATTGGCCAGTACCTGTACCTCTCCTTTTACGGTTCTAAGTCCGCCCATCCATTCCCAGATGTTGCCGTTCAGATCCCAAATGCCTTCCAATGTACCGTCATGGCTCCATGATACAGGACCGGTGCCGGTCAATACTCTGGCTGTTCTTCCGGAATCATTTACTCCCGGAGCTGGAATTGCTTTATATCCACTCTCGGAAACATCTTTGCCGTAGTTGTTATTGCCCTTCGGCATACAACCATTCGCCTTGCACCATAAAGCGATGGCCGCCCATTCTGCTCTCGTCATAAGATGCCAGCCTTCGCCCTTCTGCGTGCAATAGCTGATTGCCTGATCCAGATTGACAGATGTCTTAGGATCTTCGCAGGGGAGACTGTACGCTCTATTGTTGTTCACGATGTTCTGGTACTTGGAAATGTAGATTGCATCCACTTCCTGACCGTTGACGATAAATGCCGGATGTACGGAATCTGCTCCACCGGAGATAACCTGGGAGATCTTGAACTTGGGAATCCTTACCATGATGGAAGGGAGCCCCTTATCGTCATAAAGGATCTCATTTGTAGGACATACTGCCTTAAGTGCCATTGCGGCTAGATCGAAATTTGCCATAGTTGATTATACCTCCTCTACTTTCACTTTTTCATCAATGCTCCAAAGGGTAAGCACTACCTTGTCCATGTCAAGCGGTAATGCAACCATTTTGAAGCCCTTCTCTCCATCCAAGATTTCATACTCCTGCTCATCATACTCTCTCGCAGGAATATCAACCTCTGCTGCATACCACTTACCGGATGCGGTGCCGATCACAAGGTCTCCATCATCATCCAAGCAGATGTCTTTATGCTCCGGCTCGTCCTTCTGAAGCTTGGCCAGATTAAGCATCAATTCATCGGCAAATGTAATTTTAGTTCCGCTGACTTCATAGCCAATTTTGGTTCCTTCGTTTTTTTCTACGATAATCATGAAAGAATACCTCCCTTTACGATGTATTTGATTGTTACAGATTTTGCGCTGCCGTCATATGCCAGTTTGAAGCCATTCAAAGCCTTGTCAGATACAGAAATATCTCCCGGAAGACCACCGGAAAATTCAGTAACTCTTGCCTCGACAAGGTAGTTAGTGGTCTTCCGGGCTTTGGCCAGGTTAATTGTCTTCGCACTGTTATTGAACGGATACTTCAATGTGTTGGTGAGTGTGACCGTACCGGATTCCACAGCATTTTCCGATTCCAGACCGCTGACACGGTCCTCATGATCACGCTCGAACTGCAGCTGATGCTGAAAAGCAACCTGTAGAGCAATCTGCGCATCCTGGATTGCATCCTCCATATTGTTGAAATTTTCAGCACTCTGGTTAGTTCCCTGCTGAACCAGTTTTCCGGCAGGCTCCAGTGTAGTAGTTCCGTCAGCATTCTGTGTTGCTTTGTAAGTTCTGGCCGGATCTCTGACATTGTCCTGCCATAATTTTCTGTTATACATTGATCTCCCTCCTATTCTTCATCCATGGGTACATCGATCTGGATCAATGCCCCTTCTGTGGCGCTCTTTACAATGGAGCGGTTACCTTCATAGGCAACATCACCGTCCGCATCCAACAGCCGGACTTTGGTAATCGTCATTGCCGCCTCGTCCGTAGTCTCGATCTTGAACGTCATCGTATTCCCGGACAAGCTTTTCTCGGTGAAGCGCCCTTCGTACCATGTGCCCGTTGCCGAGGCATAATACTGTGCTCTGACAATTTTGCGAAGCCACCACTTGCGGCTTTTGTCCAAAAATGCCTTCTGCCAAGCCATTACAATCCCTCCTCTCCGCATAGATTTGTACCGCATTCTACATATGTTAAAACAGCAGAGCTTTCAGAAGTCCCCAAGGAAACTCCTTCTTCGCTCTGCTGACCTAATGTAGCAATATTAGGAATTGTTCCGCACTGTTCATAAGCTATCAGCGCAGCGTTCTCATTTGTATTAAAAAGAACTGGATTCTCACACACCATGCCTACCATAGTATTCTCAGGATACAAGCCAGTCTCCTGCTCTTCTGAGCTCGGTAAATGCTCATAGACCGCATCTGTCGATTCGGTGTGTATATTTATGCCGTTTTCAAATACCGCTCCCTTAGTGGTGTCCACAGGGTATGTTCCAGCGAGCAGTGTTTCATCACTTGGCATATGCGGATATACGATGTTAATGCCACCTGTTCCGATATTGACCCCGGATGGGATGTAGGCACCCATAGTTGCGATATCCGGCTTGGTGCCACAAAAATCGTACGGGTAGACGATGTGAGATATATTGGTATGCAATTTTATTCTGGTCGTGCTGATCAGCAGAACCTCTACCAATATGTGTGCCGGCTTCATGCGCTCGATCAGTTCCTCCAGATCAGATATGTATACCTGACTGTCTTCCTTGATCTGGGTGGATATCGTAAGTTTGGTTGTCATCTTAATGGACGGAGTCTCGTCACACCCGGTATAATTCTTAATGATCTCCTTTATCAGACTGCCAGAGAATTTGTCACCACCATTCCAAAATAGTTTGACCTTCCTCCTGCGGTATTCAAGATCATTATTAGGATCAGATGGCAGATTCATCCACCTCTCCCACCGGCTGATTGTCTCTTCATCTGCAGTGTCGATGAACTGGTCCTGTATGAGCCGTTCCAGTCCTTCCGCACCGATATCCAGCGTCTTACCAGCAAACCGGTAATTCACATCCATTTCGAGCAGATTCTTGTAAAAACTCGGACCATATGAGAGCAATTCCTCATATCCACTTCTCTGCTGATTGTAGAATACTGTATCAAACATCGATCAGCACCTCCCTCACGACAGGTGCGTTTTCTTTGCCGATGCTTATATTTCCTGTTGCTCCGGACAGCCGCAGTGACGTAGGATCATAGTCGAGTATGCTTTCTGCTGCGGAAATAATGGATCCGATTGCAGATGCACGTACAATAACCTCTTCTTCCCCACTGATTACAAGGGTCTTGCAGTATTCCCTTGCGGCATTCAGCACTTCCGTTTGTGCCGCCTGTTTGCTGTAACCGCTCTTTAGGTCAGCGGAAAAGGATATGGAAATCTCGGTCGGCTCCGGGGCTGCCGCCAGGAAATGCGCACCCAGGCTGGATACTCCGTCGCCCAGTCCATCACCAAAGGTAAGGGTTTTTCCATTCACCTCCACCTGATAGCCGGCAACGATAGGATCTATATACTCCTGTACGTCCTCTAATATGCTCTTAGCGGGGATTCCGCCCTCCGTGGAATATATCACAGCTTTCACAGTATTTTCGCCTCCGTACAAGGGCAATATGTGTGCTCTTCCGACACCGGTTCTGGATTCGCACCATATTTTATACTGGGAACGGTTATTGTTCTGCGCAGGTCCTGTCTTCTTCCCTTGCCACCGTTTTCTCAGTGCATCGTCTGATTCTACATCAGCGCCGGGAATATAGAGAGTTCCAAGCGTGCAGGATTCGAGACCATTTACCTCGTATACCGGTACAACATTCTGCCCGGATAGCAAATGATTGGTGGCGGTACCGAGCACTTCGGATTCCAGTACCAGCTTTTCATCCTTCGACACCAGCTTAAAATAATATGAATCCACAAAGAGTCTGCTTCCAAGCTCAGGTGTTGTGCCGGAAAATGTCACATCATAGTAGGCAGGGGTTGCGCTCTGCCGATAGATGCCGTCCTGTGCTGCTTTCTCCGTCAGGATGTCACCGGTACAGGTATCTACGGCCAACATCTCGAATGCCGTTTTCAGATCGTTCATAAATTTTGCAATTCTGATACAATGACCAGTGGCCGCATCCATGAACAGGCTTCCCTGCCTGGTGTCTACCCCGTACTCCTCGCCCAGAGCCCGTGCCTGATCCATAAAATACTCTTCCGTAAATTCCTCAAACATGCCTTAAATCACCTCCTTCATGTGCATATTTCCATATATGGTATCCACATCGAAGGATATGATTGCGCTGTCCTGCTGTGGATAAGTATCTTTGAATTCAAATGACATATTGTATACGTCCAGAATTCTTTCATCATAAATCAAAGTATCTCTCACAAGAAACGGCATTTCCGCTTCAATATACTCTCTTGTGGCTGTCCTCTGTACAATAGTTTCCCGGATCTCGCTGCCGTACTGGTTGTCGTAAATCAGGCACTTGAATCTGGGAGTAAGTAAGGCTTTCTTTATGAACTGCTTCACAGCTTCCTGACCGTCAACAAATCCGACGATTCTGCCATGATCCCAGTCGATAGCATAGGTTCTGGATGTGATTTCCTCTTCATCCTCTATGGCTGTTACCGGTATTGCCTTGTCAATCGCCATTCGATCACCCCTTTCGATCAAGGATGTAGTATTGTTTGCCATTGTTAAAAGCAAGGAGATATACCGTATCCCCCTTCTTTAGGGCATTATGGATCATTAATACACCATCCCGTACTTTGAATGTATCAAGCTTATGAAAATGCTCTCCATCATCCCCACCGGTAAGCTCGTCATGTGTATGTTTGCCATCAACTTTCGTTTTAGATGTAAGTGTACCCAGCGCCGTCTCTAAATCCACCTCGACCTGATAGTCTGTAAGGCTCCTTGGAACAATAAGCGAATTCGCTGATAAAATCATTTTTGCATCATTTTTCAGTGTCACGCTCAGTGGAGATGTGGATGTAACAATTCCTTCTTTCACGCTTGGTCCGTCCGGGATCATCTGCTGGAACAGCTGCTTAATTCCTGTAGGTTCCTGAGTCATAGCCCCTCCTTCTACAAATTTACATCGTTCAGTTTCAAAGTCATCGTGTGGCATTCCCTGGTGTATTTGTGCGTATCTTCGTCAATGTAAAAAGATCTCTGTATTCCCAAGTGGGGAATGATGACATATACGCATTTCCCGGATATTGCATCCGACACGCCCAGACCACTAACCTTCAGGCTTTGCTCCGGGATACCTTTTTCATCGAATATAGACTCGACAAGCTCCTGCATCTGTGCCTGCGTGTAGGAATCATCCACGGATTTTACCTCCATGAAGGTGCCGATCTTGTCTTCCAGGTCGGTATTGACCTTTTCATACACCACAGCATCTTCCTTTGACAGCAGCCGCACACGGGTTTTCACCTTTTCGATACTTTTTTGATACTCATAATTGGTGAGATTCGCCTGACTGCTCCCGGATTCCAGTACCCATTGCATCGCATTTTCCACACGCCTGCGTAGGTAAATGATGCCGTTCTCGGAGGATATGTAGAATCTTTCGCCGGTTGCCTTGTATGTTGTGCTCAAAGCATCCAGCATAACGTCATAGTATGTCGTCTTTCCTTTTGGCAATTCCGGTATGATGTATCCGGTGTCTACTGCCTCACCCCTCATTCCTAATCTGGTCATACAGTCGTTGAAAATCTGCGATGCAGTCTTATTTGCATAGCTGAAGGAATCCTTGTTGTTGGCCAGATAGTAGGCATTGTCATAGGCTTTCACAACCAGTTTCTTAGAACTGTTCTGCTTGTGGCTCGTGACAATGCCTCTGAAAAGTTCTGTACCGTCCTCGTAGAACACGCACTGATCTCCATTGGCGCAGTCTACGCTCACCCTTGAATGGTTGTAACCATCATCATCCATGAGCGTAATGCTTACAGATCTGGGAGCAGCTCCTTTTCTACCACTCCAAGTGATTTCCTCGAACATATTGGATACATCAAATCCAATGCCGTCATGAATAATTACAAATTGAATCGCCATGTCTGCACCCCCTACGCTGCCGGAATCGTATAAACCTGTCCGGGGTAAATAAGGTTCGGATTGCCGCCTATAACACTCTTATTCGCATTGTAGATCAGTGTATATTTCGCACCCGACCCATAAAATTTCTTTGCAATATTCCACAGGCAGTCTCCTTTTTTCACTGTGTATGTCTGCGCCGCAGGGGTATTGTCCACTCTGGGGGAAGATCTTGATATTCTCGCCTTCTGTGTGGTAGCATTTACCGTTATCTGCCGCATGGTAATTTCCCGGTACTCCTTGAAAGTGATGCCATAATATATCGTTCCGGGATCCCCACCGACTTCCTTGGTCGTAAATTTCTCGATTGTGGCATACATAGATACCCCGATTCCGCCAGTAATGGTGAAACGCACCGGCTTCTTCGTGTTCTTCATAGCCAGGACTTCTTCTACCGCAGTATTCGGGTTCGGAATATCCCTGTAATTGCAACCGCTAAAGTACATTTTAGGGAAGAACCCTGAGAAGGAGATATTAGCAGCATCGCTATCCTGTATGATCGTGCATTCTCCGACTCCGTACACACGCAGATTCGAATTGTTGCTGCCATACGACACTTCTATCTCCTCCGGAGTGACCGGGAAATTAAAAATGCTGTTCAGCCTTATTGACAGCTGATAATTAGAACTCATACGCCAAATCTCCTTCCTCTTCCATTTCCTGCTGAACGATGTTCATAAGAGCATCTTTCACATTTTCCAGTATCAGGCTGACTACATCCTCTTTGCTGACACCGTTTCCTGTTACCTTCATCTCTCCGCCACCCTCAACTTTAAGTGTGATCGTTTTATCTCCGCTTCCGGAACTGACTTCATCACTCTTTCCGGGATCAACATAGAAATCACCAACAGAAGAACTTCTGTCCATAATATTTGCAGTTTCATCAGCTGTGTATACTACTTCGCCACCACCGAAATTGATAAGTTCCGGACCTTCTTCACCTACAAGCGCAAGTCCGGGATCTGCATCACGGGTTCCGACCGCATAACCCTTCGTTACACTCGCTCCACCGAACGCATTCGTCTTCGCAAATGACAGGGAATCAATAGCCAGCTGTGCATTTGCTACACCGGTTTTAATTTCCTCCACATAAGCATCCATAGTTGCCTTGGCCGCCGCCTTGGCATCGTCTTCCATGTTCATATCCTGCACGGAATCTTCCATGGTCTTAACCATTTCATCCAGTTTCGTAGAGAAATCAGTGGAGAGATCCGCCATGCTTGTTGCCGTTGCGCTCTGTGCCGTCTGTAAATCTGTATATTGCTGAACTACTGCAGACAGATCCGCATCGTTCATTTTCTCCATGCCGGCCAACATTGCAGCAGAGTCCTCACTGCCGTCAGACAGATGCGCAAGCATGTCAGACAGCCCCTTGATATCTCCTGCTCTGTCAGATAATGACTCCAGATTGGAATTATAGGACGTCCAGTAGTCGATCTGTGACTGCAGTGCATCCTCAATACTCCGTCGAGACATTGATACAACCGATTCCACCTCGTCCCAGAGCCCGTACTGCCCCTGCACACTCTGGATTGCAGATTCATATGCAGTATCATATGCCTTGGCAAGTTCTGTCAGTGCCTCTTCGTTCTCGGTAATGACTTCTACAACAGCCTCTCCGCTGTCAATCTGCTTGTCTGCAGAGTCCTCTGCCGATGCAGAAAGCTCTCCCCAGGCATCCTCACATTCTTTCTGAACTCGTAAGGCCTCATTCAGCTGCTCTGTGAGACCATCGACATTCTCTGTGGTTTTTTCGTATGCTTTTTCTGCCGCATCCAGTTCCTTGTACTGGTCTGAAAATGCCAGTCCCAAACCAGCAAATCCGGTTGAATCAGATGCTGTGATCATTTTGGCATACTGAAAGTACTCCTCGCTTGCCTGATTGTATCTCTCCTGTTCTACTGTCTGGTTGGCGGTCGCCTCTGCCAGCTGTTCCCTTATACTTGCTTCTTTGCCGATCGCTTCCACGTATGCCTGATACTGGCTCTGCATCCGTTCCTGCTTCGCCTGCATTTCCGCATACGCTCTCAGCGAGGTGATCGCCATGCCCTGATTATTGATCAAATCGTCATAAGACAGGTTCAGCCCATCGACGGTAGAGTTCAGCTCTGCAATGACAGCTTCCATTTGCTGCTGTTTTCCTGCCGATGTATCGGTGCTTGCCGACAGATCTTCCAACTTCTGGATAAGAGCCTGCGTCCTGAGTTCATTTTCATGCAGTTCATTTTTGCTGGCCTCATAGTTGTCGATCATCTGCTGACTACTGTCTATCACAGCATCGCATTCTGCCCAGAAATCTTCCAGCGTTTGCTTATTGCTCTCGAAGCTGTCTGTCAGATCATCCACCTGGTACTTTAATCTTAGGGCTTCTTCTGACGTTTCTCCGTATACATCTACTGCATTCTGATATTCCTGATTCAGTGACTGCAATTCATCGTACTGCCTTTGGGTTGCTTCGGTCCATGTGTCGTATTCGTCCACAGAATCCCCCATTACAGCAGTAAATGCCACTATGCCGGCAGTAAGAGCCGCAACCGCTGTCACAGCAAGGAATATAGGATTCACATTCATGACAGCCGTCCAGGCTGTCGTAGCCAATGCTGCGATTTTTGTGGCAGCTGTGTAACCACCTATGCCAACAGTAACTGCAGCCAGAGCAACTGTCACAGCGGTAAGTCCTGCTGTAATAGCCGGGTGCTTTTCAATCAGGCTGCTTGCTCCGTCTATCACATCAGCAAGTCCGTTTTTGAATTCAGATATCACAGGGTTCAGATCGTCTCCGATTGCGATTTGCAGATTATCCATACTATTTTGCAACCGCTGTGTCGCATATGCGGACGTATTTGTCATGGTCTCATATGCAGCCGCTGTGGCTCCACTGGAATTTTTCAGTGTGATCAGATTATCATTGAAAGTCTCCAGCCCCTGATTGATAACCGCATTTGCCGCCTTTCCAGCTTCTGCGCTGCCCCACAGATTCATGAGAGCTTCACTGTCCTGATCCACACTTTCATACAGTATGCCGAGTACATCTGCCAGGGAATATCCATCATTCATCAACTGCCCGAATGATTCCCCGGTTTCCTCTTTGATTATTTTGGCCACCTCTGATCCGCTGTCACCCAGTTCGTTGAACATACCGGATATGTAGGTTGTGGATTCCTCCACGCTGATACCAGCCTTTGTCAGACTGATATAACCTGATTCCAGATTGTATAGGTCAACGGAATATGCAGATGCCGTACTGATTGCTTTGCCGATGGAGCTGCTCAACTGGTCGATGGTCATTACACCAAGATTCTGTGATACGATCAGTGAATCTGATATATTTGCCATCTCTGACGCTTCCAACTGATAAGCATTTGTAGCAGTCGTCAGAACGGATAGCGCCGATGCCGTGTCTGTAAAACCGGCTACCGCAAGCTCCGTGGCTTGTCCTACCGTTGCAACCGCATCTGCAGTATCCACACCGGCAGAAATTGCATTGTAACTTGATACCGCCAGATCGTTCACGCTCTGTGCTGTATCCCGGGATGTTGCTTTTATCTGCTGTGATAACTGATCGGCCGATAAGACCGTAGCATCCGCAATCGTGGCAAGCATGGCAACATTTGTCTCATATTCCGATGCGGCAGCCGAGCAATCTTCAAATGCTGACTCAATTTCTTTGAGCGCCGCTACAATTCCCACCGTAGTAAGCACATCATCGAGCCCGACCACGGATTCTTTGGTTTTCTCTCCGAAGTCCTCTGTTTTCTCCTGAGTATCTTTAAGGGCATCCGCCATATCCGTCAGGACATCTTCTGTCATATACCCGGCATCTACCAGGTCTTTCAGTGAATTCGTTGCCAGCATGGCGCTTTCATCGTAGTTCCCTAACGCATCGGTCCAGTAATTCTGTGCATCCGCTACGCTTATGACCTCCGATGCCGTCTGATTTGCCGTTTCCCCGAGAGCTTCCAGTGCACTGTTTACTGCGCTTTCTACTTCTTCATACTGGCGTGATACTTTCTGCCCGGCATTATATATGGATTCCAGCTTTGAACTGACGTTGTCCTCCGCATTAAACTTCACAGATACTCCTGCCACATTTCCACCTCCTTCCCATTACGTTCTTCTGACGAAAAAGCTATCTCTTCTGCAAGGGGTCTCTCCCTCTACCTGTTCTGAGGCAATATAAAAGGCTCTCATTCTATCCGGCATTGCTTCAAATTCCTCCGGTCGGAGGTTGTGCCTTTGCCATAGAACGTGAGCCCAGTATGCTTCGCTCCCCTTGCTGGTTATGAGTTTTTTGCGTCTTCCGTCTCTTTCTTCACGTTGTCTTCTTCTGCATCCAGAATTCCGATTGCTTCAAACACTTTTTTCTGCACGTATCTGAGTTCATCGTTCGTTGCGAATACTTTCAGCGGCATATCGGTGATTTCCAGACAGTCGAAGTACTTCATCAGTTCCTCGTCCTTCAGATCGGGATATGCCAGTGCTTCTACGAGCAGCCTGCGGTTGACCTTCTCTGTGTCGGTTTCGATCCGGAATACAACCTGTCCACCCTGAACCACATAATTTCCTTTCTTGTCCTTCAGCGGAGCCTTGGTCTTATACATAGAGTGAATCTCTAAGATTTTATCATTATGGAGCTGGCGAACCTGTAATTTCACCACTTCTCCCTTCTCGTCTCTGATAGTATCCGGTCCGGGAATCTCGATAATTCTCTCTTCCTTTGCTTCCGGTCTCATGAAATACTTTAAATTCTTATCTGCCATACTGCATCCTCCATTCTGTTGCCCCTGTGGGCTTCTAATATGCCCTGCATTGCTCTTTATATTGGTTTACGTTCAAATAATCGTTTTCATGGTAAATACGCAAAATGAGGCACATACAGAAAGTACTTTCTCCCTGTATGTGCCGAGCATCTTACACTACAGCACGACCGCCAAATGTGATAGATTCTTTTACAACCTCTCCATCGGTGTCGATATCCATCAGCGGGATTTCACTGGTGATCACAGCTCCGGTTACAGTCACGGACTCGGATCCGACAGAAGCATAATAGTCGGAATCCGGATCTGATCTGACTCCCTGAATCGTGAATTCCGGCGTCAAACCGTCCTTGATGTACTTCTTGACAATTTGCTCGTATCTGTTGGTGGTCTTATATTCCTCCACAGTCACGGTGACATCGTATCCCACCCAGCGTCTATGAGTGCCTTTCTTTCCTGCGACCTTGTAACTGGCCACCTTGGGATTGAAACGGATCGTCATTTTTGACAGGTCCATAACTTCTTCTCCGTCAAGGTACGCTTTGCCTTCTGCAAGAGAAAGCGGTTTGATATTTTCAGACATTTCCTATACCTCCTATCTTGTAGATACAGAGAAGTATAACTTCTCGGCAGAATCAACAGCCTGCAGTCCGACATTGAAATAGGTCTCGTCACCGGCGGTCTTGGTGCGATCCACTTTGAAATCATTGTCAAGATCAACATTCTTAATTGCTCCCTGGTCCTCGTAGCTCTGGAGCAGCTTCCGGCCAAGACCTTCCATGACCTGAAAACCATCCTCGTTGTTGTCGAACGTGTTGGGAGGGAAGGTCGCCTTCAGATCGTCTGCAAAGCTGTCATATACACGGATTACTCTGTTCTTGGAATAATCTGATGTACGTTTCTTGGTGAATTTATGCAGACTGTTGATGTCATACTCCACAATAACCTCGTCGTCTTCGGATGCGGAGAAGAAAAATTCTCCGTCGTTGATGGCCTCAATGGCTTCCTCATTGGTCTTCAGACCGACAACGTGTGTTGCTCCTTCAACTACTACATAAGTGTTGGATGTAACCTTGTCTGCACCGGCAGTCACACCGGCAACCCACGCACACGCCTGTGCATTAGTCAGATCCCTGCCGTTCAATCCGTAGGAATTGGTTACATTGATGATGCCCTCGTAATCAGATTTAGCATCCGGGAGCACAATCTGAACATTCTTACCGCATTCCTCACGCAGATATTTTACCTTTGTGATTGCTGCGGTTTTCAGCGTCTCTTCCGTTACGGGGAGTGCCATGGTATTCCACTTGATCATTTCGGATGCATCCAAAAATGCTGTTACGGCAGAATTGGATACCGTGCCGTCTGCACCACCGGTCAACTTTGCAGAAGCGAATGCCGTAAGCTTTGCCTCCGTGGATTCTGCTGTAAATACAACATAATTTCCAGAATTTGCGGCAATCAGGTCAGCAACAGTGGAAAGACCAGTGTATTCTTCCGCCACGTCTGCCTCCAGGTACACCTTTACTGCAAAGGTATCCTTACCTGCTTCTGCCACACACGCTACAGAGATATCATTACCTCTGGTACCGCCGTAAGCAGCCGTGAGTGTGATTCCCTCTGCAGTGGCAGTAGCCTTTGTTCCGGGATTGATCACATATACGACAACCGTGGTAGCTCCCTTGAAAGTTTCACGTACCAGCATCATGAAATCGTTGTCATCATAAACGCTGTGACCCAGCTTAGCCATTTCTGCATCCGGAGAAGCTGCTGTCAGCTTAATAGTCCCCTTATCGGGACCCCATCCAAGCCCGATCAGCGGAAGCAGTGCTGTACCTCTCTTGGATCCTTTTACGGTCTGCTTGCCTTCAGGTACGAAATTGATGTAAGTTCCGGGTCTTTTCTTGGAAATATTCACGTCAAAAGTTCCGCCCATGATTTACTTTACCTCCTTCTCTAACCATGTCTTGATATGTTCCTTTACCTCTGAGACGGTATAGTCACCGTCCGGGAGATCTGCTGTTGCTCCGGCAAACGTGCTGGACGTGACACCAAACAGCTTCACGCACGCTTTGCGGAGTTCCTCTTTTGCATACTTTGTTTCTTTTGCAATTTCCTTTGTAACTGCTTCTGTTTCGGATTCCTTTTTATTAGGCATCTTCTCCTCCTTCTCCATTCTCGGAATCAATAGGTGTACCATTGGCGAAGAAACGTCTTGCCAGAATGACGGCATCCTCTGCGTACCTTGTATAACGCTTCCAAGACACCTTCATTTCATATACGCCGGCATCCACTTTGGAGATCTCCGGCATATTGAGTTGGAAATGTTTTCCTGTCTGCTTTCCGTTTTCATCCACCAACGGAATCTTATTTCTTCTCTCTGTCATAGCCTGTAATACCAGTCCTGCCATCGCATATGCCTTCATGGACGATATATCCATGAATTTGATATACATAGTGAAGTTTGTAATATATGTGCTGACAGAATGAGCCTGCGTATCCTGCTCCGGTGTCGGGTAGAACACGCATGGAACAAGCAGATCTTCCGGTACCTCCTCGAAATACGGATGCACAGAAACTACACTGGCAACAAAATAATAGATTGATGCAATTTCATACTCCAGCATTCCAGCACCTCCTCTGCTACAATCCAAAATATCTCTTTGACCACTCTTCCACCCTTGCATTCATGGATGTGGGAATAAACTTCTCAATATCTTCGATTGCATGGTCGAAATAGTGGCTTCCTTCAATAAACTTTTGTTTGAGCATCATTCCTGTCTTTGCTCCTGGGTCGTAGATGAACCTGTCGCCCTTCCAGTATCCCGGCACAAATCTGGTATTCACTCCAGCTGGGTTCAGGTGATGCCCTTTGTTCACGTAGGACGCGTACTCTACATTCGTGCCGACTTCAATGGTCATGCCGTTATCCGAAATCGTGTACACATTACCGTCGGTGCTCTTTTGGAAACTGTTCAGGAGCAATCTGGTGTCTACAACTTTTCTCTTAATGATCTGATCCTGGACATATATCAGGAACTGATCGGCAATCCCTTCCATGAAAACAGCCAGTTCCTTCTGGAATTCGTTCTCTTTCCCGGCACGCCTGACTTTATCCATAAAATCATTGAACTCCGAAAAGTCCACTTTTACATGAGCCGCCATCACATTGCCCCCTTTACGGTTCCTTTTCTCTGTATCGTTACAATCATATGATGATCCCGGATATTCCTTGGGATTTCTGCCTTGTACTCAAGCCCATTTTCCAGATCTACGATTTTGTCGTTCACACGCACGTCTGTCCCAGCCGGAAGGTTCAGCTTTCCGGTCATCAGATATTCGTTCACATTCTCGGTCTGTTCCATGCTGCCGGTGTCTCGGACATTAAAATGGCAGGCAATTTCCGGTATATCCGGTTCTTCCGGATAGCAAAAATCTCCTGCCGTTATCCCATATCCAAGGTTCTTATCATTCTTTATCATGTGGTATATTGCGCATTTGTGGTTTAGAAGCTTTTCAAATGACATTGGCACCTCCTATAATCGTCTCATTTTCATGACCACCCTGCCCTTGTCCTCTATGACATAGGGCTTCAAAAGCGGACCAATATTCAAATTGTCAATGAGATCTACACCGGAATCCACCGTGTATGCATAGTCATCGAAAGTTTCCGAAGTCACATTTCCTGAGACCTGGGCTATGTGCTTCAAAGCATACGCCTCGGCCAGCAGTATGACCGCCATGCGCACTTCCTCCGGAATAGCGTCTCCATACGGATCCTGATCGAATTTGTTATGCGTGTAGAAAATAACATAACTCTCCGCTCCGGTAATATCGATCTTCAGCTGTGCATCCGTTCTTCCCTTTACCTTGTCAGAATCCGTATAGTCCCGTACCTCTTCCGGGCTCACCCATGGTCTGTTCATATGTGCCTCCTAATCCCAGTTCAGTGCAGAGAAATCTACAAGCCCCAGTGCCCCCTGGATCCGCTCGACATATTCATCATGCTTCTTGCAGCCGTCAAGGTTAATGCCTTTGCGTTCTGCCAACGCAATGAGCTCGTCGTTTCTCATTTTTGCAACTTTAGCTGCAGTCAAATCTTCCTCCGGTTCCTTATCCTCTTCCTGGTTCTCCGTCTCCACAGGAACATCTTCGGTTTCCTCGCTCTGTGGCATAAAAGACATTTCTTCCGCAACCACTGCCTGCAGTTCAGTGAAACGTCCGGTCTTAAGCAGCTGCTCCGCCAGCCCATCATCAACTTCAAAAGGCTTCTCCTTTACGCAGGAAAAGCCTCTGATGGAATAGGAAAGTCCCATATTGAGTACTAATTTTTTCATAGGCTACCTCCTTAGTTGAGGGAAGGAAGACCGTTAATGATCGCAGTAGCGTTGGGCTCCTCAATGATAGCATCGTAGTCCAGATGGCATACATAAAATCTCTTATCCTGCATGATAGCTTCCTTGCCCTCTACGGTCTTTCTGATCTTCATAGCGTAGGTATTAACTACTACGAGGTTCTTGGGATCCGTAAGGATGATCTTATCATCGCTCATGGAAGGGCAGGAAACGGTAGGAATATTCACGGGCTTGGTGTATACGTTCTCAGGCACGGCACCGCCCTTTTCAATCACCTGATTCATCAGGTACAGTTCCCATTCCTGCGCTCTCTTGGGAGACATTAACCAGCGCAGCTTGCCGTTGTTGTACTTATTAGGCATCATCCGCAGGGTCTTGTAGAAAATGTCAAGCTTCATGGCATTTTCTCCGGAAGCGTCATATACATGGCCACCGTTATTGATCTGCTTAACCCAACCATCGTTGAGCTTCAGGAAATCTACATCTGCGGCACTGCCGATCTCAATCACTTCGGCTGCATTCCACGCTCCTGCGCTGTGTGCTGCAATGTACTTGTACAGCATATCATCATGGGTAACAATGTCTCCAATAGCGTAAGGCTTGGATTCAACAAAAGCAGTAGACTTTGCTGCATTCTCGTCACCATTAAGATACAGGTCCTCCAGGTCAACACCCAGCTGAGAAGTCATAAGGTCGGTAATGATTGCTTCCAACTGCTGACCTTCGATGTTCTCGCGCAGGGTTTCCTCGGTGATCTCCCAAGGTAAACGTACAGCTTTGCAGGCGTACTCAATCACATTGGTATTTACACCAGCTCTGTATCCGTCGTCGGTATTCTCTACCTTGGCACGGAGAATTCTGGATGCGATACCGATCTTGTCGATTTCACCGCTTTTGGAAGTTCTCATAACGTGTCTTACCAGACGTCCGAGGTTGGTTGCCTCGAAGGTCTGCTGAATAAATTTTCTTGCCTGCTCCGGGTTCAAAAGTCCATGAGTAAGGCTTCCGGTCTGGATTGCAGCGCCGGCTTTGCTAATAATCTGCTGATTTGTAGGCATAGTATTTTCCTCCTTCTTTTTACTTAAAACATGCCAGTCATGTAATGCTGCTCTGCCTGCTTCTTAACTTCGGAGCCGGCTTCATCATTCAGGTTGCTGGGTACTGCTCTGGACTTCATAATGCTGTCAAGCTGTTCTGCCAGCGGAGATACCGCTTTCTGAATGCCGTCACTCACCATCTGTGCTACAGCTTCAGCGGTCAGCTCTTCTCCTTTTGCGACGGGGCTGTCCTGCTCGGATCCGCCTTCGCCCTTTGCAATAGTCTCCACCTGCTTGGTGATGGGTTCCATTGCCTTCTGGATCTCCTCTGCCACCATTTTCTGAACTTCATCCTTGTTCATGTCTTCATCATCCTCCTTTTTTACATTTGATGTTGTATTGCCAGATTCTCCCTCTCCGTCCGCAGTGAACGAAGCAAGAAAATCGGTCAAGCTTGCGTTAATGCTCTGCAATGCCTGCAGGTTCTTGGAACTTAGGCTCTTGCCTGCCTTCATAACAGGTTCAGGAGCCTCTTTAGCTGCTTTCTCCAGAGATTTAATAATGCTTCCGTCACTCGTAAGGAGCTGGGTAACAATATCATTGAAGTCTGTGAGAGCCTCCTTGATTGTTTCCTCATCAGCGTTGTATCCCCACTCCCACGATCCAGTTTCGGGATTGTAGAAGTTGCCTTCCAGTGTGCTTCTAAGGGCATACCATGCAGAGTAGAAGTTGTCCTCTTTGACACGGCGCTTGAAATTATTCTTCACAGCACCCTTCTCGACGATCTCGAAGCCCATAGCCTTTGCGAGCTTTGCGAAAAGTCCTTTAGGCTGTTCTTCCTGCTTTTCAACCGGAAGATCTACATCCTCTTCCGAATACACGCCAACTCCGCCCATGGAGAAGCCGGTGATATCCCCCTTCTGAATGGAATCCCACACATCCTGATCAGTTACCTCTGCGGTCATCAGCCATGTACCCTTTTTCACCGGCTCTCCATCGATCTCCATATCGCATTTTGCGACAAAGGATTCTACGACCTCGACACCGTCAGCCTTCTGGAAACAGTGCTGAATATCCACACTTCCCTGATTCTTCATGAACCAGTGCGCAGCCTTGGCTATTTCATCAGCGGTCATGTAGTTGCCCTGTGTATCTTCTACCATGGGTTCGTACACGATGCCGGTTACAAAATGGCTCTCGCTGTCTGCTTTGATAATGCGGCCGTATGACGTGAAGCTTGCAGATCCGTCCGCACCCTTGGTAATCAGAAACTGCTTTTTGTTGGCAGCCTTATCCACCAGTGACACGAAGCTGATCTTTGCATCACTTATCGCATACGCTTTTGCAATGTTCTGCAATTCTTTCTCCTCCTTGTCTTTTTCTGCTGTTTAACGGACAGTTCCGAGATATCTGGATCACCTCCCTCAGATTCTTAAGTAACAAAGCTTTTCCATTATTTTCTTCACGATTCCCACCTCCTCTTTCAGAATTTTGGCAATAAAAAAAGCAACCAAATACGGTTGCAATTCTGAATTGCGAACAGTCTCGGTTGCTTATTTCCTGATTTTTTGTAATTAAAAAGCACCCTCTCGGATGCTTAATTTGCTTTATTCAGATACCCATTTTCATACAAATATATGATCTCGTCCGCAGATAACACAGAGAACGGGTTCTTGCGATTATCGTCCTCTTCTGCCGGAACATCGTCGTTCAGTTCTGACGGAATGAATCCAAGTTTTTTGCAGATTTCTTCGTACTTTTTATCTTTTTTCATCAGAACACCTCCAGTTTGATTCCTGCATCATTAAACAGCTTGCCTATGTAATCAGAATACCCACTTAAGCTTAATAAGTCAAGCGCTGATTCTGCAATAGGCTGATTGAGCTGTCCAACAATCGAATATTTGTATATTGTTCCATTGTGGCAAACTACAACGCCGTATTTGTACTTTCTTTTATAGGCTGCATAGAAATCTCCGTAGCTCGGTACTCCGCTTTCCGGGTGGTTGTGGATGCCTATTACGGTATAGTCATCAGCTTCTTTTAGCATCTTAAGCATTTTCCTCGAAGGCTTGACTCTTTTCTTTGCATTGAAGTCTGTCCTTGCCATGACGGTATTGCTTTTGGTATCTACAAATGCAAGATCTTCATACCATGTACCGCTACGGTGCCGGAGCATTTTTCTCGCCTGCGCTCTTATCCTTCTGGTGACCACTTTCGTTTCCCCGAGCCCGTCGAACTTGTTCGTATATTCGGCAGAAGCAATGTATTTCCTGTCAATCAGGTAACTCTTGTAGTCGAACTTCTCATTGTCTTCCGGCTCTTCTCCGGGAGTGGCCGGAGGAAGTGTTACCTTTGAGCTTTCTTCACCTTCGCTCTCCCAGCTGCTGTCATCATTAGAGATGTACTCTTGCTGCATTTTCTTCCGTTCCTCGTAGGAATACCCCAATACTGCCTTGCTGGGGATGCCTCTGTGGATGCAGTGACAGTTGATGGACTCTCCGGCCGGTAGAAGTGGATCTCTCGGGTACATGGGATAGTATGTATTTCCATCCTTCCCCTTCATGACAAAGGGGTCTGTCTTTTTCACAATCTGACAATCCATGGCTACATGATTCGGTCTTGGAGTATTCTTGTGTGCTCCTGTGTGTCGCCACTCCTTTTCCTCACATGCCGGACTCTGCTGGATGGCTTCCTCTCTTGCCACGCTGTGTGCCCGCAACACTTCTGTCACAGCCACCCGTCTTGCCTGATAGTACTCATTTCGCCAGCCGCCACTCATGATCTGCCGTGTAAGCCAGGGTATGTCTTTCCCATCATCCACCGCAGAATGTATCAGTCTCGTGATCTGGTCATGTGTGCTAAGCCGCATCAGTTCGCCCAAGGTAGTTCCCCATGTCTCAAACCATGATGCCGTCCGTTTCCGCAGGCTTTCGACCTGCATATCAGGTTCTACCTCCTGAATGTACTCTGTTGCCAGTGGCTCTACCGTATCATCGTACATGGATACAGCTGCATCCGTCACATCGTCCTGTATGGAATCATTTTCCAACATGGTATCAATGCGCTTCTTAAGCTGTTCTCCTGTGTCTCCGGCTTCTTCTGCTTCCTTTAACGTATTTAAGAGGTCCTGCTGTTGGTCTGCCAGGATCCCGGCTACAGCCTCCTCCAGATCGTTAATGGCACCCACCGTCCCGTCCGGATCGGCATATCCTTCTGTCTTCAGTGTCTTCTTCAGGTCTTCGTCCTTCTTGGCGATATACCTGTCAATGGCAGCCACAATTTCATCAGCATTACGGATCAGTGCTTTCGCAATCTTCTGATAATCATACATCAGCACCACCGTCCACTTCGTAATCACCAAGAGCTTTTCTTATGGATTTCAATACTTCGATAACCTCCGTATTCTCCCCAATACTCTCAGCCTTCTGTATCTGATCATCCAACTGTGACATTTCATCGTCTGTAACGACTTTAGCCTTGGTCTGAGGCTTTGTATTTTGACCTACAGCAGGCTCTTCATCCGTTTTCGTATTAACAGACGGCTGTTGTAATAAACTGTTCTGTTGAGCCTGTGTGAGTGCCTTCTGATAAGCAAGCGGGATATCTCCCCATTCTCCGGCATACGGCTCTTCATTGTCCAGCCCCAGTGTCTTATAGGTCAATTCCTTGGCAACATTAGGGGTAAGACCGCCTGCACGCTCCGTTACATTCAGGATCTTCTGAACATCGTCCGGATCCGTTACATCCGGTTCCATGAGGTATGCTTCCACATGGCGGAAACGATATTCATTCAACAGCCTTTTATTGATTATCCATCCAAGGGATTCTCTCTCCGGCTGAAATACCTGTTTTTCCGTCACCTCTATGCAGGCCTGCGATGTTGACCTGTTGAAATCCTTGGTGTATCCCACATAGAGATCCGGGAGTAGGAATGCGGACTGCGTTTTCTTTCTGCCGTTCTCCTGATACTCCTGGAATAATTCATCTTTCTGAAGGATGCTTGCAAGATCTTTGACCTCGACATTGGGCTGTTTGTCTTCGTCCATTGCCGTGCCGCTTTCCAGTGTGTCTGTTTCCAGCACAAGGAACGAATGCTGTCCGGATTCGCCCTCGATGTCATTCACATAGCTTTGTAGTTTGTCATACGAGTCATCTGACAGCGTGCCGCCTTTTATCAGGATCATCAGCGGTGTGTGCCGTCCTTTGCGAAAATAGTTGTTGTTCAGGATCTCCGCTCTGCGGTTGCCGTCGATGGTAAGCACCTGTCCTATCCAACGTACCTCTCCGTATGGAGCATCCCCCAACGGGAAATCGAGGATCTCATTGGCTATGTCATCAGGTGAAATCGGTTCTTCTCCTTTTTCCAAGTATTCACCATTCTTTTTATTCATGATTCTGGGATCGCCGAATTCCTTAAAGTACACCGTCTTCCCACCGACGATCTGTCGAAATTTACGGAATTTCTTCTTCCTCTTTACCGACTCTCCCTTATGGAAAAACTCCACTTCGATGTACGGTTGCAACGGACAGGTCATGTCTATTGATGGCGTATCTTTGATGTACTCCAGTTGCACTACATTCCCCATTGTGTCACGAATCACCTCCGTGTATGCAATTCCATAGGTTTCTCTGGCGGTTATGATCTTCTCAAAGATCTCTTTTGCCATGCACTCCATATTCAGAAGTTCCAGTATCCCTTCCAGTTTGGACCATTCGTCTTTCATTTCTGGCGTTTCTTCGTCGCAGTCACAGGCATATCTCACTCCGATACCGAATCCTGCAATATTGTTTTTGTATGCCCTGATGCACTGCGGCAGGATCGTGGAATTGGATACCAGTGCCTTTAAGCCATGCATATCAATCGGGTGCACAATCCAGTCGGAGGCATTGACCTGTTCCTCTATGTGCAGCTGCTCTGACTTATCCGATTTTTCAATCGGTTTTCTGTCATCATAAAATACGGTATACGGTTCCATGTCTCCCTGCTGTTTTATCACACGTACTCCCATGCCAGTAGGCTTTTTCTTACTTGCTTCCATTTTTTCCATTTCCTCCTTTCTTCTTCATTGGCAGGCATACCAGCAATATGCAGTCCGCTTCATCCGGAGACGTAAGTCCTCTTTCCTTCATCTCCTTTTTGCTTTCCACTTTCTGTTTGCCATTGCTTGTAAAATAATACTTCCGGCATGACAGCTGACCTATGAGGTCGTTATCATTCGGAAGTATGATCTCCGGTTTATGTGGTTGTCCATTTTCGTCTATCGGAGATATCAGATCCTTTACTACTCCCATCATGAATGTAGTAGTGTCATCATAGTACTTGTGCTTGATCTTCTGACCAAAATTGACCGGAACGATCTGCAGCTTCTGGAACAGCTCCGGTTGGGTTCGTTTGTAGCTCTTTAGCTGATCCACAACACCACCGCCGACTCCGCCATCATCCACCTTGGCATAGATCACATCGTGGTACTTAAACCTAGTGCTCAACTGCAGAAACAGTTTCGCTACATTGCTGGCAGTCCAGTTTGTGTCCTGCCCGTTGTATTTTTTATAAATCTCTACCTTTTCATTCACCCTGTACCCGATACAGGTCTTATCATCACCGAAGCGGGCTACATCGCACCCGATCTCGATCTGCGTAACCTTGCTTACATCTGTCTCCAACAGTTTCCCTGTATTATCCCGGCAAACTCCCATTGCCAGTGCAGTGTCATCAGACAATTCCGTAGCAACGCTGCTCTCCAGCCACGCTATCGGAATCATGGTGTCATCTTCATTTTCCGGGAACTCGCCATATACACGGACACGAACCACATTGCTGTTCTCGCCGTATTTACGCTTCATGGCTGCGATATTCTCTTTGTTGGTACGCTTGCTGTTCTCGGAGTTCACTGTATGGCACTTATAGAGCGCACGGTCTGTCGTATGGCTGTCATAGAATGTCCCGGAAGTCTTTGTCGGGTTACCCATAAGCAGGAGCTTATTGTTCTCTCCGGCCAAAGTACCGGTGATGGCTTCCATGATCGGATCTGCAACACCGGAAGCCTCGTCCACGATAAACAGCATATTGTCCTCGTGGAAGCCTTGCATATTCTCCGGCTTCGTAGCGGTCCTGGCTACCGCAAACCACCGCTTTTCATAGCCGATCATATAAACATAGGTCTTCGTCCATTTAAGGAGCATGGGGAGCAGTGGGGAGTTGTTCATCCACTTATCGACCTCGGACCACAGTACATCATGCAGCTGTTGCTTTGTTGGAGCCGTTGCAACGATTCTCGGATATGGGAAACATACTATAAACCACAAAAGCAATGATGCCTCGAGACCCGTCTTTCCGACACCCTGCCCGGATTTTACAGACACCCTCGGATAATCCCTAAGATCTCTGGCTACCTCGATCTGCCAGTCATCCGGTTCGAATGACAGTACTTCACGCATAAACAGAACAGGATCCGCTTTCCACAGCGGAATACTTTCGTCGAGGAAAGCTCCCAGCCAGTTATCAACATCCATTGCCATTCCTCCTCTGCTCCAATACTCTCTGTGTCCATTCCCGTACCACTTCGTTGCCCTTGCTGTCTCCGTCCAGCTTGCGGTTCTCCAGATGCAGCTTCGCCAGAGCTTCTATTGCTTTGGTTTTCTTCGACTGCACATTCGACAATTCTGATTCCAACCTCGCAATGATCTGGTCTTTGTTCTCTGTCTGAGTAAAAGTGGAATACTCGTTTCCCGGAAGTCTCTCTCCTGCTTTGACTTTCTCGGAGATCCTTCTGGCATATTCCGCTTTGTCCTCGTCGCTATCAAATGCCCTTTTTCTCTCGGAACGCTGATTGAACGACAGGGCAACAGGACTGTCACTATTCCTGTATTTGTTGATCGCTGTCATGATTCTACGCTCACGCACGGAAAAGAGTTGTATCTGCTCTATAAGCAGTAACTCTTCATCCTTTGGCATATCCTCAATGAGTGCACGTTCCTCTTCGCTCAGGGTATCCCAGTACACCGCAGAATACCCTCCATGCTTGGTGGTATCCGGAGGCGGCACAGGGTTATGATGTCCCTTCGCATTTTTGTTTCCCTTGGGTGCGCCCGCTCTCTTTTTAGGTGGAACGCTCCCTTTATCGCAAGTGGAACGCTCCACTTGTTTTTTTTTGCCTTTTTCGGCACCGGAGGGGTGCAATTTCTCCTCCCATTTATCCATGGACTTCCACTTTCGTATCTTGTTCGGCGGCAGCTTCAATTTTTCAGCAATATCAACAAGCTTCGCATTTCCATTACTGTCCAGAAACATCTTCTCCGCCTGCCTGCGTTCCTCGCTTCTCTTGTCCGCATCTGGACCTCTCGGTGTCGGCATTGTACCTCCCTCCTTGCTTGATTATTCCCGTCCGTGTGGACGCATTAAAGGGGAGAACGTTGCCGTCTCCCCTTTTCATACGAATATTACACGATACTTCATTAAATCTTCGTGATATATTCTGCTTTTGAGTAACTTTCCCGACCTTTGACCATCATTCGCAGAAAGTCCTCTTTCGTGAAATCAGATAACCGGAAGATCTCCTCCGGTTTCATTCCCAACTGTTTGCCGATTTCCTCCACGCCTTTGCCCTCTGCCATAAGATCTTTCACAATGGCTTTCATGGGCTCCAGCAGGTGGGTACCTCTTGCACGGTTATGTGTCACGGTACCGTAGATATTACCGGCTTTGTCCTTGTGATCCACGATAACCACAAGAACCTTTCCTTCCAAACGCTCGTAGAGTGTCCTGCGATCCGTCTCGGAAGGTGGAACATATTTCCAATCAGGACCTGCAACAGTCCATCTGTGGAATCCATCAATAATCGTATAATCCGGTCTTGCTACAATCGGGAGCGTCCAGCCGTTCGTGAAGATCGACTGTGTAAGGAGCTCCAGGTTCTGTTTGGATACCTTGTTCGGGTTATAGTCGTTCGGCTTTAGCATATCTCGATCAACCCATTGAAGGGTGGATGCCGGAATCATGAGCTTATCCATGTTTCTTTGCCTCCTCCCTTTTAGCCTCAGTGATATACCGGCCATATATTCTCTGGTACAGGGCTCTGTAGGTTCTCAGCTTCGGATCGCCGGATATCAGCCCTTCGTATATTGCTTTGAAATCTTTCTCATTTGCTATGGCAGACACCTGTAAGAAGAAATTGCGGTATCTTGTAGCCACGTAACGTTTATGCTCCGTGGTAAAGTAGATATCCATGTTGTTGAACATTTCAATCAGCTCTGCTTTGTAGTCCTTCTTTTTCTCCTCTGCTTCATTAGCCCTACGGGATGCTGAATTTCTTCCGAACATCTCGCTGTCCCAGTACAGCGCAGCGAGATATGCGTTAGGCTCCCTGCGTATTACCCGTTCCATAAGATCCGGATAATACTCATTCATCTTTACAAGGCTTCTGGCGGTGTCCACGGAAAAGAACTGTGATACTCTCAGCTGTCCTTTTCTGGTACCGGCCTGCCATAAGAACAGGTAAATCTCCGGAATGTCAACGTGCTCGTTCAGCAGATAGAGCCATACATCGTTGTTGGTCCAGTCATATATCGGAAATACCTGATGTTTATTCGTCATGGTCTTTCCGGCTCTTATCATGGATGCAATGTTCTGTAACCTCTGTATGGATTCTGCCGTGCGGATTCCTGTTATCGTGATTCCACTCTGGCATGTCCTGGGGAGGAAATCCTGGTACGCATCCACCCTCGGTCTGAGGAGCGGATGGTTTCTGATTGCGAATGTCGGTGGGCGTCTTACCCATACATCCTCTTTTGTACGATCCCAGCAGATAAAGGTTTCATCGTTCGACAGTTCATTGAAGCAGTTGTAATGCTTTACTTCCAGACAGAACCATTCAAATTTCGCACCCATAAGGAGAAATCTCTTTCTCCACTTCTTCACGGTATCTTCTATGCACGGGAAGATTGCCTCCTCGTCTATGAACTGCACCGTAAGCTGTGCGGGATTGATTTTTCCTCTCTGCACCAGATTGTAGATCAGCTGTGCCATACATAGGCTGTCCTTGCCGCCGGAGAATGACATATACACCGGCAGACCGTTGTTGAATACATTCATGATCCTTATCTCAGCAGCCTTTATCACATCGATACTGGATTCCCGCCTTTTTACAGCCATATCTTTTCCCCACATTTCGGGCAGATAACGAACTGCTTTACTTCTGCCGGCTCCTCCTCAACTGTATCCCTGTCTGTGACCGGTCCTGCCGGTTCTACCGGTGCTGCTGTTGTACCTTGTGTTTCCGTCTTTATCTCGTGTGTCTGTCCACTCTCACCTCTGTTTCGTATGGCAGCGATCTCTTCTTCATCCAGCGTGCCATATTCGGACAGCTTCTCTGTTACGTCTTCTGCATCAGCTATCATCTGCTGCAAAATCTCTGAATCATATCCGGGAATATCCAGATCATCCTGAAGCTCTTCCAGAAACGCATTCAGCGTATCCAGATTTTCGATCCCCAGCGAGAAGATCTTATTATCTGCAATCATCAGTTTCTTTTTCTGATTTTCCGTCAGATCTGTGTACTGGTACACCAGCGCTTCCTCATAATCGAGACGGAGCAGTGTCTCGTATAATCCGTTGCCGGCCAGGATCACATTGTTTTCATCTACCACAATGGGTCTGATCTGGCCAAACATCTTCACGCTCCGCTCAAACTCTCTAAGCTGTTGCTCTGTATGGATGCGGATATTCTTTTCCGGTCTTACCAGGTCGGTAAGTTTCATGTAAATGCTGTTCATAGTATTTTCCTCCAAAATATTCTTCTGAAGGAGAATGACATATGCGCCATCTGCAAATGGCAATACTATTTCAGGCTCTCCAAAAACGCTCCTGCGCTCTGGATCTTCTCTGCAGCTTCTTCCACAATGGAACGGTCAATGTCGTAGATCTCTTTCCATCCGTTTTCGACAGAACCGGTCCACTGACGTGCCGCCCAGGGATGTGTTCCACATAAATAGCCGTTCTTCCAATCATAGATCGGAGGCACGGCCAAATGATAATAATGGATATATGCCAGCACTTCCTCGTGGCTCCAATCAGCCAGCGGGCTAAACCGTGTGACACCTTTTCCATCCGTATATATGTTACTGCCCTTGCCGACATAGTTTCCGTCGGCTCTTCTGCGGCCAAGCAGGAGCATATTAAGATCATGCTCTTTATAATACTTTGCCTGTCCTCTATGCTGAACAATGTGGAACCACTGCGCTGCCGTACCGGAATCCTGCGGAAACAGCATCTGGGGATGCTTCGTGAGCCATTCCAAATCCTGCCCTGTATTTATGATTTCCAGTTTGGGCGGCTTATTCGCATCTACCCAGTCTGTAAATGCTTTGTACTCTAAGTTGCTTACCACGAGGACGCTGTCCTCGATCCCTGCCTGTCTGCAGACATCCGCAAGCACCAGAGAGTCTTTTCCACCGCTCCATGCGACTGCAGCTTTCTTCCCACCTGTTGTAGCCTTAATGTCTTTGACCGTATGTCTCACTTTTTCATCCAGTTCCTGTTTTGAGACAAGGTCCTCGATCTGTTCCATGGCTTTCAACCATGCATCATTACTGATCTTCTGCTTTCTTCCAAGTATCTGCTGTCCCATTTATCTCACCGCCCCTCTTTTTGAGACATGGGAAACGATCATGGCTACTATTCCAGCCGAGAGCACTGTTATCAGGCTTCCCGCTGTTTTATATGCTGATATGCCATAAACCGTCCCGTAGGCGAAAATAGGAAGCCCTACGAGGAATGCTGTAAGGATTCCTGCAACAACTCCGCCAGCTGTCAGTTTTACCTTCATCAGGGTAAGCATTGTCGGCAGCATCGTTGTTGCTCTCAGGGTACAGTAGAACAGGAACATATGCGTTACTGTAAGTCCCGGGATATTTGCAATCAGGATCCCGACTGCTAACAGAGCTACCATGGACAGCTTGGAGAGTTTTATCTTCTCTGCATCTTTCATCCTGCCTGTGGCTTTCAGATCGGTCGTCAGGGATGCGATTGCGCATAGGTTACTATCCACAGTGGACAATAGTCCGGAGATCAGCATAAACATGAACGGAACGATAACCCATGCCGGGAATATCGCCTTGATCAGTTCAAAATTGACCGTGCCTGCATCTGCCGGTACAAATCCTATGCCGGCCGCTATGAATCCGAGAATCCCCATGGAAAGCGGAACCACTGCAAACATCAGCGCTCCAAGAGCAAAGGAACGTCCTATTCTGTCCTTGCGGATAGAAAATGCTCTCTGCCAGAAGCACTGGTCTCCAAACGGTCCTGCAAACAGACCGATAGCTGTAGGGAGTCCGAATCCCAGAAATACCTGTAATCCCTTCTCCGAAAACAGCTGTCCATATTCTCCGCTGTATCCTGCGAACCGGATCGCAGTCATTCCACCATTGAGCTTAAGCGCCCATGGTACGAAAATCGCACATGCCAACAGCAGAAATACCATCTGAATCGCATCCGTCAGGACAGATGCCTTGATCCCGGAAATCTGTGAATAAGAAAAAGCTATGACTGCCAGTACGATAGTCATAGCCCATAATGGTAAGCCTGTTGCCATGCTTAAGATCTTGCCGCCTGCCAGAAGCTGGACCGCTGTGGACAGGATCGTAAGAGCTGTAAGCTGGAAAAGATATACTCTTTTCACCGGCTCAGACTTATATTTCTCATGCATATACCCGGAAAGTGTAATTCCGTCCGGCATTTCCCGCCGTATTTTTCTTGCGAATGGGATGAACAGTATCAGGCATAAGATATTCGGCACTAAAAACCAGAACAGCCCTGCAATGCCATTCGAGTAGGCTTTCTCTGCCGACGTGAATAATGCCGGCGCCCATATCCAGGTTGCTGCAATACTCATTGCCGATACCACCGTTCCCATGTCACGGTTCCCTACGTGGAAGCTTGTACCCCCACCTTCCTGCTTTGTGAATAGTTTCGTTGCACCCACCATCAGGAGTGCATAGACAATCAATACGATTATCCCTGTCATTGTGATTCCTCCTTCAATATTTTTTTGAAGGAGCAAAAGTCCCCGGCAGAATAAACTACCGGGGGCTTACACATGATCTAAAATTTTACGAATACAGGATAGCACACTGTATATTTGAGTGTCAACCGAGACTTTTCCGAAAACGGATATTTCATGTTATGTCAATCCGTCCACCCCAAAGATCAGAGCAGACAGCCTCTCAATGGCTATTTTTTCATCCAGATAGGTCGTATCAGACGATACATTCCACTTCTTCATGAGCTCTTTCCGAGTGATTTTTAATTCGGAAATATACAATCCGTAAATGATGTCATACCGTCTCAGGTCGATTTCGTTCCCTGACCGCTCACAGCAGATCTTGTATATGTCCAGCATCGTTCTCACATGGCTGACAATGATTGCTGTCCGGGTGGCGCTGGACTTGATCGATTCCACGATCACCGTATCGTCATAAAGGTGGAGCATATTGTGCAGGATGTCAGCAGCTGATTCCTGCATCTGGCTCCGGCCGAACACGGAATTCTCTGCGTTGATCTGCAGCATCCGGTAGTTCCGGAGGAGAAGCTTTGTGTTATGGTACCGGTCATCACGGCTTTTCTTCTGCCGTTCCTTTAATTCGTTTTCGTATTTCTCAATTCCGGCAATGGCTCCTGCGTTCGCAGCCTTTTCCATGAGTTCCTGCAAGTCCTCTTTGGTAAGTGATATGAGCATTACCGGGCTCTGCGCCTTCTCATTATCCATATAGACCTCCTTAAAATATAACCGGCTCCTGGCACCGCTTTTTCCTGTATATATTCCAAGAAGGTTTCTTCCTGTTTCATCCGTGTGTTATCATGGCTATTATATCAATTTTTACCGGAATAGTACACACTTTTTCTGACTTCTTAAACATTTTGTTCTGTATGATGCTTTTTGTATAGATATATAGCAGAGGCTACTGCATTTGGTGTCATGTGCATTTCGTCGGCTATGTCCTTATTCCTCCAGCCGGCTTTTTTCAATGCCATGATCTTCCCGGTGTCAATTCTCTTCTGCGGTTTACTTTCATTCTGGTCCTGTACGGTTTCCGGCTGTTTTACACCGCTTTCAGCAGGTTCGCTACGCTTTTCCTCGTTTTGACCACACTTTTCCTCATTTTGATCACATTTTTCTTCGTTTTGAGACGGTTCTTCACAAGTTTTGACCGGATGCGCCCGTACATACCTCCGGATATCATACATGCAGTTCTTGCAGAAATGCCACTTTTCAAACTCATTATCCTCCCGAAGTTCTTTCTCTGCCTTATCCTTCGTATTCAGAGAGATATATCCAAGCACTCTCTCCCTGCTCATATCAGCTCCGCATCTGTCACAATAATACTTAATCACTTTCCTCCACTCCTTCCGTCATATCCCATATCCATAAATTCCGATAGTTCCATCTGTCCCGGGACAGAATAATTTTTATCGTCTGCCAGATTATATCCGGAAGGCGAACCATTGCTCCTGATCGGCTGGGGATTCATCTTTTTGTAGCAGATCGGTCCGTAACCCCTCTGGATGCTTTCGGCATCCTTCAGGGCACGTCCACATTTTTCACATATCATAGGCATCATCCTCTAAAATCAAACACAAATGCTGTCCTCTCAGGTGCTCCACCCGTATCGAAGTTGCTCCATGCACGACCCTGGTTATATATCCGACTAGCCAGTATATTCAGCGAGTACTCTTCTATGTCCTTATCCGTTTTGAGCCACACACAGTTTTGCTTTACTTCTTCGCAGATTTTGGCGAAGAGCTGCTCTGATCCGGATGCCGTTACGCACTCTCTCATGATCTCCAGCCATTGCTCCGGGGGAAATTCTCCGGCATCTGTCTCGTAATACTCCGAATACTTAGTCACTTCTTTCCTGTATCCCGCACGGGTGGCAATATAGTTCCCGGTACCTCTTGCCTGACCATTCCGGTGGCGGATTCTGTAATCCTCCATTCTATGTACCTGCATCAGCTTACCTCCTTCACCCTTGTAACATGAGAACACCGGAAGATCGGTGATGTAGCGTTTCCTCCTGCGTCAAGCAGCGCATAATAATTATGCTTCCAGTACAGGGTCGGATTATGTTTTACTGCTTCTGTATTGGTCTTCTGCAGACAGCCTTTGTATGCGCTTCCGTCATACAAAAGTACCTTGATCTTCTTTCCGATGTATGTCTCCAGCTTGTCCCTCTTCATAGTCTGTCACCTTCTTTCAGCTCACTGGCTACAATCCTGCCGTATTGTCGCATGAAATTCGCAATGCTTATATTTCCCATGAGATAGATCTGGATCACCGCCTGGTCGATATCAACGTGTGCCATTCTGGCTGCGAAATCGTCCACACCCTTTTGGTACCCTGATGCATATATCATCGATGCTGCCTGTTCTGCCTCTTCCTTCCCGGATGCGACCATAATGCACGTAAGCAGTACCCCAACAAATCCGCCTAATAAAAAACCACCAATCGCCGCAAATGCCATCAAAACATCACCTCCGCTCTAATTCCTGCTCACAGGCTGCAAGCCTCTCTGCAATGGTCTCCAATACATCAAACCGTCCGGCTTCCGCAAGCTGTGTAATGGTCACACCCTCGTCATCCGGTAGATCTTCCGGGTGGAATAGTACCTCGCCGTCTTCTGTCACATATGTCAGTCTTTCCATTCTTCCTCCTCTGCTTTTTGCAATAAAAAATCCAACTATCAGTATTAAATTTTCAGGTCATTTTAGATATGCGTCCAGTGCCGGATATCTACCGGATCAATCACTTCCGAACATTTTGGACATATAGGATATAAACCTTTTCTGCGATTCTCGTCCATGTCCCGGAATGTTTTATTCCTCCGCATCCGGTCGAATTCAGCATCTGCCATTGCTCCGTATAGCTTGGCTTTAGATAGCATTTTCCGCTGTTCGTCCTCCAGCAGCTCATACCGCCTCGCCAGCGTAAGCAGAGCATCAAAGGCGTCTACCGTAGCTCCGCAATCCTGACAGCTTACGATCCTGTTTACTGTATCAATCTCGTAATGAGGTGGATCGCATTTACACAGTTTTTCTCTTCCTCGCTCGATTTTTGCCAGGCTGAAAGAAATAATCTCATTGTCCATAACAGTCCTCCGCAGCTTTCTCAAAGTAAAATACAACCGGCTTTTTATTCGGTATCACCAGCCCAAACCTAACAGCGTTTTTGTATGTATTGCTATCACGCATTAAAGTACCAGGCATAGCAGCAACCATTTTCCGAAAACCTTCCAGTGTAGATCTGCTCTTATAATGATTGCAGCTTCGGCAGGCCGGGAGCATATTGTCAACCGTGTCTGTCCCCTGTTCGCTCCACCCATTCAGCGGTACCACATGATCAACCTGCATATCCTTGTATTCCAGGTTGCATCCGCAGTAAGCGCAATGTCCATGGCATTTCTGATATACCGTCATTCTTATACTTTTTGATATTGCCTTTCTCTTTGCATCCATTATTTCTGCCTCCACTACTAATTTCTGTTTTTCGGGGGTCTAAAGTCTTTTTCTATCTGGTACGATAGCTGGGTGGCAGCTTCTATCGGTATCGTCCATGATTCATTAATCACCTTCTGATCCAAGCAATAAATTTTACGTCGATTTCTAAATGGATCAGTGACAGCAATTTTATGGATGCCCATATCTTCGTCAAAGAAATCTTCAACCCGCAAATAGTCAATCTTAAACTGGTTTTGTACTTCCGCTATTATTTCTTCACAAAAATCCATCATCCCATTCTCCTTCGCTAAAACATAATGGCATTTCCTTCTTTGTGATATACTAAGCCATCTTGCAGCATTTCTTTCCACTCTTCCTTTGTTGCCTTGAATTTACCAAAGGTAGTTGCATTAACTTCGCACCATTCACACAATTTGTCCAATGTTTCAAACACAGGGCTTATGGGGCTCCCTTCACTCGTAGTATTCCACAACTGATAGCCTTCTCCCTTCGGCGGTTCGCAGAGTTCCTTTAATTTGTCCTTAATTTGCTTGAAATACTCATCAAATTTAGGGCATCCATACTGTTCTGTATCAATCCCTTTGATCCTCGCAAACTCCTTACAATTTTCACAATATTCCTCATTTTGCGAAGATATACAAAACGAAATGTTATCTACAAAATATCCGTACCAAACTTTATGTAATGGATAATCAAAATCTATTGGTACACGCTTCAATTCTCTTCCCATGCTTCTCCTCTCTGTTCCTAAATTTCAGTTTACCTACGCAATCCAAGCTTCCGGCGGGAGCGCATCGGTATAGCGTTCAAATTCTCTCCATTCTTTGCTATATTTTGCATACCGCCCCTGCTCTGCGGCAGCTACCTCATAAAGCTTCTCAATCTCTTTTACTACCTGCAAATACCCTGTGTTTTGATCACGCAAAATGTCAATGGCTGCTTTCAGACTATCGTATCGGCTCCGTAGGCCAACGTAAGCGGAATAAACCCTAAAACACTGTCTGGCCGCAGCTATCATTTCGTCCTTCGTCATCTGCTTCAGTTTCTTTTTGGTTTCATCCTCTGCCCAAGAATCAGAACCTCCTATTCCGAAGTAGTCCTGTTCGTACTCGTCAAAACCAAGCAGTCCTCCGTATGTCTCACCGGCTCCTGCTGCCACAAAGAATATGTCGAAGCAATCCGGAACCCATTCCTCCTGGATATCCTCAAACATTTTTTCACATTCAGCACACAGATCGGCAAATGCCATTCTAAATTCATACGCTTCATCTTCATCTCCGGACAGTGCATTGATAAGGCTATCATTCCCATCTTCGGAATCCGTGTACCAATGCACCTCTTCGCAGGCTTCTTGGATGTCCCACAAATCCTGTTGGATGAAATCAAGGTTAAGATTTTTAACAATGGGCTTTTTATATCTCAGTTGTTTTGCCTTAAACCGTTTTGTTTCCTCTGCATCTATCATTTCTCGCTCCTTTGTTAAATCCTAAGACTTTAAGACCAAAGTTCCATTATTCCTTTCGACAGTATCCATTAAATGCATTGCTGCGTTTAGTGACTCCTTTTCTGCCAGAGATAATTCATCTGCAAACTTATCAAATATGCAGGAAAGATTATTTATATGCTCCCGTGTTTCCGCATTATATATTTTCATCCTATTCCTCCACTAAATTCTAATTTCTCACCCTGCTCAGGTACTCCTTACACTTCCGATATACTTCCGGATCAAATTCTTTCCGCTCGTGTTCGTACGCACTGTATTCCGCTGGATCACAGTCTGCAATCTGTGCCATCTTGAACATGGACACCTTCGCATCTCTCCGCAGCGCTGCAATATAGCCGGCATACATGCCATTGTTACCATTGGCAATCTGTATTTTCGCTCTTTCCTGAATGTCTTTCGATGCAGACACTTCCATTATTTGCTTTATTGCGCATTCCTCGTTGTGGCAATCATAAAGGCAACCACTGATTCCATTCTTACCATCGAAAAAGCCAACCACATATTTTGTAGGTTCCTTGCAGTCATTGCATTTTGCATTTATAGCCATATCGCTCCATCTCCGTTCTAGTTGTGTGTATCTCTGAAGTTTTCCATAGCCCACTTATTTCCGGTCGCCTGTACTTTCGCTCTGGTTCTCTCTTGCGGTGTAGAACCTCTGCCAACACATGCGAGTATGGAATCTCTCATGGAGCTTCCCTCGGTTAATCCGGCAGCATCCAAAGCCTCCTTGGTTCCGCACTCATCGCAGATCATTGTCTTGTTGTCTGCTCTCGATAGAGCCAACAGTCTGTTTACCTCTTTTCCGCATTTTGGACATTTCATTGTGCTCTCCTTCCTTGGTGTGATTTCCGCACCAGTGATTTTTTCTATATGCTCCAGCACAGTACTTGGAATGAATACAGGTACTGCACATTTCTTCCAGCATCATCCTTTTCCGGCTGGCTCCTTTCCGGAGGAGGTTTCCCTCCTCCCGGTGCTGTGTTTACTGGTTACCTCGTGACACGCTGTTCCTCGACCAAAGGATTGCTCCGTTCCTGCTCTCTGATCTGGTTATACCTTGCGTTGGCCAGGTTCAGAGCCGCCAGCACATCCTTCGTGGGGATAGATATCGTATTCCTTTCCGGAACTTCAATTACAGTGATTCCGGCTGTTATGCTGGATGTAATCACGCACTCTGTGCCACACATAGTCTCTTTACCGAAAAGATTTTTCTTAGCAATTACTGCATGAACCGGCTTTCTGATTGCATCTGCTCCTTTTTTCATCCCTACACCTCCTTGGAATTTACCGGAAGGATCAGTGCCGTCATATCACTGTCTTCCGCCTTGATGATTGCGGGCGTTTTCGCTGTTGCAAATGACAACAGGACATTCTCGCATTCAAACGCTTTCAGACTGTCGAGTAAAAGTCTCGGATTAAAGGCAATCCGCAGACCTTCTCCGGCATCCGACAGTGTCTGCACCTCCTCGTGGTAATCCGTAAGAGAGTTCCTATATGTAATCTGGATGGCGGTACCCGTCACATCCAGCAGGACCGGCGCTTTGTCTTCCACTGTTCCACAGAGTTTTGCACGGTTAATGGCTTCCAGAAGAGATCTCTTCTCTACTTCCGTGCTGATGTCTCCATAATTGAACATCTTCGCATACGGGAAATACGTTCCTTCAATCAGCCTGGTGTAGATCTCGTAATCATCCGTCTCGAACAGCGCCCCGTGTTTGTCGCAGGATATGCGAATGTCTCCCTGCAGATCCAGCTGCAACATTTTTTCAACAGCCGACTTCGGAACAATGAACTGAAACTCTGCATCCAATTCTACGCTGTCCCATGCGATCCGGTGTCCGTCCAGTCCTACAAGATTCAGCCTTCCACCGGTACATTCGAAGAACATACCTGTCATAATCGGGTTGGAACCTACTGCCGGTATTGCATAATTCACATGACTGATTGCCTTCAGCAGTGTGGCCGCCGGGATTGCAGCAACATTTTTCCCGGAGAAGCTCTGTCTGTCATATGTGAACTGCTCTACCGGATGCGTCTTAAATTTGTTCTTGATCTTGCCTACCTGTAAGGAGACTGTGTCGTCTTTGCATTCCATTGTGAGTTCACCTGACGGCAGGCTCCCGATCAGATCAAATACTTTTGCCGGTATGATGAACGGAGTCCCTTCTGCGCTTTCTAATTTCGCCTTTACGGTCACTTCCGTGTTAGAGGCGATTAAATACCCGTTTTTCAGCAAAACGCCCTGTAAAGCCTCTATGGGGGTTGTCTTGGGGACTATCCCCTTTATCTGTGCAATCTTCCTCGATAACTCGTTTTTATCAATCTTCATCCTTCAATTCCACTCCTTCCAAAATCAATATTGTGCACATACTCTCTTTCAGCCGGTACGGCTCCAGATCTTCCTCTTTCATGTACTTCCGGCCATACAGTTCTTTCATACGTTTCCATACATCCCAGGGCACACGGTAAAATCTCTGCAAGCTCATGGACACCATTACATAGCAGTGAGCGCCAAACTTCTCGTACAGATCTAAGCTTTCCCACTGTGTATCAGTAACCACTTCCTGCCGCATCCGGTCTGAGTCCGTATGTTTTGCTTCAAACATAATCCCGGTACCGTCACACAGGATCCCTTTGTAATCGGGTTGTCCTTTCTTCTCGTAATACCCCTTTATCGTTCCGTCCCGATCCCTTCCAGTGATATGGAACGGCTCCGGGGTTTTCTCGATGTGCGCCCAGCCCCTGCTCTTATAGAACTCGCAGGCTGCGGAAATCCACCTCTCAAACGTTTCCCCGGCTTCTTTACTCCTTCGTCCGATCAGTTGCTTTCTGGGATCAGCCATTCTCTTCGCCTGCCAATCTCTTCTCCAGAATGCACTTTATATCCGCCAGCTTCGTAGCTCCGATGCCTTTGACATTCCCGATCTCTTCAATGATCTCCGGGATATTCACAGGTGCTTTCTTCGGAGTATGTGCTTTTCCACGGTTATAGCCCTCGCTTCTGGCTTTTTCCACACGGTCTTCCACATAATTCACAAGCTGTTCATCCGTCATCTTGCGCAGCTTTACCGCTTTTTCATGGATCCTGTCTTCATCCACAGTTCTCCGGCAGTTTCTCTTTTTAGCCATTTTCTGCTCCTTTCGTTCCTCCTTGCTGGCATGAGACATTGCAATGCCAGCAGTGTAATCTCTGTATCCTTCGTTATTCCGGCACCACATATCACATAATCGCTTTGAGCGACACAAGGGAAACTTCGTATGCTGTTTTTGCATTTCCCTCTTTCATAAAGACACGGCTCTGGATGCGTCCTTTGCACTGCAGATAGGTTCCCACCTTCAGCCCGGATGCGTAGATTGCATTTCTTCCCCAACAGATGCAGGGGATATAATCTGACTTTCCATATGCCCGGTTCACAGCAAGCAGGATATCCGTTACTTCCCTTCCGCGCGGTGTGACACGGTACTCCGGCTCTTTGCAGAGATATCCGTCCAGCCAGATCTTATCAATCTCATGGTTTGTCTCTTCGATGAACTGGATGTCCATTACAAATACATTCAGCTGCAGCTTCCTTCTTTTTTCTTTCTGATCCCGGTGATTGTGGGAGCGGAACTGCCCGTTAATATCAACGACCGTGCCATGCTTGATCTGCTCAATGTCGCACAGGTGATCCGATATCAGGCACGGCACTGTGTCTTCTACTCCACTGGTCCTTTTGGTTCTCACGAGGAATCTGTAGTATGCTTCCCCATAATATTCATGATCTGCTATCAGTCCTCCTACTACGGTACCGATCATATGGACACGATTGCTTGTCTCCACGTTTTCCTTGATGTTCTCGTTATTTTCCATTATTCTTCCTCCCTATACGCTAATTCAGGTATTTCAATGCCACGTTCTCCGCAGAACTTTTCGAAACAGTCTCTGCACAGATAGCAGATATTCTTTGCGCTTTCACCCCTCTGGCTTCTTGCCAGCAGGGTTACCATATCGCTCTTTTTCTTATAGGCCCCGCAGTCGCAACATACATCGTACAGCTTATTTTCCAGCTTCTCGCTGATGCCTTTGTGTTGCAGGCTCTCCGGGAATTCCCTCCGCATATTTTCCTCTCCGACTATGGGGATCAGGCTGTCTTTCATGAATACAGGGATGCCGACATCGTCCGCAATGGTTACTATCGCCCGGATCCACTCAGCCTTGGGAACAACTTTATTTTTGTTCCGACCGGTCTCCGCCCCTATGATTACCCAGTCTGTGAAATTGGCAATCGTGATTTCCAATGTTTCCGACACATCTTCCATGAGCGGTTCTATGCTGAGGAAAGCATGGGCTTCGTCCGACATATCCTGCATTACCGCTTCCGCTGCCTCCGCCTGTGCCGTGTTGGTTACCGTGACTCCGTACCACATATTGGAAGCTTCCGGCAGTCTTCTTTCTAACAGCAGATCTACGTACCGGTACGGATTCTTCGTCAGAAACAGATAATTGTGCACCGGATACTGCTCACAGGTGTCGAAAACGTCTCTGATCCATTCGTCCGGTACCCACTCCCCGAATATATCCGCCATGGCACCGACGAAGATGTTGTTCCCCATTTTCAGCTTGCTGATGGTATCCAGCCGGTATCTGTGGAACGTAGGCTCGAATCCGAACGGATATACCAGGTTGCTGCCCGTCTCATTCACCATGGGTTCGTCCAGAATATACAGGTCGTGCCCTTCGTGCTGGATCTTACGGTAATTGTCCTGTGCCATTTTGTTGCGACGGACGTTCCCGGAGAACCTTTCTGTCATTTTCCTTGCATAGCAGTAAGGGCATCCATGCAGGCATCCGGTAATCGGATTCCATGTGTGATCACACCATTCTATCTTTGATTTGTTCATCTTTTTCCTCCCAATATTCCACGTAATACTCCTGCGGAGCGTTCTTCCCTTCTTTGCCGGCTACCGCCTGTCTCCCGATCCGGACAGCGTAACCACATTTAATAAGCATCGTTGCAAGCTGCAGCCTGTCCTCTTCGTTCCATTGCACGGATCCTTTTCTGATGCTGCATATTTTCTGTTTTGCCATCAACCGCACCTCCTTTTGGGCTTCTTATCATCCTTCTTAACGGCTTCCTGCATTTTCTTCTCAAAAACCTGTGTAAACGCCCTTACTTCCGGCGGCATACCACAATTTTTCATACCTCTGCACTGGATGATTTTGTTGTGGTTCCACTCCATCGTAAAATAGGATTTGTCCGGCTCGTCTGCCTTGCGGACGAAGAAGATATTTGTTTCTCCTTTCGCCACTCTCTCAACGTAACCACCTACGCAATGATGCAGTGCCTCTCCTTCCGCACGGATTTCGTCTCCATTCTTCGGTACCACCAGGATCAGTCCCTTACCCTTGATGGAAAATGCATCCATGCCCTCGCTCTTTTCGAAGATCTCCGCCATGGCTTTCTTGGTCTGCTCCAGCTCCTTTCTGGCGGCTTCCTCTCTCCTGCGCTTCTCCGCCGCTGCTTTTTTATCCTGCAATGCCTTGTACTCTTCTGCAGTTCTGTCATGCACCTTTCTGAAATTGTTCGGCATATAGATAAACATATTGCTGAGGTCATATTTCAGTTCCTTGCACCATCCGATGTACTCGAGCCAGTCATTCGCCATATTCTGCTTGCGCTCTATCCTCGGATCCTTCCTCTCTGTATACCTGTTATAGGAATAGTTCCATCTGCAATAATTCTTGTCTCCGATCGGATACCTCTCGCTCTCCTTTTCGATATACCGACAGAGTTTGTGGAGTGATATCTTTCTGTTTTTTGCTTTCAGTAATTCTGTATTGCACTCAAAGGTCTCATAGAATTCCTTCAGCTGCTCCGGTTTCATCTGAATTCCGTACTTCTGCGCTACCTGCAACAGTCTCAGTTCGTAATGATTGCCGTCTATTGCCTGCAATACTTTGGTATTAACCTTTGTCAGCCCCAGGATTCCATAAATGGTATCTGCTTTATAGTCAATCTTTCCTACCATATTGCTGTATTGAAATCCTCTTACCGCATCCTTGGCCAGTTGGTTCAGGCCCATTTTGCAGAGCCATTCCAGCTTGGGGAACTTCAGATATACGTCCATGGCATCTTCATACCGGAATGCAGTGGTCGGAATGTTCTGTGCCAGAATTTCCAGCGCCGAATACTTCATGGGCGTGTGCTCCCATGCCTGCGGAAGGTTCCCGGGATATAGAATGCACTCCATGCAATAGATTTTTCCTTCGTCCGGGATCCATCGGCTGTTCCCTCTTTGGTGATATACGCCCCATTCGTAGCTGTCCTTCACAGGTTTCATCCCAATGAATGTCCAGAAGCAGCGGCTGTATTCATACAGGGTTTCTTCGATACGGTTTTTGTTCAAAGTTCCGACTATGTATGAGTCATTTCTGATATGCCGTCTTGCATTGAAGTAGCGGAGCAGGAATCCTTTCTCCTGTCTGTCCACATATATGAACCACCTCTCGTCAATGATCTGACAGGACATCTTCCCTTTTGCTTTGTAGGTTACCCTGCTTCCGCAGAAGGGGCACTCTCCCTTTTCATTGTTCCGCAGCCGCATCTTTGCCCGGTCAACAGTCCCGGTCTTTTTGCAGTATGTGCACTCAAATTCTGCCTTTCCTTTTTTCGTTTCCTTGTATATTCCGTACCGGCTGAAGCTCATTCCGTGTTCCCACACCCAGTCTCTGAACTCCTGCGGTGGATCCCCTATCGGCTCCATTTTCAGGTCAATCGGTGCCAGCACCTTTCTGTGCTTTTCTGCTAATCGTGCATCTTTGACTTCATCCTGGAATCTTCCGATGGCATCCCACACGCTTTCATCCTGTTTTCTGCTGTAACTGCGGAAGAACTTTTCCATGATCTCCTTGTCATTTGCGGACCAGATGAACACGAGAGGGATGTGCAGATATTTGTTTCCATCCCATTTATGATGCCATATGTGGAAGTTCTGCATATTGTCGAATGCGGCCGTGATCCACTTAACCTTTGACACCGAGAGGTCCTGGGTGATATAATCATCACTCGACAGGAATGTCCTGAATGCTGCTTCTGTTTTCCCTTTTTTGAGCTTCGAGACCTCAAAGAAATTCAGAAGCAGTATTTTGTTATCATCCACAAGTTCAGCCGTGACCATGTGCTTTATCCCCGGCATTCTGTCAGCCATTTCCACCATTTCCGGGGTGGCTTCCACCCTCGGCATGGCAGACAACTTTCTTTTATCCATCGTGTACGCCTCCTTACATACCCATCATGGAGAACAGATCCATCTGTCCTTCCATATCGTTGCCGGACTTTTTGTGCTTCGGTTCTGTCTTCGGCTTTTCGACAGGTGTCTTATCCGCAGATTGCTTTTTCTCTGGCTTCTTGGCATCGGTTTTCTCACTTTTTACAGGCTTCTTAGTGTCAGCTTTTTCCGGTGCTTTCTTCTTTTCCGGTGCTTTCTTCTTTTCCGGTGTCTTTGCTTTCTCCTGCTTTTTCCTCTGTTCCTCGGCTTTTTTGGCTTCCTCTGCCTTATCGTCCCTGTGGTAATAGTCCTCAGCCCATTCAAAAACAATGTCGCTGCGGACTGCGCATCTGCCTTGGGTTGCCTGCTTTTCTGCCCGTTTGTAAATGTACTCATTACACTTATCCCAGGTCTTATGAGGCTGGCAGATATCAACCGCAAGGGAATTCGATTGCTCCAGCCTCTCCAGAAGATACTTGATCACCGGATCCGCAAAGCCTTTATCCTTTGCCGACTGCAGTTCCTTTTCCAGTTTCTCCCTGGCTTTCTGCTTTACAGGCTTCGCATTCTCTTCCTCAGCCTTTTGGATCTCTTCTTCTGTCGGTGCCGGAATTCCTGCTACGATTTCTGCCAGAGATGTAGTTCCCATAGGGATCGGATCCTTTTTGCCCTCGGTGTCTTCCGTCTTCCCACTATTCACAGCAGCATCAAAAGCCTGACGCTCGATTCCTGCAATGACTTTTCCGATCTGCGACTTGGGTCCCTCCCCGGGTTTTTCCTCCGGTGCTTCCATCGGTTCCTCCGTGGATTCTTCGACCGGCTCCTCTGCAGCATTCTCAGCAGAGAGAAGCTCATGCTCTTTTGCCAGTCTGTCATTCTCCACGTCGAACAGTGTCTGACCGGATTCGTCGTAGAACACTGTTACACCATCACGTTTCAGAACTTTGTAAATTTTTCCTGCAACCGGGATTGCACTGTGCTTTTCCTCGGTGTTGTATGCAGTCAGAAGGTACTGCCTGACCACATCCGCCCAGACATCGTATGAATTGTTGGCAGTGGTCGTGAAATGCACGATGATGTTCCTCAATACCTGCCTGCCGGGATCATCAAATCCCTGCTCTAATCTCTTGTTCTCTTCCATTCTGGTCCTCCTTGTCAAAATCAAAAAATATGAAAAATTGTTCCTTATCTGCTACCTTCGGTACCGGCTCTGTCTCCGCAGGCTTTCTGATTCCTCCGGTCATAGCGCCCATCGAATGGAACAGCTTTCTCCAAGCCCATACATCTGAATAAAACATGGGTGTGTACCACAATTCCTGCTCCTTCTGCTCTGTCGGAAACAGTGCCGGGCCGGTCAGCGGATTGCTGAGCGTGTCCGCAATGCACACATACCCTGCACATCCCAGAAGTGACAGCTGGATGTAGCACATCATGCCGGTGACCCGGTCAATATCCTGTCCCACGAAAAGCACATGGTTCTGGAAATTGTGTCTGCACCTCTTCATAGTATTTACCGTTGCGATCAGCGTTGCTCCTGCTCCGCAGGCTGGATCGCACACTGATATGTACCCGGATTCTTCAAGCTTTGCATCCACACTCTCACAGCAGATCTCCGACATCATCCGACAGACTGAATATGGCGTAAAGAACTGGCCGTGCCAGTGGCTTCCAAGATTCAGCTGCATATACATGGCTCCGAGGAAATCCTGCTCCGGATTGTTTTCCAGTGCCATGACCACTATGGCGAGCATCTTTGCCGGGATATCCACGGATCCAAGACGCTTTATGCATTCCTCGTATTCCCTCTCCCGTGGTTCAAAGTGCTCTTGCCGACGGTCTGCCACATTGCTGATCGTACAAGCCATGGCGCACATCAGGTCCGCCCATACCTCCCATGCCATCCTTGTTCTGCACAGTTCTTTGAAATTATCCAGAAACTCCTTTTCCGTTCCCTGTATAATCTCGCTCATTTTCTCCTTTGCCACTTTCCAGTCCCTTTCTCAGTTCTTCAAGCTTCCACTTTCTTATTTCCTGCTCTTCCTCTGTGATCTGCATCTGCTCCGGTGCATGGTCGTACTCGATCTTCGGTGGTGTCCGTTCCTGTATCAGCTGACCAGCGGATCTGCGGATCCTGTCCTTTTCCTGTGCCACGAACGGTGGCAGGAGGCGGTTATTCGTGGCTTCTTTAGCTTTTGTCTCATACGCTTCCCGGAAATTTGCCCGATCTGCTGTCATATTTTCCGACTGGCACAGCCTCGTCCATCCCATGTTCTTTACTACAGCTGCTGTCATATCGTCCAACATGGCAAACGCTTCCTGCGGATGGTAGGATCCGTATGCGCCAATAGCCTTCTGGACCGTTCCCCATGCCTCGTCAAAGCTCGGTATTGCCGGCCTGTACCTGTCTAGGCTCAGCTGGCGGATCTCTGCTATTGACGGTGGAAATGTGTGTGTGGTGGTGTACTCCATGACCGCATTCTCAGCGACCTTGTAGTCCAGATCCCGCAGCATCTGGTACCAGAAGTTCATGGACGGTTCGTCTGCCATGACCTTGGATGCCGGGTATGCAGCCTTGATGGCGACAGCGATCACTGCGAATTCCTTCTTAGTCATCTTCCGCCCACCTCCTTGTCATATCTGTATATCCGTCCAATCCGGAAGCTCTCTGTGCAGGCTGTGGAGTACCGTACCTCGCTGTGCCGCCTTTGTTCTGCTCCGATGCAAGCCAGTTATTGATGAACCGTTGTATCCCTTTCCTGGTCTTTCTCTTCGCCGGATTCGATATGCACCAGCCCTTCATGTTCCTGAGAGACTGCATCACATCCACTGCAGGATACAGATTCGTCCATTCGGTGATATTGCTCTGTGTGATCGGGTATTCCTGCCCCGTATTCAGAAGCAATGTAATCACCGGCGGTTCCTCCGGCTCTGCTGGTGCTTTCAGTTCTGCCGGCTCTTTGGCTGTCTGTCCGGGGCTGTCATCATCGGATTCCGCACCGGATCGTTTCTTACTGCCGGTGCATTTGCTTACATCTGCATACAGTTGTTCGCAAGTGTCATCATATGCAGGATATTTACTTCTTTGTGCTCTGGTGGTCTGATATTTATCCCATGCCAGCAGCTGCAGTACCGCTTTTCCCTGCGACTCATACATCATGATCATGTCGTGTGCCGCCAGCTTACTGAGCGCTTTCTTAATATCCGCTATGGCCACATCCTTCAACGGGAACAATGAACCTTTGATGATAGCCGGTCTCCCATCAAACCGACCGAAATCATCACAATTTACGATCAGACGATAAAAGAGAACTTCTTCGAACCATGACAGAGCGTCAATGGACTCCGACCTGCAAATCGACTCCCTTAACAATCTGTTTGGCATTTACTAACCACATCCTTTCATTCTGCCGGGGCGGATTCTGTACCGCCCCATGCTTTTATTCATAAATGACCTTTGAGCCCTTTTCTGTCTTGATGACATCCACGCTCTGGGGGAATCTTGCCTTCATGGTCGGATCGTGGGTGATCGCCATGATCTTCAGATTCGGGTACCGATGCTGGATGGTCTCTAAAGCATCACAGTATGCCTGTATGCCTTCCCCATCGAGGAACGGCGGCTCGTCGATAAAGAGCATTCCAAGCTGGATCCCTGCGGAGGAAGACTTGATCTCGGCCAGTGCGAGGATCACGGAGAGCGAAGCCCTTACCTTTTCCCCTCCGGATTTAGAGAGATACGGCAGTACCGACTTTCCGTACTCGTCGATGTAGATATCCAGTGCCGTGACCTCTTTCTGGTTCTTCTGCATGCGCTCCAGCTGGAACTCTATGCCGGCTTTTCCTCCGGTCATCTGCCCTAAGATGCTGCTGGAGATCTCTGTCAGCTTCGGTACCAGCGTCCGGATGATCTGATGCGGTATGCCTGCTTTGGAGAATGCTGATTTTAACAGCTCGCACTCTGCGAAGTCAACGGAGATCTGCCGGACAGATCTGTTGATATCAGAGATTTCCTCTTGCAGGCGTTCGATTTCCTCTATCTTCTGATTCAATGATCCGATGGTCTGATGGATCTCCGATATCTGCTTGTCTGTCACTTCCATGCATTTTGTGGTCGTAACAATCTGGCTTTCCAGTGTTGCTATATCCATGGTTGCACCGGTCGTTACTTCCAGTTCCTTCTCTGCTTCTTCCAGTTCCTTGCCGAGTTCTTCCAGTCTAGTCACTTCGTTTGCTCTCTGGGTTTCCGCATTCTTCTTGCGTTCCTTCAGTACCGGATAGTTTGCGGCGATCTCCTCATAAGGTTCCAGTTCCCGGATCTGGTTCTCTACGTCCTTGTGTTTCTCAGCAGCTTCCCTGCAAGTGGAGAGCACTTCTTCTACTCCCTGTGCCTTGGATTTGACCTGTAGCAGCCTCTTTTCCGCTTCGAGTATATTTGACCTGATGTTGGTAAGTTCCGCCTTAATGAGGGCAATATCCTTCTCCCTCTGCTCGATCTCCTTCAGCCCGCTCACAAAAGGCAGGAGGTCGTTACGTTCCCTCATGAGTTTCCCCATGGCTTCCGCATCAAACCCTATCGCATCCATTTCCGCCTGCTTGTCCGCTATTTCCTGTCTGCTCTTTGCAAGCTCACAATCTCTGCGGGCGGCAATGTCTGTATATAATGCCTCATGCATTGCCAGCTGTTCCTTTGCTTCAATGGCATCCTGCAAGAATTTACAGTGTGCATTCTCGATATCCACACATCCGGATTCATTCAGAATTGCAACTTTTTTTTCAAGAACCTGCTTCTGTTCATCCGCTTTCTGCTTCTCCCTGTCAAATCCTGACCTTGTTTCGCTTTCATGGAAAACTGCCGCAGAGTATTCCGTCTTTGCTTTCTGGTATGCGACCGCTTTTTCCTGCATAGCCTCTAGCTCCGCACTCTTCCGGTCGTATCCCGCTGCTTTTTGCCGGACTTCTCCGTCATTGACTGATTCAAGGATCATGCTATGCATAGCGTTCTGCTTTTCCTGCTCCGCCTTTTTCAGAGCATCAACCGTCTCCTGCTCCTCCTGCATCTGACGATTCAGTCCACCCAGTTCTTCCACCTTGCTCTGATAGAGGGTGGCAGCTTCCAGAAGATCTTTATCTGCCTCCTGCAGTGTCTTACGTCTGTGCACCTTTTCCATGACCTCTGCTTCCTTCGCAAGTTCCGCATCACAGCCGGTGATCGTGTCCGTATATGCACTGATAATCTGACCTACAGCAGCCCTTTTCTGTTTCAAGGTGTCAACGGATGCCTGTACCCTTTTCCGTCTCTCTGCGGCTTCCTTCTGGGTGCGCAGGGTAACGGTTCTCTCTTCCCTGTCCTTGCGCAGACCTTCCAGTGACTGATTCATAAGTTCCAGCTTCGTATTCTCCTGATCAAGCTCCTCCTGCGGTTTGCCATATCCTGCAATCGTACTCTCGTGGATGGAAATGGTATTCTTCTGCCGTGCGATCTGCCTGCGCATCTCTGCCAGTTCCGCTCCGGCCATATCCTCCATGGAGTTGTATATCTCCAGTCCGATCAGATTGGAGAGAACGTCAATGCGGATATCCTTTCCAGCTTCAAGAAACAGTCCGTACTGGTCCTGCATGATCAGCACACAGGCTTTGAAGGTGAGGCTGTCCATTCCCAGTACCTTGATGATCTCGTCCTGCGTGTCCTTGTATTTCTCCTTGGATCTGTCAATCCACTCTCCTTCGATCAGTTCCGACAGATTCAAAGTTCCCTTTCCTGATTTCGCCCTGGTTCTCACCACACGGTAGGTCTTCTCACCCAGTCCGAAGGTGAAGCTGATGGATCCCGAACGTGCTTTTTCATCGTTGCGGATCCAGCCGGTATTGGAACCTTCTCTGGGTTCCTCATACAGACAGTCCAGAATCGCATCCATGAACAGGCTGCTCTTGCCCGCTCCGTTCTGTCCGTTGATCGTGCAGAAACTGATATCATCGAAGGAGAAGCTTTCCTCGACATAGTTCCGGTAATTCTTCACTTCGATCTGTTTCGGCACGAAGCTTCCGCTGCTGTCCGCTGTGGAGCTGCTCGCCAGTGCCCTTGCAATGATCGGTCTTGCCCGTTCCACGATCCGGTTGATCTGCCCCGGTTCGATGTCCTTCTCGGTGAGGTACTGGATCAGGTTTGTCTCAGGATCATCGAACTTCGACAGCTCCGTCCGGTTGACATCCTCCAGCTTGTCCATGACGATATCCGCTTTCCAGAACGCTCCAGCCTCGTATAGGGCTTTCTCGATCTGTGCGGTATTGATTGCCTTTTTCTGATCGGACGTGCAGCTGTAAATGATCCGGACAATCTTGTCCGCCACACCCTGATCGGTAAATGTCATCGGGAGCATATCCGGGTTGCTGATAGCCTGCGCCACATCCTCTTTGTTCCAGCGGATCGTGAGGAACTCTCTGGACGGTGTCTTGCGAAATTGGGTGCCTTCATAGTAGAGTTTCATTTTCTCATAGTCCGGCCGGAATTCATGGAGCATGAAGCCTCTGTCCTGCCCCTCGTCATTGAAGTTCATGGCATTGATTGCGCCGGAATAAAACACATTTTTCATCCCTTCCAGCTTCTGCGGTCTGTGGATATGTCCAAGTGCCACCAGATCGTAATCCGCCGCAAGCAACATTTCCCGTGTAATGACCGGCTCAAACTGCATCAGGAACTGCGTCTGTCCACTCTCCATGTTGCATCCGGGCACCGTGTAGTGTGACATCAGAACAGCGATCCTGCTCTCGTCCTGGCACATGGCTCTGAGTCCTGCCACGATATTACCGATCTCATTTGAGAAAACCTCATTCTCCTGCTCCTTGGAAAGCCCCGGAAACTTCGCACGGAACGTTCCACGGTCAAATCCGGGGAGCACTGCGATCTGTGCATAAGGGGTATTTACCACTTTAGGCTCCGTGACCACTTCCACGTTTGGTACCAGTTCAAAGTGTGCCTGCAGTTCTGCGAAAGCTTCTGCGGAATCATGGTTCGGCGTACCACGCATGACCACCACATTCTCCGATACCTCCGCCAGCTTCATGATGATTTCTCTCGCCTGCAATACCTCTCTGTGGCTCCTGCCCTGCCAGATCTCCGCCTGGTGGAAGATATCACCGGAGACCAGTGTCAGTTCCGGCTTTTTCTCCTGTGCCACCCTTACAAGCTCTCTCAGACAGTTCATTGTATCTTCTCCACGGAGGTTCACTCCGTCTTTCTCCGGTCCTTTGAAAGAACCAATGTGCCAGTCCGCTGTATGTAATATTTTCATGATTTTGCTACCTCCTCTGTAGGTTGTAAAGCTAAAGCCATCTTCTGTAACTTCTCGTGCAGGATCCGGAACGCATTCTCTTCGATTCCGCAGAAGTCGATGCCATCCCCACCCCAGGTCTCTCCGACGAACAGGATGTTTCCTGCAATCGGACAGCCGTGTTCATCCGTCTTGTACAGATAACTCCCGATCCGATTCAATTTATTGGGCTTCAGCAGGCCTTCTTCATCCACCAGCATACTGACGCACTTTCCGGGGATCTCTGATACACGGTTGCTCATTTTCAGCACGGTGTAGAGCCGGTCCGGCATCACATGTTCATAGAGGCGGCAGTCATTGCCGATCAGTTCCCGGATCGCCTGGTTCTGCTCTGCCGTCGTTCCGGTGGGGAAGTCGTGTACCGTGATCTCGAGATTTGTAGATACTCTTATGATCTTCATTGTGCTCTTCCTCCTCTCTGGCAGCTTACGCAGAGCGGTCTGCCGAATCTGTTCATCGAATAGTCATACACATTGTCCTTGATCTCCTTGCCGCAGATCTCACAGCAGTAATTGTTGCTCTGCTGTGGCGGCTGCATCTGCGGAGGATTGAAGTTTTCCGGCTCCGGCTGGGTGTGTCCGCTCTGCTCCCACCAGTTCTGTTCCGGTTCGGGTGCTCCTGTAGGAACCTCTGTAACGGGATCCCCGGGATGGTCGTTGTAGTCATCCGCCCCGGATGCTCTGTCAGATGCAAATGCAGGATTGCCAATAAGTTCTTCCGGATCGAACATATCCCTGCCCGTATCCATCTGGATAGAAGGAACGGAGATCGCCGGTGCAGTGCCGAACAGAGAGCTAACGGAATTCATCCCCTGCAACAGCATGGTCTGTCTTACTTCCGGATCCGAATAATCCGGTGAGAAGGTAGCCCTTGCAATGGCAAAAGGCCGGGCAAGCTCTTTCTTCGTGTACTGCCCCTTCATGCCGGTGAGTGCCCTGATCACACGAAGCTGTGCCCCGGTCATTGCCTTGGCGGGTGCCGTCTTGCGGAGCAATGTCATGTTCACCAGTACCGACCGTTCAATGTACTTTTCCCGGTCGCAGTCATCGATCACATAAGCCTTGCATTGCCTGTTCCATTTGTTGACGGAATCGATCCATTTCCCTGCAAACATTTCCGCAGCTGCCTTTGCAGCCTTTTCATCGGTGATACCCTTGATGGACTTATCCATGAATTCCAGCCGGAAGTTGGCTTCTTCATCGTCAAGCTGGATGACCTTTTCGTCGGCATGGGTCTTGCCGGTGCCGTCCGGAAGCCTCATGGCACCGTACGCCTTTGCCTTGTAGGTATTCTCGTCCACCCGGGTTCCGTAGGTCCTGTCCGGGTCAAACTGGATACCGGCCGCAACGGCGATCTTCATGAGCAGGGGCTTGGTCGGTGAGAATGTGTCCTCCCAGATATCCTTACCGTTTCCGTCTTTTCCGACCTTTACGGAGCCGACCTTGAAGATGTCTCCGGAATTCTCGGATACGTCTGCCAGTACTTCTGACACTGTGATTTTGTAAAAGGGATTAAGCTGAACCTCTGTGGTTGCCGGCATCAACAGGTTGCATCCGGCATACTTTTTCTGAATTTCTGCGATTGAATTAGATCTGTAATCCATATGTACCTCCATATTGTAAGTTTCTATTGATTTTGTGCGGTTCGGTGTGCTACAATATGGTTGCGTGTAGGAGTGTCGGATTATTGATCTGGCGCTCTTTTTCCATATTGCGAAGCGTTTCGCATAAATCTAACGTGAATTTCTGGAATGTCAGTGCTATCACTGCTTCCATGGTCAGCTGGAGCAGGTACCAGTCCTGCAATACGACCACTCTGTGCTCCCGGCTGTATATGTACTTCTGCTTTCTTCTGGCACTTTCCAGTGCATCCCGGTACATTTCATCCGATATGCTGCATTTCAAAAGCTCTTCTACATCTCTCTTTTCCATGACTTTCTCCTCCTAAAATATTTGAAAAACTGACTGATTGCTCTGTACGCTGTGATAAATGCCACCGCAATGAGCAGATACTCTCCACCGCAGGCTCTGTACCCTCTCTCTGCATAGGCTGATGTTGTCGCCCACAGGGATACGAAATAAGCTACGGAGAAGGAAAAGAACAGGCTGATCACGGTTACTTCCAGCTTCTCGATGACGTTGTCTCTTCTCATGGGGTCCTCCTATCTGTAAAATCTGATGTTCCCGCTCTGATACAGGAATTCAAGGTTTCGGCTGTGCCAGTTGTCCTCGTCCGCACAGGCCTCGAAGTATAACGCTCCGTCGGAATAATCGCAGGCTGCGCTCTGTACCACCGATACCGCCTCAAAGCAGTCCTCATTCGGTTCCACGGCATCCCATCGGCCATTGCCAATACAGGAGAACTGGTAGACACCGTTCGACTTCTCGAAGATCACATCATGGATGCTGTCCGGGAACTCTTCACTCAGTACCCTGTTGAGCACCGTCAGGATCACAAGGGTCTTGGACTGGATGTTCTCCCCTTCCGCTTCCGCCATAGCGATTCTGGCAAGCAGATAGCTTTCCTCGGCATCCCAGTCCCTGCTGTATGAGAATACCGGTGCTTCGGAAACTGGCTCCGGATCCTCTTTCACAGTGACCAACTGTACCGGCTGTGGTTCTCCCTCTGCCAGGTATGTATTCCTGACCTCTCTGGTAACCGCCGCATTGACGTAGATCTCTTTCTTCTCTTCCGGCTCTTTTGCCGTCCGTATGCTTGCCAGCAGGCATCCCACTGATATGATGATCAGCAACATCACCTCGATGCACGCTTTATACGACTGTCTTCTCATAGCTCTGTTCCTCCCTGCTGAAATTGAACATTATCTGACCATATGCTCCGATCTGGTACAGCTTCTGTTTCCGCTCTGCTTCTTTCCTGCGATCCTCTGCGCAGGTGCACTGTTCGCCCGGATCGAGGTTGGATCCACAGATCGGACATTCTCTGTAATAGCTCATTTCTTCTCTGCCTCCTTTGATGTTAAATAGAATCTCTCGTCGAAGTATCTCCTGTTAACGTGTCCTTTGCGGAAGCGCATATAGCCTTTCGCCTCCAGTTCATCGTTCAGCTGCCGGATGACATCCTGTGCCTTGGTTGCCTTGCATCCCAGGATCACCATCACGTCCTTGACGGTGTAATACGCCTCTGTCACTTCCGGTCTCTTTACTGTTGTCTGCATCCGCTCACCTCCTGCGATAAATCCTTCTTCGTGATCTGGTCCATGGTTACCCCGAAGAACTCTGCCAGATGGATCAGTTTGCTTACCGGCAGTTCACATTTCCCGGATTCTACGAGATCTATACTGCTCGCACCCTGCAGACCGAGTACCGTTGCCAGTTCACCCTGTGAATAGCCACACTTTTTCCGCAGAGATACCATGTTCCGTACATACAGCGGAACGGGCGGTGTCAGATCCTTCGTCGCCAGATCATCAAGGCTTGTTCCACCGAACTGCGCAATCTGGATCAGCATATTCAGATCTGGCTGTCTCTTTCCGATCTCCCAGTTTGCCACCGTCGGCTGTTTCACACTGAACCCTTCAGCGAATTCGTCCTGTGACAGTCCGGCCTGCTCTCGAATGCTCCGTATGTTTCTTCCAACCCTCTGTGCAATCTCATTGATCTTCTCTTCGGTTCCCATGGTGTCTCCTTCCGCTCCCAGTAAGTAGTCTGTTGTCACTCCAAACAGCTTCGCCAGTGCAATCGTGGCTACGTGATTCGGCTCTGATGAATCGTTCTCCCAACTACTAACCGTCTGCTTAATTACTCCTAACTTCTTTCCAAGTTCTTCCTGTGTCATCCCACTGCTTTTTCGCAATTCTTTGATCTTCTTGCCAAGCATGTTGTGCCTCCTTCCGTTGCAAGCAGCTCGTAGCTCCGAGCTATATATATCGATTCCCGTATTACGATTCTCGTATATCGATTCTCGTATATCGGAGACATTTGCTTGCACTTGTTATCATTTGCTGTCAATTTGTAATCATCTGCTTACAAATGTTTTCATGTGTTTTACATCTGCTTGCATTTGCATACATATGTTTTCAGATGTTTGTAATTGTATGAATTGTACTGTGAAGCCTAATCAGACAATTGCACCGCCGGACTGTCCTCGCTTTTTTCGCTCGGTCCAATGATACCGCCACCCTTTCGAACTCCTATGTTACAGATTCTTCTTGATCCAGAGCCTCATGCTCTGTGCTATTTCCTCTACCTCTTCCAGGTTCTTTAGTACTTCATCCAGCTCCGGCTTCTCATTTTCATCAATGATGCCGTCTGCCGTGATATCCAGCAGTACCTCTCTCGTTTTTCCAATCTTGCGGAATACGGAGAGTGTCCTGACCGTGATCCTATCGAGATCGGCCAGCTCTGCCTTCGGCATTTCATTCCCCAGCGGGCACATCGTCCGGCAGTAATAATTCTCCAGTTCCGGAGCATTATAAAGATCCGCCATCAGTCTGATCTCTTCCGGGTAAGGAGTTGCTATGCCGCTCTCAATCCGGTAGAGCCTGCCCCGGTCAATCGACATATAATCCGCTGCTCCCTCCCTACTGCACAGTTGCTCATTGTGTGTTGCCGCATCGCAACGTGCTTTATAGAAGATGTTGGAGCTGGTCTTCGTAGCTATATTTGACATTTTCTTTATCACCTCCAAGTTATATAATCTTTCTATAAAGGTTCATTTTTGGAAACCTCCATATTACCAAAAATAGCCTCTATTGGTTTATTGAAATGATTGGCTATCTGAAATGCTTCATTCAGCGAAAATTTAACTTTTCCATTTTCTTTTTTGCTGTAATTAACTTTGGAAACGTTAATTATGCTTGCAAATTCTTCTTGCGTCTGTCCTACAGATTCTCTAAATTGCTTAATTGCCGTCATGGCTTCTCTCCTTTCCGTTCGTTTCATTTTGTGAACCTTGTGCTTTTATATTAGTTTCACTATTTGAATTTGTCAATAGTTTTTTTCAATTTTTGAACCTCTTATTGTTTTTATTGAGTTTCAAAATATGAAATAGTATAATTATAAATGGAGGTGCGATAATGGATTTTGGAATAAAACTCAAAGAATTGCGTAATAAGAAAAACCTCACGCAGTTACAAATGGCTCAAATATTGGAGACATCAAAATCTAATATTTCTAAATACGAAGCAGGAAGTGTTGAGCCAAGTTTAGACACATTAGTGAAAATCAGTCATTTTTTCGATGTTTCCGTTGATTATCTTTTAGGAAATGATTCTGCTCAAAGTAGTCCATCCAGAGAACCTTCATATGATGGATATGGTAATGATATCAGCTATTGGATTCAAAAAACTGGTTATGAATATGCGGAGGTTGCCGAAAAACTCGGCATCTCAGAGTCCACACTAAAAAACTATATGCAGTCAAAAGAGCCGATTCCATATCAAGTTCTTTCTGGTTTATCCGAGATATGTGAAATTTCCACTGATTGTTTGCTTGGAATGAGCAGGAAAAGTCGGGAGGCCGATTTAGATAATGTATTACCATTCAAGTATGATTACGAAATTGCAAAAAGAATCCGCAGGCTATGCCATACAGATTCTTTTGACACTACTCCGTCTTTTTTAGAAGGATTGCTGTCTTTATCGCATGATGAAGTATTTTATCTGATCGAATACGGGTTTGTTCCTCATGTAGACACTATCATAAAGCTTGCAAGATATTTCAATGTTTCATGCGATTATTTGCTATGCCTAGTTGATGATAAAGGTGAAAATGCTTTTTCAAGCTTCCGAAAGCTCAATGAGGATAATAAAGATATCATTATAGGGAAAACGAAGGAATTGATCCGGGAGCAGCGTTTCGACAATCCGCCTGTTGCAGCAGACGAAAATAGGAAGGCTTCTGGAAAATAATAAGCCTCGCGTGGTACCGGGGCAGAAAGGGAAAGTAATATTTTGCTATGAAAAAAGATATTTCTCCGTATGAAATGTTATCTGTGGCCAGACAACTAATATCAGATTCTACGAAAGATGATTTTCCGAGATCTCGAGAATTACAGATCATTCTCCTTCTGAATAAGGCAGAGGATTTCCCGAATATGTCTCATTATCAGCTATCCTTCGGTCATAAGGCTCTTGCTGATTTATACGATGTATGCGAAATGTCCGGAAGTGCCTTGGAACACTACATTAAAGCCTTAGAGCTCTACGAAAAAGTTCCTGTTAAGCGTATCATTTCCAAGCTTAAAAAAATCCCCAGAGAAGACCTCGTCTACGGAATAGACGGGAACATTTGTGGGGAACCTGACTGGGAAAATCTCCCCTTTGCTCCGAAACCCGATCTACCAGAACCTCCTGTCATTACTGATCCTCTTTGGGCTAAAATAACACAGGAAAACCGTGAACAACGTATGAAAGAAGTTGCTTACGAAAATAGTATATACGATCAAAGCTTCGAAGATGAGCTGCGAGCACGCCTCGAGAAACTGGGAGAGCCATATATCAGTGAATTTTATCGTAACCGTGGCTATCGCAAAGAAAGTGATACTCTGTCTAATAAGCAATTAGATTTACTCACTCTGGAAGCCATGGAGGATTCGTATAACTATTACAAGAGGAAGGAAGCTGAAAAATAGAATCTTACAGCCGCTATGGTGTACTTACCAAGGCAGCTGGTAGGGGTGGCATACCCGTTCCGAGTCTTGCGGAAGGGGGAATAATTATGAGTACATATGAAGAATTCATGGTAATACTGACGGTTGCTGTTTTGATCGTTGCGATTTTGGACTATGTCAACCATAAAAAATAACTGCCCCTAAAACTCTTGGCGGAGTAAGGGCAGTTATTTTTGCTTTAAACTTACGCCGGAACAGGTAGCGCGCACTACCTGCCAGCTGTCTTGTTAAGTACATTATAGCCGCTTATTCCCCAAAATGCAAGTATGATTCTACACAAAGCAATCTGAGAAACGAGGTGCTCCTATGCCTGCATACAAAGAAGAAAACGGGACATGGACTTCAAAATTCAAATACAGGAACTGGCTTGGCGAGTACAAGCAGAAAACCAAGAGGGGATTTGCCCGGAAAAAAGATGCTCTGGACTTTGAAGCTGCCTTCAAAGCCCGGTACATCCATTCGGCCAACATCCCCTTTAGTGCGCTGGTGGATAATTATCTGATGGACTTCAGCGATAACGGGGATATTGATATCACGACCGTTGTCCGGAAGAAGCAGTGCTTCTCCACTATGCTCCTGCCCTTCTTTTCCAAGAAGCCGATCAACGAGATCGATGAACTGGATATCCGTAACTGGCAGAACTGGGTCCGGCAGAAGGGATATGAGAAGAAACCGGATGTCGGCTATGCTCCCACCTATCTGAAATCCATCAATAACGAAATGTCCGCCATTATGAATTATGCTGTCCGGTACTATAAGCTGCCGGACAATCCCTGCGTGCGTGCAGGGAGCATGGGAAAAGGCTCTGCAGATGCCATGCAGATCTGGACACTTGACCAGTTCGAGCTGTTTATCTCTGCCGCCGACAAGACCGATGCGAAGATCGCTTTTGATATCCTGTTCTGGACCGGTATCCGTGAGGGAGAGCTTCTGGCACTGACACCGGCAGACTTTCTCCCTGGTCTCAAGCTGAGTATCACCAAGAACTTTGCAGTAGTCGAAGGGGAGCATCTGATCAAGGATCCCAAGACAGAGAGCAGTAACCGCACCATTGCGGTACCGCAGTTCCTGTACGATGAAGTGCAGGAGTATTTCTCCGGATTATATGGGTTGCAGCCCACAGACCGGCTTTTCATGTTCACGAAGTCGTTCCTGCTGAACGAGATCAAGCGCATGGCGAAGACTGCCGGGCTGGATCCGATCCGGGTACATGATCTCAGACACTCCCACGCTTCCCTGCTCATAGAAATGGGATTCAACATTCTTGCCATATCGGAACGGCTTGGCCACAAGAACGTGCAGACCACATGGAATACCTATGCGCACCTCTACCCGGACAAGGGCAGGCAGATCGCATTCGGTCTGCAGGAGGTCAAGTTCTCCGGCATCACCTCCAATCAGACGGCGGAGGATCAGGTTATCAGCCTGCTGGGTGCCATCCAGAAGATGCTGCCTAACTACACCACCTATGAAACGGACGATATTATTCTGTGGGATCGTGTGGAGAAGAAAAAGGAGATCATCACCAGAGAGCAGTTCAACGAGTTGGCCAACTATGAGATGGAGCCTGCAGAGGCATTTGTGGTCATGATGCAGGACGGATATTTTGTAAATGGACCTTCCGAGGTGTTCTGTTTCTCCAGCCGGGGGATGCCGGTCGAATACCTCTAAAATACGTTCCAGGCGTTGCATTTTCGATTTTGGGTGTCATTTGGGTGTCACCCGGGCATAAAAAAAGCCGGAAACCCTTGATTTTACTGGGTTCCCGGCAAATGAACAATCACTCAAACTCAATCGTCCCAGGTGGCTTACTGGTAATGTCATACATTACCCTGTTCACATGGCTCACCTCATTAATAATTCTGCTGGTCACTTTCTGCAGTACCTCATAGGGAATCTCTGCGCTCTCTGCGGTCATGAAGTCGATGGTCTTCACGGCTCTCAGTGCGATGGCGTAATCATAGGTTCTCTCATCACCCATAACGCCTACGGATCTCATATTGGTCAGGGCTGCGAAGTACTGGTTGATCTCGCGGTCCAGACCTGCGTTAGCGATTTCCTCGCGGTAGATGGCATCTGCATCCTGTACGATCTTGACCTTCTCAGCGGTCACTTCGCCGATGATACGGATACCCAGTCCGGGACCGGGGAACGGCTGACGAAATACCAGATGCTCCGGAATGCCAAGCTCCAGTCCTACCTTGCGGACCTCATCCTTGAACAGGTTGCGCAGAGGCTCGATGATCTCCTTGAAATCTACATAGTCGGGCAGACCGCCTACGTTGTGGTGGGACTTGATCACTGCGGATTCACCGCCCAGTCCGCTCTCTACCACATCGGGATAGATGGTTCCCTGTACCAGGAAATCCACGGCACCGATCTTCTTCGCCTCTTCCTCGAAAACGCGGATGAACTCTTCGCCGATGATCTTTCTCTTATGCTCCGGCTCGGATACTCCGGCCAGCTTGCTATAGAAACGCTCCTGCGCATTCACACGGATAAAGTGCAGGTCATAATTACCGTTGGGACCGAAGACTGCTTCTACCTCGTCGCCCTCGTTCTTACGGAGCAGACCGTGATCTACAAAGACACAGGTCAACTGCTCGCCGACTGCCTTGGATAACAGTACTGCTGCCACAGAGGAATCCACACCGCCGGACAATGCACAGAGAACCTTACCGTTGCCAACCTTCTCACGAATTGCCTTTATAGATTCTTCCACGAAGGAATCCATCTTCCAGTCACCGCAGCATCCGCAGATATTACGTACGAAATTATACAGCATCTTGGAGCCTTCCACCGTGTGGAGTACTTCCGGATGGAACTGGATCGCATACAGTCCGCGCTCTACACACTCTGCTGCTGCCACGGGGCAGTTCGCTGTGGTAGCCACAGCACGGAAGCCGGGAGCCAGCTTGGAGATATAGTCGAAATGGCTCATCCAACAGATCGTATTCTCGGATACATCGGAAAACAGCTTGGAACTGCGGTCTACCTTCACCTCAGTCTTACCGTATTCCCGAACGGCTGCACGCTCTACCTTACCACCCAGCACATGGGTCATCAGCTGTGCGCCGTAGCAGAGTCCCAGCACGGGAACTCCTAAGTGAAACAGATCCTCGGAGCAGGTAGCCGCACCGGGTTCATAGCAGCTTGCAGGGCCGCCGGTCAGGATGATTCCCTTGGGATTCATCGCTTTTATCTTATTCAAGTCTGTCTTGTAAGAGTAGATTTCGCAATATACATTGCATTCTCTGACTCTTCTGGCGACCAGCTGATTGTACTGTCCGCCAAAATCAATGACAACTACCAGTTCTTTTTCCATGGTTGTCCTCCAGTATATTTTTCTGTCCTCTATTATAGGGTATGGGGCAGGGGAAGTCAAACCCTACTGCACCAGTTCTTCCAATTTTCCGAAGGTATAACCCATTTCTTCCCATTTTGTGAGCAGTTCATCCAGAATCTCCCCATTGGTCTTCGAGGTATTATGTAACAGCACCACCGCTCCGGGGTGGATCCTGCCTGTCAGTTTGGAAAAAGCTTCCTCGTAGCTGGGCTGGGCATCCACGTTCCAGTCCACATAAGCCAGGCTCCAGAAAAAAGTGGCATACCCCAGATCCTTTGCCATCTGCAGATTCGTCTCACTGTATTTTCCCTGGGGCGGCCGGTAGTACATCGCCATCTCCGTACCGGTGGTCTCCTGAAAAAGAGTTCTCACGTCATCCATCTCTTTCCGGAAAACCGCCGAATCAGAAATTTTCGACATGTCATAATGATGATAGGTGTGGTTTCCCACCGTATGTCCGTCCTCCACCATGCGTTTCACCATCTCCGGCGCCGACTCCAGAAAATGTCCTACCACAAAAAAGGTCGCCGGTGCATTGTGCCTTTTCAATGCATCCAATATAGCGGAACTATTACCATTCTCATAGCCGCAGTCAAAAGTGAGATAGATCTTTTTCTCCTCCGCGTCTCCCACATAATAGGCATTGTACTCTTTTAGTTCTTCCGCAGATGCCGTGCCGGTGGGCTGCGTTCCTTCCGTTCCGAATCCCAGTCCCCAGTTCTCTGCTGAAAGTACCTCCTGCGTATTCTCCAATGCACTTCCCACTGTTTCCCGGGGGCTCATTTCCTGTTGCATATGCAGTCCGTATACAATGGCTCCAATCCCTCTTCCCAGAAAAAACATACATGCAAAAAGAAGCAGGAGCCAAAGTGTTTTTTCGTGTTCCGTGAAAAAACGTTTCATGTGGTATCTCCTCTCAGAACTATTCGCTACTACTTTATGCAAACGTTCTCCGGGGCATACCCGCATCCTCTTTTTCTGCTTCTTTTTCTATATTCCATTTTCTGTTTTCAACAAAAAATCAGTTTGGCAGCTATTCCCTTTCCCGCTGTTTCTTATGCGAGATGATTTCATAGGCGGTCACAGCCACCCAGAACAGCAGACTGACTCCTTCCGCCACACGCCAATACCACATGCCGGAATACCACACTTTGACAGTTCCCTGATAGCCCGCCGGCAGGATTGCCCGGACATGACCGTTCTCACCTACAGTCACCGGGAATTTTTTCCCCGTTGTCATATCCTTGGCATGATACCCTTTGTACAAAAGCATCGGCAGATCGATATAATACTCTCCGGGACCCGCAACAGTCGTCACCGTAGTCAGCGTGTTCAGATTTTCCTTCTCAAAAGCTTCCACTGTCACTCCGTCCGACGGCCATGCATCATGGTAATAAAAATTCCACTCCACATCCAAAGGCAGGTACTCCGCTCCCAGAATGCCGGAATGTCCCATGGATGCCATAGAATTCAATCTCAACGGCTGATCTTTCGTCTGCAGCAGATCGTTAGTCTGATACATGGAGAAAAAGATACAGCCGCCGCAGACTGCCACCAGGAATATGGTCTTTGCCACCTTATCCTTCCACCGGAGCATCCAGTGTCCCGCCGTGCAGGCCACCAGAGTCATGGCAATTGCTGCGATGGTCGTCAATCTAGTAGGAAACTGGATCATCGTAGTCAGAAGCTCCAGCAAGGAATTGGCTTCCTTCAGCGCATTCCAGGGGAAATAGTAAGTACTTACCGCAATTGCCACACATCCCAGAATAAATGCAACCTTGGCTGCCTTATCATGTGCCGGATCCTGTTCCTTTTCCCTGTTACGGATAGCAAAATACACAATCACTCCCAGTAATACGGCAACACCTATATAAATAGGCTCTGTGTCCACCATTCCCAGCTCCTGAAATCTGGAATTGCTTCCGGCATTCTGCATGGTGAAAAATATCTGTGCCCCCAAAATTCCCCGATCCTGAATGTATACGCCGCTGTTATTGGAATAACGGTATTGATCCGCCAGCATCATATCTAACATCGGAAGCAGGAACCAGATATTTGCCAGCACCGTTCCCACAACCACCTTTACCAGTTCCAGGAAAGTTCTTTTGCGGAATACTTTTCGGATACATAATAAGCACAAAAGGATGGTAAACACACCCGCAATCTCACAGCTTAATACATGGCTCTGGATAATACCGGAAAAGCCCAATACCGGCAGCAGCCAGGAATGGCGGTACTCCTTTTTCTCCATATCTTCCGTGAAGATCCGATAAAAACCATAGCACAGCAACGGCAGGAAGATCATTGCTGTGTACTCACCTACCGCACTCCGGTTATAAATATTGTATACGCGATACGGTGCCAACGTATACAACATACTTCCGAACATTCCGGTCACACGGTTACGGAAAATTCCGCAAAAGCAGATATACGCTATGACCGCCGTAGCCAGATTGACCAGAAAGATATATCCATCGTAGGAAACACTCATGGGGAAACCGATCAGCCGAAGTATTGCCGGAATTACCAGAAATGTATCGCAGTAAAACAGTGAGTTGGCATAGCCATGCCCATACAGCCACATGGGCTCTACTCTCGCAGGAAAGATTCCCTGTGCCAGGCTCTGCGCCAGGAATTCAATACGAAGCAGGTGAAATCCCAAATCGGCTCCCACCATAATATAATCCACAAATACCGGTAGGGAAGCCAGGACCGCCAATGCGGGAATTCCGAAGTATACCAGTTTCTTCTCCAGCGCAAGAGGATATTTTCCCATATACACATACAACATGATCAGCGAATCCAGCAGCAAAAATCCCAGGAGGAACATCACAAGCAGCATTCTGTAGGACGCAGTGGTTTTCACCAGCCGGATATCCTTAATAGTAAGCTTTCCGGTTCCGTAGTAGTCTGCGTGGATGTTTACTTCATCCGCTTTCAGACGGCTTGTCACATAGATCTCACAGGAGCTTTCTGTTCTCCCGGAATACAGGGAAAGCTCGTTTTCCAGCAATTCTCTGTAGATTTCTCCATCACTTGTAATGTTAATCTTATTTACGCCGTTGTCATCCGTGTCATACGTCACATAATAGCAATAAGTACCGGGTGCCATGGAAAAACCGCTCATTTCCAGCCAGGGACCGCTGATATTGCTGCTGCCGTCCACGGAATAACCTTTTGCTTCCCGGATGACACCCTCTTCCGTTGTCACCTGTGCATCTGCCAGAGTGCTGATTGTTTTATTGCCGCACAAAATTCCGATCACAGGCACCAGCAGTAACAGAACTTCCAGAAGCAACAGAATACGGAATTTTTTGTTTTTCAGGATTTCAGATTTCTTCCACATATCCATTTCCTACGCTGCCTCCTTTTGTACTTTCCGGTCCGGATTTTTCTTCTGTGTGAGTATACAGTATATAACGATCCCAACTATGCCAAGAGCGCTGAGCGCCACTGCTACCAGTTGTGCTGCACCGGCTGCGGCACTCATCTGAAACTGCGGTGCTTCGATCAGAACCACATCCGGCAGATCTTCCTTCTGGCGGATCCACAAAGGTGCTCTGCCTAACAGCAATTTATTGGTCAGAAATTGTGTCGACACAAAAGCTGCCGCAAGTACCGCTGTCTCCAGGATGGTGGCTTCTGTTGCGGATTTTCCCTCCCGGTAAGCGTTCAGGAGACCGCATCCTATAAATGTCAGTCCGCAGATTGCCGGGATCATAAAGATCGCAGGAGACTGCATACTGAAGGTCAGCACCTGGAACACGGCATTCTGCCGGAGCAGATCCCAGGGAAAGCTGCCAAGACTGAGAAGTATTCCCAGCATTCCGCACCAGAACAATCCCGCAGTGCTGTCTTCTTTACTGTTTTTCTTCTGCAGCGCCCCACTGAATTTCAGCCACAGCAGGAAAAAGAAGAGTCCCGTAAGTGCCGGACCGACACCAATGGCAGCCGTTCCCTGAAACCCATTGCTCTTATAATCATAGGTGGCACCTCCCTGGAAAAAGAAGGTCAGATAATGCAGAAGAAAAGCTCCCTTTTCCTGAAATGGACGGCTTCCCACATATCTTGCCACATCACGATATGCCACAAGATATCTTAGCATCGGCAGCAGATACCACAAATTGCACAACAGTGTTGCCGCTACTGCCTTTCCCAATGTCAGCCAGCCGTCTTTTTCCAGCAATTGTCTGCGATAATATACGCAGCAGAACACTAACAGAAGCATTCCCACTTCCAGAACCGCAAAAGAAGACTGTAACAGCAAGGAAATCGCTATGGCCAGAAGAAGCCATTGCGGCAGTTTTCCTTTTTTCCGCCCGACTGCCCTCACCAGAAACAGTAATAACACCGGCAGGAAAGCGTAGCCTAACGCTTCCCCAATGGCGGCTCTTCCATACAAGGCATCCAGATACCACGGTGCCCAGCAATACAGTGCCGTACCGATCACCGCTGTTTTTTTATTTTGAAATCCTTCTTCCAGTGTCTTGTAGGAAAAGCACACTGTCACGGCATAAATACATATCAGAAACATCCGGTAAACACTTTCCAGTGCAGCTCCTGTCATTCGCAGAAGCACCGGCAGCAGCCAGAACAGATTTCCGTCCAAACCTGCCGTACCATGCTCATACTGCCAGTTTACCGGCATTGCCATCTGAAAAATTCCCGCTGACAAATAGTCTTTCATATTTTCAATACGAACCAGCTGGTAAGGAACCTCCGAGGAATTCAGACAATAATTTGTAAGCAGCGGGAGTGCTCCTGTCAGAAAAATACCGGCCAGGCACCAGAAAATACCATTTCCCTTGAATTTTAATTTTTCTGTTATTTTCATGAAGCTTTCCTCTCCCGTCTCTTCTCCAGTGTCACCCCTGCGATCAGCCCCAGCAGGCTGAGCCAGCTCACAGCCTCTGCCACTCTCCAGTACCAGGGGCTTCTGAATGTCACCTGAACCGTTCCGTCATAGCCTGCCGGAACTTCCACACACACCGCATAATTATCACTGGTGGTGATCGTCAGTTCCTGGCCGGTAGTCTTGTCGTATGCCCGGTAGCCATAATAATACAGAAGCGGTAATTCCACCGTTTCCGTCTTATCACCCCGGTTCTCACAATGCATGTCTATCTTTATTCCATCCTTATGATAGTCCGTAATATTCACTGTTTCTGCGGCATAAGGATCATGGGGCCAGAACAGGGAGGCATCCGCTCCGTAGGGCAGGTATTCCGCTCCGGCAATATAGCCGCTTCCCATTCCTTCCTCTCCGTAGATCCGGTAATCGTCAGCCGTCTGAAGCATATCATCCATCAGGTAAATACTGCTGCACAGAGTCAGTACCATCATTCCGGCAAAATAGAACTGCAATCCGTGCGTCTCATACTGTCCCTTGATCTCTTTGGCCACAACACCTGCCACCAGTACTGCACACAGTGTTGCAATGGTCAGAAAACGGTTGGGAAATTGAATACTTGACACCAGCGTTGCGGTAATATCGTTCAGGCTATGAATCTTATCCCATGGAAAGATTGACAGACACATCCACATAGCCAGAACGGCAAAACCTCCGGCAATCTTGCCCAACGTCTTTTCTTCCCTGCGCAGGTGCGTGGTTTTGCGGAAAAAGAGCATTCCCGCCCAAAGTAACAGTGCCACAGTCAGTGCGATTCCCATTCCCATGGGCTGACTATCTGCCATTCCGTTGTCGGAATAGAACACATTGTAGCCGTTCCGGAAAAAAGTAAATAATAGGTTGGTCAGATACAGTCCCCTATACTGGATCACTCTGCCAGAGACATGCTGAATCACAAAATCGCCCCGCAGCATATAATCAGCAAAAGGCACTAGGAACCAGGCACTCAGCAATACACTGTAGATCACTGTTTTGCCAGAGAACAGAACGTCTCCTTGCGGAATACCTTTTTGATCAAGATCAGACACAACAGAATAGTGAAAGCGCCTGCCTGTTCTCCCGTCAGCAGGTGTGACTGCACTAGCCAAGTAAATCCTATCGTCAACGGAATCCAGGAATAATGATATTGTTTCTTCGTAACATCCTGTGCAAATACAAGATAAAATCCGCAGGCGATCAGTGGCAGAAATAATATTCCGAAAGTCTCACCCAGCGATCCGCAGATATATGTCTTGGAGAGACGATATACCGACAAAGTATAAAGTACTGTACATAAAAGGCCAATGTTACGGTCTTCAAAAATTTTTCGAAAGCTGTAATATGCCACCAGTATGGTAAGTGCATTGATAAACAAAAGAAACAGTCGATAACTGGTAATAAAGGAAAAGCCGATCAGCCGGAACAATGCACCCACATACAAAAGTGTCTCCCCATAAAAGATCGAAGACGCATATCCGTAGCCCTGCTGCCATTTCGGTGCAATCCGTACCGGAAACTGCCCTGCCAGAATGCCATCCTTGATTCCCATCATACGCAGCATATGGTATCCCAGATCTCCGCTGGACAGCATGGTATCCTGCAGCAGAGGCAGGGAACTGAACAGCAAAAGGAGCGCCAGACCGAAATGAATTCCCTTCTGCGAAACAGATAACGAATACTCTCTGTCATACTGCACATAAGTATATAGCAGATTCACCAGAATGGAGATCACCACAACCAAAAACAGGAAAATGACTGCCAGACCGTTGGTTTCCCGAATGGTAAGCCCCGAGATCATATAGTTTCCTTCTCCACCGTAGGTAACAGTAACACGTATATTATCCGACTTCTGCAGCAGCCATAACGGATAATCCGTCTCATGCAGTCCCTGATAGAGGTGCTCTCCGCTGTTGCGGAGCATCCGGTATCCCACAGTATCATCCTCAACAATACAGAAATTCTTCATATTGGTATCCGTATCATAATGCAGCTGGATCCGGTAGAGACCCGGCTTTAATGAAATATGCTCTATAGTCATATTGTCCTGATAGACTCCGGTATTTACCGTTACCCCTTCGGACGGATATTCATACACCTCATTTCTGCCAAACAGACCGACAATTCCCAATAATATCAGCAGGATTTCCGCCAGCAAAACTCTTCGGAAAGTCTTTCTTTTTCCTATCTGCAATGCTCTGATTTTATGAATAAATTCCATATGTAACGCTCCTGTCTCTTTCGTTATAATATTCTATTTATTTTATCATTATATCAATCAATATGCAACAAAAACGAACCTTCCGCATAGGTTAATCTAACTCCTTCGTATGATATGGAGTACCGCCCATGGACTGCAAGGAAATGATCCTGTCAGAGGACACTTATGACATTATCACAGACTTTTCCGCATCGGAATTTCTGGGAGATGACAATAATTGTTATGAACGCATCGGAGAAGATTTTTTGATTTTGTATCTGGGCAATCTGGGAATCCGCAATCCGAAGATTGATTTTTTCCCCTATCACAATATGCCGAAGCTTTACGGGCTCATGCAGCTATCTCCCTCCGGTGAGACGCCACCCGGTGCCGCTCCCTTTGATCCGGCAAGTCTGATTGCCAGTGGGATCACTCAGGTACAGCGTCCGCCCCTAAGTCTCACGGGGCGGGGCGTGATCCTGTGTTTTATTGATACCGGTATTGATTATCGAAATCCTGTGTTTCTGGACGAGAACGGCAACAGCCGCATCCTGGCGATCTGGGATCAGACGGTTCAGACCGGGATACCACCTGAGGGGTTTAAATATGGTTCTGAATACCGCAGAGAGGATATTAACCTGGCGCTGCGCTCCGAGGATCCTTATTCCATCGTTCCCTCCCGGGACGAAAACGGACACGGCAGTATCCTCGCCGGAGTCGCAGCCGGCAGTGTCGTCAGACAAGGCAATCCTTATATCGGTGCTGCACCGGGTGCCGACATCGTCGTGGTGAAGCTCAAGGAATGTAAGCAATATCTGCGCAGCTTTTATCTGGTGCCCGAGGGTGTTCCCGCCTATCAGGAAAATGATATTATGCTGGGCATCAAATACGCGGAATCCTTCGTGCAGCTCTTCGAGCGTCCGGTAGTCATCTGTCTGGGGTTGGGCACGAATCAGGGGGATCACGCAGGAAGCTCCGCTCTGTCCCGGTATCTCTCCTCCCTCGCCGTCCGCAGGAGCCGCGCCGCCATCGTCTGTGGTGGAAATGAAGGAAATGCCTCCCACCATTATCATGGCATGTTAAGCAGCCAGACTCCGGAGGGAACCGCCCGGGATGTGGAGATCCGGGTCAGTGAAGGCTGTATCGGTTTCTGGCTGGAGCTTTGGGGCGCTCTGCCGGATGCTTTTAATCTGAGCATCCGCACTCCCGGTGGGGAAAATATTCCCGAACTGCGCCTTGGGTTGCAGCAAAGCGTGACCTATTCCTTTATCTACGAAAAAAGCAGAGTCACTATCGACTCTGCTCTTGTGGAAGAAAATTCCGGTGAAGAACTGATCCTTGTACGCATCCAGGATCCTACCCCCGGTATCTGGACCTTTCGTGTCTCTGCTTCCGGTAATTTATATAACGGTAATTTTCACATGTGGCTACCTATCACAGAATTTCTGTCTACTCCGGTATATTTTCTCAATCCGGATCCCGACATGACTCTGACGGAGCCCTCGATGGCTCCGGAGGTTCTGAGCGTTTCTACTTACAACGCGGAAAACAACAGTTTTTACGCAGAATCCGGCAGAGGCTTTGGGCGCACCGGGCAGATCCGTCCGGACTTATCCGCTCCCGGAGTCAATATCTCCACCATCGACGGACGCCGTACGGGAAGCAGCATGGCTGCCGCTATCACTGCCGGAGCTGTGGCTCAGTTTTTCCAATGGTCAGTCATTGAAGGCAATAACCGGCTGGCGGAAAGCCGGGAGATCCGCAGTTATTTCATACGCGGTGCCGTGCGTACACAGGGTCTGAACTACCCCAACCGGGAATGGGGCTACGGCAGGCTGAATTTAGAGGAGACCTTCAATGCCCTGCTCCGGGTATGACTATATGATCTCCTGCAGGGCATAGACCGGCTGCACACTGCAGACACCGTTAATCTTACGCACGCCGCGCTCCAGTTTTTCCAGTTCCTTTTCCGAGGTCACATCCGCTTTTACGAGGAAATCATATTCCCCCTCTACCTGATAGCAGGATGTGACTTCCGGTTGCTGTCGCATTCTTTCCATAAATCCCGCATGATATTTTTTATGCTGTACCGTTACCTCTAAAAATACCTCCATAAGCCACCTCTCTTCTCAAATCTTTTACTTGATCACCGAATAAAAAACGCTTGATGATGTATCTTCGTCAAATACAGCCTCCTGTGCAGGCACAAATCCGTGTTTGACTCATTGTATACATAAAAAGAGGAAAGACACCGTACACACGATATCTTTCCTCTTTGAAAGTGATTGCATCATACCATATTCTTATCTTACTTACAAGTCGTCTGATAAATCTTATCAGAATTTTAATATTTCGGACAATACTTTCTGCCGATTTGTACGCTATAAGCCTATTTTACATCCGCTTTGGAAAAAATTCTGGCATACCCATAGGACAGCGGACGGTCCGTCATGTCCGCAAACCGCAGAGGGAAATTCTCCTTTTCCTCCATGCGGTTCGGGCAGTCTCTCCTGCCGCACCCCAGACAGATTCCGGCACATTTGGTAAAAGGATCCTTTGTCAGTTCCGCATAAAATACCACACTTTTCTTCGGGATCATACAATACGCTGCATTACAGGTAACCGGCAATGCAAGCTCCTGCAGAAGCATGGGAAGGTTCGCCAGCCGCAGCAGACTGCTTATTTTTTGTTCTGAAGTCTCAGAAATCTCCCCACCTAAAAAATGCAGTCTGGCAACATGCAGATTCCGATGCACAACCAGCCACTCTGTATAAGCCCGGTAGCTTTCTAATAATAATTCACTGGACAGTACTTCGATCATATAACTCTCTGTCAGAAATCCGTTCTGCAAATACTTTTCCTGCAGTTCATCGATCCCTTTTCCCAGAGTAATGCCTACAGCCAAAAAAGACTGATCCCTCCCGGGAAAAGTCTCTTGGATTTCTCTGTCCTGCCATCCCGCTTCTGTCTCCAGGCAGGGGATCATCTCACCTGCCAGCCTCTTCAGATTGGGGTATTCTTCCGGATCATAATGATATTTTTCCATCACACTGTGCAGAAATTGTTCGTTCCTGCACAGTGCTGTAATTTCTGAAAAAAAAGTCTGCATGTCCACCTGTTCTCCCGGAATACCGGTGATCTCATGACGCAGGCATATTTTGCCTGCATCCGGTTAATTGTTTTTAATGCGCAGGCATCTGATGGCATTGAGCACAGCCAGTACCATAACTCCTACGTCTGCGAAGATAGCAACCCACATGTTGGCGATACCCAGCGCACCCAGGATCAGGCAGATGGCCTTAACTGCCAGCGCAAATACGATGTTCTCGTAAACGATGCGCAGACATTTCCGGGAAATCCGCATAGCCAGAGCGATCTTGGCAGGATTGTCATCCATCAGAACCACATCCGCTGCCTCAATGGCCGCATCTGAGCCAAGGGCTCCCATGGCGATACCGATATCCGCACGGGAAAGTACCGGTGCATCGTTGATACCGTCACCCACGAATGCCAGTTTTTCCTTCTCGCTCTTGTCCTGCAACAGCTTCTCCACGCAGCTTACCTTGTCTGCGGGAAGCAGTTCACTGTGTACCTCATCCAATTTTAACTCACCGGCCACATGTTCTGCAACTGTTTTGCTGTCACCGGTCAGCATAACGCATTTCTTCACACCGGAATTCTTCAGAGATGCAATGGCTTCCTTCGCACCATCCTTGATCACATCAGAGATCAGGATGTATCCGGCATATTTTCCGTCTACCGCTACATGAACCACTGTACCTACACCGGTATTTTCCGTATAAGCCAGGTTCAGACTCTTCATCAGCTTTGCATTGCCGGCTGCCACCTGTCTGCCGTTCACCTTGGCAGTAACGCCGTGTCCGCTGATTTCCTCCACATCACTGACGTTAGAGGCATCCAGTTCTTTTCCATAAGCGTTCTTCAGGCTCTTGCTGATGGGATGGCTGGAATAGCTCTCCGCATATGCAGCATACTCAAGCAGTTCATCCTCTGTGAATTCCCTGCCGGGGTAAATACCCGTCACATCGAATACACCCTTGGTCAGAGTACCGGTCTTGTCAAATACCACATATTTGGTCTCAGACAGCGCTTCCAGATAATTGGACCCCTTCACCAGAATACCACAGGCACTTGCTGCTCCGATTCCTCCGAAGAAAGAAAGGGGAATGGAAATGACCAATGCACAAGGGCAGCTGATTACCAGGAAAGTCAGGGCACGAATGATCCACGTGCTCCAGGCTGCCGGATTGCCCATGATCAGGTTGATCACAGGAGGCAGGATGGCCAGTGCCAGAGCACTGTAGCAGACTGCCGGGGTATAATATCTTGCGAACTTCGTAATAAAGTTCTCAGACTTGGACTTCTTCATACTGGAATTCTCTACCAGATCCAGAATCTTGGATACGGTGGATTCTCCAAATTCCTTGGTGGTACGGATCTTAAGTAATCCGGTCAGGTTCACACAGCCGCTGATCACATCCTGATCCACTGTGATCTCTCTGGGGACGCTTTCACCGGTCAGGGCACTGGTATTCAGTGTGGATGTACCTTCCACTACCACACCATCGATAGGAACCTTTTCACCGGGACGTACCACAATCACGGTTCCGATCTCTACATCATCGGGATCTACCTGCTCTAAGCTGCCGTCCTCTGCCTCAATGTTGGCATAATCCGGGCGGATATCCATCAGGGCGCTGATGTTCTGACGGCTCTTGCCCACAGCTACCGCCTGGAACAGTTCACCGATCTGGTAGAACAGCATAACGGCCACGCCTTCGGAATACTCTCCCAGTCCCATGGCACCTACGGTAGCTACCGCCATCAGGAAATTCTCATCAAACACTTCACCGTGCATAATGCCCAGAACGGCTTTTCTGAGAATATCATAGCCGATCACCGCATAGGGAATCAGGTACAGCAGTCCCAGCCAGATCCCTTCCAGAGGTACAAAATGCAAAATAATTAACAGTACTGCCGCCACAATGATGCGGACCAGTACTTTTTTCTGTTTCTTAGTCATAGCTTCCTCTTTTCCGAGAGCATCCTATAAATAGATCTCGCAGTCATCCTCTACTCTCTTGCAGGCTTTTACCACGTTCTCCATAACGGCCTTCTCATCGCTGCCATCGGCAAATTCCACCTTCATCTTCTGGGTCATGAAGCTGACGGTTGCATCGGTAACACCCTCTACCTTCTTCGCTGCATCCTCCATCTTCAGAGCACAAGCTGCACAGTCTACTTCGATCTTGTAAGTTTTCTTCATGGTAATATCCTCCTCTTTCTCCATTCGCATTTTTTGTTTAGTTGCTAATGATTTGCATTTAGTTTTAATATTCATTCATATGAACCACTGTTCATATGTTTATATTACCATATGCCTGGAAAAAGTCAATACTGTTTTTAAATGTTTTGTAAATTGAGAGTTAGTGAAATAATCCCGTAGCCCTTGGCAGGGTATAAGAAACGCGGCA
>OIWP01000279.1_pt1 | contig 79364 bp, 47 predicted proteins | sample 1587661 | NCBI WGS metagenome assembly OIWP01 (sample SAMEA3888899, study PRJEB22519) | human gut metagenome | biome: human gut; feature: human-associated habitat; material: faeces | place: Denmark | collected 2010 | reverse complement strand
ATCCAGTGGATGTTCGTTTTGCTCCGACCGAAGCGGAGCGTAGACATAAAAGTGGAGCGTAAGCTTCACGATATGCGAATGTTGGGTAGGATTGTGAAAGTACGCAGTACGGAACAATCCGTATGGCATCATGGGTTCCGCTAAATCATGAGAAAGCAGCCATTTTTCGCTGAAAAATGAGCGAATTTTGAATGATTTTGTAGCACATCCTGCTTTTTAAACGTTATCGTTTTTACATAGCAAAACTTACTGTCTTTTTTCGGAGGTATTTTATATGAATTTTGACAAAAACCACGTTGCCCGCAAGAAGAGCATTCCAACGGGAACCAGGATCTTCAGGCGTATTTCGCTTACGGCTCTGAAGATTTTTCTGGTACTTCTGCTGTTTTGCGTCATCCTTGGCACGGCGGCCGGTGTCGGCATGATCAAAGGGCTGATCGCCAGTGCCCCTAACATCGATTCTCTCTCGGTTGCACCGGCAGAATCGGCCACCTACATCTATAACACCGGCAATAAACCGGTCCAGAAGCTTGCCGAATCAACTTCCAACCGTATTCTTGTGAAGCTGGATCAGATCCCGGAGGATCTGCAGCATGCAATCGTTGCCGTCGAGGATGAGCGTTTTTACAGGCATCACGGCATCGATATCCAGGGTATCGCCCGTGCCGCGGTGATCGGCATCACCAGTGGGGATTTCTCAGAGGGTGCCAGTACGATCACGCAGCAGCTGATCAAGAATAATGTTTTTACGGACTGGGTGACGCAGACGGCTCTTTCTCAGAAGCTGCGTCGTAAGTTCCAGGAGCAGTATCTGGCTCTGCAGCTGGAGAAAAAGATGTCGAAGGACCAGATTTTGCAGGATTATCTGAACACGATCAACTTAGGTGCCAGCTCGTACGGCGTACAGGCTGCTGCCAAACGCTATTTTAATAAAGATGTATCTCAGCTGAATCTCTCGGAATCTACGGTCATTGCCGGCATTACACAGAATCCGACGCTGTACAATCCGATCATCAATCCGGATGAGAATGCAAAGCGACGCAAGATCATTCTTCAGAAAATGGTCGATCAGGGCTATATCAGCGAACAGCAGCAGCAGGATGCCCTTGCGGACGATGTGTATTCCCGTATCCAGAAAACGGCTCAGGAGACGGACGAGGTTTCTATTTACAGTTACTATACGGACGCTCTGATCGAACAGGTCATGGATGACCTTGTGGAAGTCAAGGGATACACCAGACAGCAGGCTTACAAAGCTGTTTACTCCGGCGGTCTGAAGATTTATTCCAATCAGGATGAAGAGATTCAAAAAATCTGCGATGAGGAGTTTGCCAACCCGGAGAATTATCCTTCGGTGACGCTGATCGGTCTCGATTATGCTCTGAGTATCCAGAAATCCGACGGCGAGATTATCAATTACAGCAGTGAAATGCTCCGCAGCTGGTTCCAGAAACAGGACAGCTCTTTTAACATGATGTTTGACGATGAAGAATCTGCAAAAGCTGCCGCAGAGACTTACAAAAACGCCATGGTTGAAAAAGGCGATACTGTGCTTGGCGAGCGTGTTTCTCTTGTTCCGCAGCCACAGGCCTCTGTCGTGATCATCGACAATGAGACCGGATATGTGAAGGCGATCGTCGGCGGACGTGGCGAAAAGGAAGCCAGCCTGACTCTGAACCGTGCCACGGAAACCCGCAGACAGCCTGGTTCGACTTTTAAGATCGTCAGCACATACGCTCCGGCTCTTGATGCCGAGAATATGACGCTTGCTACGGTATTCGACAATGCACCTTACAATTACACAAACGGTGTCCCGGTCAATAACTGGGCAGGTAAAAATGCCTACACCGGACTGACTACGATCCGTCAGGCGATCGCAGGTTCAATTAACGTAGTAGCAGTCAAATGTCTGACCGAGATCACACCGCGGCTTGGTTTTGAGTATGCCGAAGCTCTCGGCATCAGCACACTTTACGATGATGAAAATCTGGACGTACGCCAGCCGCTGGCTCTTGGCGGTATCACGGACGGTGTCGTAAACATCGAGCTGTGCGATGCCTATGCAACGATCGCTAACGGCGGCAAATACAACGAAGCGAAGTTTTATTCCCGTATCGAGGATTCCGAAGGAAAAGTGATCATTGACAACACTCCGGAAGAAAAGACGGTTTTAAAGGACAGCACCGCTTTCCTGCTGACACAGGCGATGATGGATGTTGTAAAAGCCGGCGGAACAGCCTCCGATGTCAGCCTCGGCGAGATGCCGATTGCCGGCAAGACCGGTACGACTTCGGACGACCGTGATATCTGGTTTGCCGCATACAGCCCGTATTATACGTGTACGGTCTGGGGCGGCTATGACAACCACGATACGCTCCCGTCCGGCGATCTTTACCACACGTATCACAAAAAACTGTGGACTGCGATCATGAGCCGCATTCACGAAAATCTTTCGGTCAGACAGTTTGAACAGCCGGACAGTGTGGAAACTGCCTATGTATGTAAGAAATCCGGACTGCTCGCCGTGGATGGTGTCTGCACCGGAGATCCGCGAGGCTCCATGGCTTACACGGAATATTTTGCAAAAGGCACGACACCGACCAAGAGCTGCGATGTGCACACGGCTGTAAAGGTCTGCTCTTCCACCGGACTGCTCCCGACTGCGACCTGTACCACGACAACGAAAATCTTTGTCAAACGACCGGCCGGAAGCGAGGGCACAACGGAAGATTCCGCTTATGCTCCGCCAAGTGCGACCTGCAAAGGTCACAACATCCTGGATAAGATCACGGATATCCTGAATCCGAAAAAAGATGCAGCAGATATGGATGCCGATGATTCGAAGAAGGATGGTGCGACCACGCCGGGTTCTGATGCAAATTCCGGTTCAACAACTACACCTGACGGCAATTCCGGCTCCGGCGATTCTTCCGGAAGCGGAGGTACCGGCTCTGGCACAGGTTCCAGCTCCGGCGGCAGCACTTCCGGCGGTGGCTCCGGAGGCACCACGGCTCCGGGCGGAGATGACATCCTGGAGATCATTCCATAAAAGCAGCTGCTCTGGTGTTTAAAGCATGTGTTGTCTGAATCTTAAAATTTCATTTGGATACAAAAAATTCCATGAGGATATTACTTAAATCAAGTAAATTCTCATGGAATTTTTATTGCGGTGCTGACTGCCGTTGTTTTATTACAACATCAGTTTTGCTGCACCGTAGATACCGGCATCATTGCCCAGTGTTGCCAGTGCAAATTTTGCATCTTTGCAGGATGGAAATGCATATTTTTTGTAATATTTCTCGATATAATCAAAGAGTATCTTTCCGGCTTTGGAGACGCCGCCGCCGATTACAAATACCTGTGGATCTACCACACCTGCGATGTTTGCACATGCAAGACCGAGGTATCTGCCGAATTCTTCTGCGATTTCCTGTGCAACTGCATCGCCTGCTTTTACGGCATCAAAGACGCTTTTTGCACTGACTTCTCCGTCACGCAGAACGGAAGGGGTATCGCAGGATGCCAGCTTTTTGTTTGCCAGATATACAACACCTGTCGCAGATGCAACCTGTTCCAGACATCCGGTGTTGCCACAGTTGCAAGGTTTGTCAACGCTGTCGGTTACATGGATATGTCCGATCTCACCGCCGGCTCCGTTGCTTCCGGTTACGATCTTGCCATTGATGATGATGCCGCCGCCGACACCGGTTCCAAGTGTCACCATAACAACATTGTGATAGCCGACTGCTCCGCCTTTCCACATTTCGCCGAGTGCTGCCACGTTTGCATCGTTTCCGACGCGTACCGCAAGACCTGTCTTTTCGGAAAGCTCTTTGGAAAGTGGTACAAATCCCCAGTGCAGATTGACGGCTACCGGAACGTTGCCTTCTTCATCTGCCGGTCCCGGTACACCAACGCCTGCTCCGACGATCTCTTCTTTGTCCAGACCTTTTTCTGCGATCTTGGCATTCATCGTCTCTGCGATGTCTGCGATGATATTTTCGCCGTTGTTTTCGGTTCTTGTCTTAATTTCCCATTTATCCAGGACTTCTCCGTCTACATTAAAAAGTCCGCATTTTACGGTTGTTCCGCCGATATCGATTCCAAAACAATATTTTTTCATTTCTTCTGCTCCTCTTTTTTCTTTGCAAGTGACTTCTGAACACGGTTATAAAGCTCCTGAGCTGCATTGTAACCCATCTTTTTCTGTCTGTGGTTGACAGCAGCAGACTCTACGATCACAGCCAGGCTTCGTCCCGGACGGATCGGAATGGAATGGCATACAACGCGGTTGCCGAGGAACTCGGTGTATTCTTCCTGAAGTCCGAGTCTGTCGTATTCTTTGTCCTTGTCCCACTCTTCTAATTTGATAACCAAGTCAATGGTCTGTGTATTTTTCACGCTCTCCACACCAAATAAGGTCTTGGCATCAATGATACCGATACCGCGAAGCTCGATAAAGTGGCGGGTGATATCCGGAGCACTTCCGACCAGGCTCGCATCGCTGACTTTGCGGATCTCTACGACGTCATCGGATACCAGACGATGGCCTCTCTTGATCAGCTCCAGAGCTGCCTCACTCTTACCGATGCCGCTCTCGCCCATGATCAGGACACCTTCGCCGTATACATCTACCAGCACGCCGTGGATAGAGATACAAGGAGCCAGCTCTACATTCAGCCAGCGGATGATCTCCGCCATAAACGGAGATGTATTTTTTTCTGTGGTAAAGACCGGAATACCGTTCTCTGTGGCGATACGCAGGATATCTTCATCCGGATCCGTTTTTGATGTAAAGATAATGCACGGAACCTTATGGGCACAGAATTGCTCATAGGCATGCACTCTCTGATTTCTCGTCATATGCTCCAGATAAGTAAATTCTACATAACCGACAATCTGTACACGCTCGGATGCGAAATGTTCGAAATATCCGGTCAGCTGCAGTGCCGGTCTGTTGATATCCGGTGTGGTCACCACGATCGATGAAATATCAACATCCGGTGTCAGATTCTTCAGTTCCATGCTTTTTGCAATTTTTGTCAATTCTACACTACTGTTACTGTTCATCTGTTTTTGTCCTTTCCTGTCAGTAAAGCGGACATTCACAATCCGCTTCGCTACTTGCTCATGAACGCACACAACATCGTCAAATCCATGCACGTTCCTTCGATTTCATGCTCTCATTCTATCACATCCGTACACATCATACAAGAAACAAAACAGATTCTGTAAAAAATTGTATACTGTTCACATGAAAATTCAAGAATGCCAGAGGCATTCTTGCTGCATACAATCATCCTTGTTCTTCTTTTTTCTTTTCATGGAAGAAAGCGTAGACTTTTCCTGCACTTAAGGCGGTCATTGAAGGCACTGCTGCCAGTTCCTCTTCGCTCGCCTCGCGGATCGCTTCCAGGGAGAGGAAATGACGCATCAGAGCCTTTCTTCTTGCCGGACCGATACCGTCAATGTCATCCAGGATCGAATGTACCTGATCTTTGCTTCGCAGGGAGCGGTGATACTCGATGGCAAAACGGTGGGCTTCATCCTGCACGCGGGTGATCAGTTTAAATCCCTCGCTGTCGCGGTCGATCGGGATCTCTACGTTATTATAATACAGGCCTCTGGTGCGGTGCCGGTCATCTTTTACCATACCGCAGACCGGGATGTCAAGATCCAGCTTTTCCAGAACGCCAAGTGCGATATTGACCTGACCGCGGCCGCCGTCCATCATGATCAGATCCGGCAGTTTTCCGAAACTGTCATACTCTTTTTTCTCAGGGTCACTCTCGTGTGTAAAACGTCTTGTCAGGACTTCTTCCATGCTTGCGTAGTCGTTTGGCCCCTGCACGGTTTTGATACGGAATTTGCGGTAATCACTTCGTTTTGGTTTGCCGCGTTCAAAGACTGCCATGGATCCGACCGACTCGAAACCGCTGATATTGGAAATATCATAGGCTTCCACTCGTACCAGATCTGGCAGATCCAGCCAGCCAGCAATTTCTTTCATCGCCCCGATTGTGCGTCCTTCTTCTCGTTTGATACGATCTTTGTCCTGTCGCAGGACAATCTCTGCATTCTGCGTGGCAAGCTCAACCAGTTTTTCCCTAGTACCTTTTTTCGGTACTTTGATGTGCACCTTCTGCCCTTTTCGCTTTCCGAGCCACTCTTCTAATACGGACTGATCTTCGATCTCGCACGGGATCATGATCTCCCTTGGAATAAACGGCGTGCCGGAATAGAACTGCTTCATAAAACTGGAGATCACGATATTCTGCGAATCGTGCGGTGCGATCCGCAGGAAGAAATGGTCTCTGCCGATCAGCCTGCCCTGTCTGATAAAAAATACCTGGGCTACTGCGTCGCTGCCGTCCATTTTCACGGCGATCACATCTTTGTCCTCGCCGTCGCTGCTTGTGATCTTCTGCTTCTGTGCGATCTGGCTGACGCTGTTTTTGAGGTCACGCCAGGTCGCTGCCTCCTCGTACTCCATACGCTCCGAGGCATCCTGCATCCGCTTTTCGAGCATTTTCAGGATTGGTCCGTAGTTTCCATTCAGAAAATCCATCGCTCCGTTTAAGGATCTGCGGTACTCTTCCTGACTGATATAGCCCTGACATGGTGCATCACACTGTTTGATGTGATAATTCAGGCAGGGACGCTCTTTTCCGATATCCTGCGGCAGTCTGCGATTACAGGTACGGACTTTGTAGATCTTACGGATCAGCTCGATCGTATCTTTGACTGCTCCGGCACTGGTGTACGGTCCGTAATATTTATTTTTATCCTTTTTCATGCTCCTTGAAAACAAAATCCGAGGATATGCCTCCGATGTCGTTACTTTTATAAATGGATAAGTCTTATCATCCTTGAGCATCGTATTGTACTTCGGGCGGTGTTCCTTGATCAGATTGCACTCCAGAACCAGTGCCTCCAGCTCGGAATCCGTCACGATATACTCAAATCTGGCGATCCTTGTGACCATCTGCTCGATTTTGGCACCCTTATTGCGGCTGGTCTGAAAATACTGCCGCACCCTGTTCTTCAGGCTGATCGCCTTGCCCACATAAATAATGGCATCTCTGTCATCATGCATAATATAAACTCCCGGCTTAGCCGGGAGCTTTTTTAATTCTTCCTGAATATCAAACATCTGCTTTTACATCCTCACTTACTCGGTTGCGGTGTCTGCTGTGTTCTCTTTTGAAAGATTTACTTTTGTGCTGTTTTCTTCGGTCTGTATTTCGCTGTTTTTCTGTGCTTCTTCTGCCTGTACTTTACGCAGGATCTCCATAAACTCCTTTCCGGTGATCGTCTCTTTCTCGATCAGGAAAGCGGCGATGTGATCCAGAATGCTGCGGTTTGCCGTAAGCATGTCTTTTGCTTCCTTATATGCCTTTTTGAGCATGGCAGTGATCTCTTTATCGACCTCGGCCTGTGTCACCTCACTGCAGTCCAGAACCGTCTGATTATCGAGGTACTGGTTTGCCGCACGCTCCAAACCGGTCAGTCCGAATTTCTCAGACATACCGTAGCGTGTGATCATTGAGCGGGCAATGGAAGTTGCTTTCTCGATATCATTGGATGCTCCGGTTGTCACCGAACCAAATACGATCTCCTCTGCTGCACGGCCGCCGGTAAATTCTACCAGTCTCGCCCACAGTTCTTCTTTTGTATAGAGGCATTTCTCCTCTTCCGGAATGTTCATGACATATCCGAGTGCTCCGGATGTACGCGGCACGATCGTGATCTTCTGTACTGGCTCTGCATCTTTTTGCAGTGCACTGACCAGTGCGTGTCCGACTTCATGATAGGAAACGATCTCCCGCTCTTTTTTGCTCAGGATCTTGTTTTTCTTTTCTTTTCCCATCTCAACCAGCTCGACTGCTTCCGATAAATCTGCCTGAGATACGGCACTTCTTCCTGCTTTTACAGCAAGGATGGCTGCTTCATTGACCATATTTGCTAGGTCTGATCCGACAGCTCCGGCTGTTGCCAGGGCGATTTCTTTGAAATTGACCGTCTCATCAAGATTAACGTTCTTTGCGTGTACACGCAGAATATCTTCTCTTCCTTTGAGATCCGGGCGGTCTACGATCACTCGGCGGTCAAAACGTCCCGGACGCAGAAGTGCAGAGTCCAGAACTTCCGGACGGTTCGTTGCTGCAAGGATCAGCACACCTTTGGAGGAATCAAAACCATCCATCTCCGCAAGCAGCTGGTTCAGTGTCTGCTCACGCTCGTCGTTTCCGCCGCCATAACGGCTGTCACGGCTCTTACCGATCGCATCGATCTCATCGATAAAAATGATACACGGTGCACTCTTTTTGGCCTCTTCAAACAGGTCTCGCACACGCGATGCACCGACACCGACAAACATTTCCACGAAATCGGAACCGGAAATGGAGAAGAACGGCACGTGTGCCTCTCCTGCGACTGCCTTTGCCAGCAGTGTCTTACCGGTACCCGGAGGGCCGACAAGCAGTGCTCCTTTCGGCAGCTTCGCTCCGATCTTCACGTATTTCTGCGGATCTTCGAGAAATCCTACGACTTCCTGAAGCGATTCTTTTGCTTCATCCTGTCCGGCAACATCCTGGAAGGTCACACCGGTTTCCTTCTCGCCGTAAACTTTTGCCTTGCTCTTGCCGACACCCATGACTCCGCCGCCTGATCCCATACGACGCATGAAAAAGTAGAAAATAAATCCGATCATAACCAGCGGCAGAACATTTGCCACGATATTTAAGATCAGGTAAGAAGAATTGTCCGGTACGGTTTTGGTACACTGTACGCCTGCCTTGAGCAGTCGGTCTGTCAGTGTCGGATCGTCCATGATACCGGTATAACAGGTAATCTTCACACCCGGTATTGGCTGATTTTTCAGGTTGATGTCGATTCGATTGGAACCGATCTCTACAGATTCGACCTCTCCGCGGTCAACCATGTTAATAAACTGATTATAAGTGATCTCACGCTCGGTTGTATCTTTTACCATGCTGGTAACGATATTCGTGGCAAGCATCACAATCAAAGTAATCACCAGAAAAACCAGAATGCTTTTGCCGCCGCCTTGCTTTTTCCCATTGTTCTTATTGCGACCATTGTCCGGCTGTTTTTGTCCACCCGGTCCCTGTGGTCTGCCAGGACCGCCGCCCTGCATCTGATTGTTGTCCATTTTTGTCCTCCTCATATGCAAACTCCAACTTATCCCATTATAAGTACAGTTTCAGAAGAAATCAATATATAGATTGTGAAAAAAAGCTCACAATTATGAATCTTTTCTAAAAAAACGGTAGCCGAACGGGTATGATTTATTGTATACTAGTGCAAGAGTTACTTTGTAACAAGGAAATGCACGCCGGTTCTTGCGTGCATCCGACTTGAATTTTTAGGAAAGGTTCTTAATCATATGAAAAAAGGATTTGACAACGAAAAATATCTTGCTACACAGTCTCGCTGTATCCGCGAGCGTATTGACAAATTCGGAGACAAACTTTATCTGGAATTTGGCGGAAAGTTATTTGATGACTACCACGCTTCCCGTGTACTGCCGGGATTTGAGCCGGATTCCAAGCTTCAGCTTCTGATGCAGCTGTCCGAGCACGCAGAGATCGTCATCGTCATCAGTGCGGTGGATATTGAAAAAAATAAAATCCGCGGCGACCTCGGCATCACTTACGATACCGATGTACTGCGTCTGATCGACTCTTTCGAAGAACGTGGACTTTTTGTCGGAAGTGTCGTTATCACAAAATACTCCGGACAGACCAGTGCAGACCTGTTTAAACAACGTCTGATCAAACTCGGCATCAAGGTTTACACCCTCTATATGATTCCGGGTTATCCGAATAATGTTTCTCATATCGTAAGTGATGAGGGATTCGGTAAAAATGACTACATCGAAACTTCCCGCCCTCTGGTCGTGATCACTGCCCCTGGTCCTGGAAGCGGAAAGATGGCTACCTGCTTATCTCAGCTTTATCAGGAGCATCGCAGAGGTATCCGTGCCGGATATGCGAAATTCGAGACTTTCCCGATCTGGAACATTCCGCTGAAACATCCGATCAACCTGGCATATGAGGCAGCAACGGCTGACCTGAACGATGTCAACATGATCGATCCGTTCCATCTGGAAGCTTATGGATTTACCACGGTAAACTACAACCGCGATGTGGAAATCTTCCCGGTTTTAAAAGCAATGTTTGAAAAGATCTACGGCGAAAGCCCTTATCAGTCTCCGACTGACATGGGCGTCAACATGGCCGGTAACTGCATCTGCGATGATGCACTCTGCCAGGAAGCTTCCCGCCAGGAGATCATCCGCCGCTACTTCAACGCACTGAACGGACTTCTGACCGGACGCAATCAGGAAGAGGAAGTTTATAAGATCGAGCTGATCATGAACCAGGCCGGCGTTACTGCAACCGACCGCAAGGTTGTTCCGGCTGCAAGACGTGTCGCAGAACTGACCGGTGCTCCGGCTGCTGCTATAGAACTGCCGGACGGCAGGATCATCACCGGAAAGACTTCTGACCTGCTCGGTGCCGCTTCTGCGGTTCTGTTAAATGCCTTAAAAGAGCTTGCCGGCATTGACCACGAGAAAAATATCATTGCACCGGAATCTCTGGAGCCGATCCAGCGTCTGAAAACTGCTTACCTCGGAAGCCGCAATCCGAGACTGCATACCGATGAGGTCCTGATCGCCCTGTCCATCAGTGCCGCCTCTCATGAAGATGCTGCTCTGGCTATGAAACAGCTGCCGAAACTTGCCGAATGCCAGGCACATACTTCTGTTATGCTCTCCCCGGTGGATATCAAAAAGCTGAAACAGCTCGGTATCCAGTTCACGATGGAAGCAAAATATGAGAACAACAAAAACTATCACTAAAATTTCTTTGCACTTTTTTGAAAAATCCAGTATGATTTACTGGATTTTTTTCTTTGCATAGTGTATAATCTTTTCCGTATTTTTTTTAGGAACTTAATATCTGGTCAAAAAAAATGCGTGTTTTGTGCACAGAACGGAGGAAATTATGTCAGTAAAATATGTATTTGTAACAGGAGGTGTTGTTTCCGGACTGGGAAAGGGTATCACAGCCGCATCCCTCGGACGACTTCTGAAAGCACGTGGCTACAAAGTAACGATGCAGAAATTCGATCCTTATATCAATATCGACCCGGGAACGATGAATCCGATCCAGCATGGTGAGGTATTTGTAACCGACGACGGTGCTGAGACAGACCTGGACCTTGGACATTATGAGCGTTTTATCGACGAAAGTCTGACGAAAAATTCCAATGTCACAACCGGTAAGATTTACTGGTCCGTTCTGCAGAAAGAACGCCGCGGAGATTTCGGCGGTGGAACGGTACAGGTCATCCCTCATATCACCAATGAGATCAAGAGCCGTTTCCATCGCGATTTTACATCAGACGAAACCAGCATTGCGATCATTGAAGTTGGCGGTACGGTCGGCGATATCGAAAGTCAGCCGTTTCTGGAGTCCATCCGTCAGTTCCAGCACGATGTCGGACATGAAAATGCGATCCTGATCCACGTTACTCTGATCCCTTACCTGCGTGCCTCAGGTGAAATGAAAACCAAGCCGACACAGGCCAGCGTAAAGGAGCTCCAGGGTATGGGAATTCAGCCGGATGTGATCGTGTGCCGTTCCGAGCTGCCGCTTGACAATGGCATCAAGGACAAGATCGCACTGTTCTGTAACGTGCCAAGTGACCATGTTCTGCAGAATCTTGATGTGGAATATCTCTACGAAGCACCGCTTGCCATGGAAAAAGAACATCTGGCACAGGTTGTCTGCGACTGCCTGAAGCTTGACTGCCCGGAGCCGGATCTGGAAGACTGGAAAGCTATGGTAAATGCTCTGCGTCATCCGACAAAAGAAGTAAATATCGCTCTGGTAGGCAAATATATCCAGCTGCACGATGCTTACATCAGTGTTGTGGAGGCCCTGAAACACGGCGGTATCGCACAGCATGCGACTGTAAATATCAAGTGGGTGGATTCCGAACTGCTCAACAACAGTAACGTCGAAGAAGTACTCGGTGATATGGATGGCATCCTGGTACCTGGCGGTTTCGGTGACCGTGGCATCGAAGGCAAGATCACAGCAATCGAATTTGCCCGTATCCGCAAGATCCCATTCCTTGGGCTCTGCCTTGGCATGCAGTTATCGGTTGTTGAATTCGCCCGCCATGTGGTTGGCTACAATGACGCACACAGCATCGAACTGGATCCTAATACTACCCATCCGGTCATTGCACTTCTACCGGAGCAGGACGGCATCGAGGATATCGGCGGTACCTTAAGACTTGGTTCTTATCCTTGTGTACTGGATAAATCTTCCCTGGCTTATAAGCTTTACGGTGAAGAAACGATTCATGAACGTCATCGTCATCGTTATGAATTTAACAACGATTACCGCAAAGTGCTCACAGAAAACGGCATGATGCTCTCCGGTATTTCTCCGGATGGACGTATCGTGGAAATGGTAGAACTTCCGGATCACCCGTTCTTCATCGGAACACAGGCTCATCCGGAACTGAAGTCCCGCCCGAACCGTCCGCATCCGCTGTTCCGTGGATTCGTAGAAGCCGCTGTCGCAAAACACGAAGCAGAATAGATATGATGCCAGGGATTGTGGGAGTGCGACGCACGGAACAATCCGCAGGCATCATAAATCTCACATCACAAAGTAACGAAAAGCTGGGGTATATCTTTCGATTATACTCCAGCTTTATTTCATGTTAAGCGGATATTCGCAATCCGCTTTGCTACTTGGATCCGTAAAATCCACTCAGCGGTAAAAGGCATTGTACACGCCTCCGCTGTACATAGCCACACTGCGGTATTTTGCCAGTTCACTGACCGTAACTAACTGATAACCGGATGCGATCAGTTTCGGGATCAGCACTTCTGCTGCATCCACAGACGGGCTGTGGATATCGTGCATCAGGATGATCGAACCGTCTTTCACTTCATTCATAACCACATTTATCGTATTCTTGGCATTTCTTGTCTTCCAGTCCAGGGTATCAATGCTCCACAGGATCAGCGGTGCTCCCGCATTGATCTGCACATTGCTGTTGTAGGCTCCATACGGCGGACGCACCAGCGTCGCATTGTGGCCGGTGAGTGCACGGATCTGAGCATTTGTGCTTTTGATCTCACTCTGTATAGAACTGCCGTTTAAAGATGAAAGGCTTGCATGATCCCAGGTGTGATTTCCGATCTCGCATCCCTGCTTCGCCATCTGCTGTATCGTATCCGGATAATTTGCGATACTCGTCCCAACCAGGAAGAAAGTCGCTGCTGCCCGGTTGTTCTTCAGACATTTTAACAGACGGTCGGTATAAGGTCCCGGACCATCGTCAAACGTCAGTGCCACCATCTTTCCTTTCGGGTTGATCAGCCGCTCTTTGATCTTTTTGTCCTTATGATAAACACCTTTTTTGTCAAAATAATAAGCTTTGTTGCCAATGTAACGGCTCTTTGTCACTTTGACGCCTTTTTCATCGATATAGTACTTTTTGCCTTTTACTTTGACCCAGCTGCTTACCACTCGCTTTCCTTTTGCATCTACATAGGCATAACCGGTCTTTGTCCTGATCCAGGACGCTTTCTTCATGGCACCGTTTTTGCCGAAATAGTACCAGTGCTTTCTGATCTTCTGCCATCCGGTGACCATCGCTCCCTTTTTGCCAAGATAGTACGTTTTTCCATTGCGATAGCGGAACAGCCCCTGGCGGCGGAAACCATTTTTATCAAAATAATAATATCTGCCTTTTATGTTTGCCCAGGTCTTTGTTGCATAAGTCTTATCCTGTAAAAGAAACCGAACCTTTCCGTGCTGTTTTACCCATTTTCCGGAAAGCTTCGGTGCTTTTTTAACATTTTTCAGAGGAAGTGTCTCACTTTGGCCGGTCGTTTCGGACTGCTGTGTAGTCTCAGGCTGCCTCTGCATCTCGGACTCCTGCGGCGTTTCACTTTGCCGCACGGTCTCAGACTCCTGTACACTTCCTGCCTGATCTGCAATCTCTGCCGCATTTGCTTTCTGTATTCCCCCGGCTCCTGCGGCGAACATGGCTGCTGCCATGCCAAAAGCGACTGCATATCTTTGTATTACTTTTTTTAACATCTGCAATTACTGGATAAAAGCTTTGAACTTTTCGTCAATCAAAGCTTCATCGTTTGTATTTGCACACAGCTCTAATGGTTTTTCCATGTCCAGACTGAAAATGCCCATGATGGATTTTGCATCTACCAGGTATTTGCCCTGTGCCAGATCCACATCAAAATCCATATGTCCGCAGATTCTGTTGAACTCCTGAACATTTGCTACATTGCCAAGTACGATATTTCTTTTTACCATAACAATTCTCCTTTCCCGGTATCAGATACCACGCTTTATTGAAAGGAAACTATCTGTTTCCCTTATCTCTTAGCATACCATTATCTGAAAATAAGGTCAACCATAAAAAACCTTACACTGCAAACAATGCACTGACTGCCCCGAGCAGTCCTGCGGATGCAAGTCCCATGATGATGCCGGCGAGCATAACGCCGAGCATGACTGCGATGATACTGGACTTAAAATCCATATCCAAAAAGCTTGCCGCAAGTGTCCCTGTCCATGCTCCGGTTCCCGGAAGCGGAATACCTACGAACAGCAGCAGTGCCACAAACAGGCCTTTTCCTGCGGTCGCCTGAAGTTTCTTTCCGCCTTTTTCACCTTTCTCGATACAGTAGGTGAAGAACTTTCCGATGACCGGTTTGTCGGCTCCCCAGAGCAGTACTTTTCTGGCAAACAGATAAATGAACGGCACCGGAAGCATATTTCCGAGGATTGCTATGATGTAAGACGGCACATACGGCAGTCCTTGGGCTATGGCATATGGAATCGCTCCTCGAAGTTCGATCAGCGGAACCATTGATATGAAAAATACAATAATATAAGACATACGTTATCCTTTCCTGTTTCTGTATCATTCAGCAGTCCATTTGGCTGATCATGATACCCATTTTATGGATGCCGGACGGCACCGATTTCTGGTCACAATATTCGTATGATAAGCTGATTTGCCGGAAATGTCAAGCAATTACCGGCTCTGCTTATCCTTTTGTGCCCCTGTGATCTGCCGGAGATCCTGTCCGGTGTTTCAGGAGAGGACTTTCAGCTGCATCTTCCATTTCTGAAACAGATTCTTTTCATTTAATATCTGTTTTTGGGTACTCATAAGAAATGCCCGGACTTCTTCTGCCTGTTTTTCTTCCATGGCATGGCTGCTGTATGCGGCTTTTTCTGCCAGTCTTGTCACTTTCCGATACTGATCTGCCATCTCGGAGCTATACTTTCTGCTCAGTTCTTCGCAGATCTGATATCTGGAGCCTCCCTTTATCCGGACTCCGTCGTACATAAGCCAGCACCTTAGCTGTGCATAACAGCTTCGGATCGCCTGTGAGGCATCTTTCGAATACATCGCCCGATTCTTTTCTTTCCATTTTTTGCGGTATTTTAAAATCTGATAAGCGATCCACAGGATCAGTGCCAGTATCAGCAAAAGGATCACAACGATCAGAATTTTCCGAACCGGCAGCTGTTTTCTGCCTTTCCTGGTTTCCGGCTTTGTCTGCTCTTCATCTTTGATCTGTTCTGCTGTGTCCGTCTGCTCAGAAGCTCCCTGATTTTGTGCTCCCTGCCAGGAAACCGTCTCGAAATCCGGGCGTTCCATCTTATCGAGATACGGCGGCGTCACTTCCATCGGGATCCATCCGATGCCGTCCTGATAGATTTCCACCCATGCATGGGCCTCTTTTCCAGTCACATAGATCGTTCCGTCATCCTGAGCATTTTCTACCATCTCCGGCGTGACCAGATAACCCTCGACATAGCGTGCCGGGATTCCGAAGCAGCGGTACATCAGAACAGCCGCCGATGCATAATGCACGGAATAGCCTTTCTTCTCCGTCATCAGAAAATCGGTCACAAAATTTCCGGTCTTTGCATCTGTTTTCTGATCTTCTCCGGATGCATCTGTATTCTTCGGATCGATCTCTTCTGTATAAGTGATGTTCTCATTTAAATATCCGGTAATCCTGGTATTTGCCTCTTCATAGGAAATATGAGACGTAACATTTTCGCTGTCTTTCTCATCCGAATCAGAAGCAAGCACTTTTGTAAGCATCTGTTTCAGAGAATCCGGTACCTGCAGATACTGGTCATATACATATGCATTGTAGCTGTTTTCGCATTTTTTGTATTCTGCAAATGCCTCCGTATCCTGATCCTGATAATATGCGGATGCGATCTGCGGATACTTTCTGATCAGATTGCTGTGTACCGGAAACGAAATCGTCTTTTGCGGCCGGAATCCTTCCGGGATCAGGCGGTCATCTCCAAAACTTCGGACATTTTCCAGAGTATCCGGAAGCGTACTCAGCTCATACGGCACATAAGCATATTTCCGGCTCGCACCAATGGTCGTGACAGTCATATTTCCGGTGTCATCGTCTGCAGGATTTTCCAGCTGATAAAGAGCGGTAAGCTGCTGAAGCCCGGAAACGTTTTCTTTGTGAAGCCAGTAAAACAGATCCTTTTTATCATAAATTTCATCTGCATCCTGTTGTTTCCAGCCGTCTTCTGTGTAAATACTGCCGACAAATCCACGAAGATAGAGAGAATCCGGATGTTCCATGGTCACTTTCAGAGCGGCTTCATCGGTCAGTTTCAGGTTTCCAAGCCCTCGGAACTGTCCTTCCGGCAGGGAATCCACCGTCTTTTTCCCATAACGGATCTGTTCTGCAAATTTCTGTACTTTCTGCGAGAACGGATTGTCTGGCGAAAAACTCGAAGCTTTTCCCCGAAGCATGAAAAATCCGGCTGCCGTCACTGCCGCAAATAACACAAGCAGCATCACATCTGTCTGTAACTGTGCCAGACCTTTTTCTTTTTTCCGAAAGGCAACAAGGCAGAGAAAACCTACATAGATCAGAAGCACCGGAAAAAGAACTGCTTCTTTCTGCCAGATCAGAAGCAGAACTCCCGGAATAAGGCTGACGAGAATCGTTCCGATGCAGCTTTTGCTGACCCTTAAAAATTCCAGAAGAGCTGCCAGAACCATGCCTGCTGTTACATAAAAAACGGCTGTAACAAATGGCTGCAAAGGTTCAGAAATCGTAAGTGCATAATCCGGCTCAAAGGTTCGCATATTTCTCCCGATCGTCTCAAGCAGCCCGTTTCCGGCGATCAGTGCTCCCTGAAAGATCCAGCCCTTTCGGATCGTAAAGCTGATCAGAAAACAAAGAACTGCCGCTGCCAGAATTTCATGCACGATTTTCCGTATGAATTTCTTTTCTTTTTGTCCATTTACAAGAACGGCCATCACAAGCAGAATCGCTCCCACACTGCCAGAAAGAGTCATCGCCAGAGATGCCCTGCAAAACTGCATCACCATAAGATACCATCCGACATAAATGCAGAAACAGGCAAGTGCTTCTCCGACATTTTCTTTCTGGTTTTCCGGCTTCTCTGCAACCTGAACGTACAGTTCTGTTTCTTGCTTTTTTTGAATTTTTCTGTGTTTCTTCATGTTTCACTCCTAAATCAGCAGGATACCGACATCTTCTCCTGGCCGTACGGTCTGGAAACTGCACTGCCATGTAAAGAGATCTGCCAGATTTCCCGGATCTTCTGCGGTAAAATAGAGAATATGTCCAAATGGCTGCTCCTGATATTTCTGTGCATATTCCTGCAAGCCTGTGAATGTTTTTTCTTTTCTCTCCAGTGAAAGTAAGCCGTGTATGATCTGGGCAAGGTTATCTGCGGAGTCGATTTCTTCCATACAAAGCTGCTCTTTTTTCTGATCGTACCAGCCGATCTTGTGATGCATCCCTTTCTCCGTCAGATTTTCGGAAACGGAGATCAATTTTTCCATCAGTTCTGCCTGATCTGAAGTTCTGCTATCCCCGGTCAGTTTTGCTGTCTCAAAAAACAGAAGCACTGCATTTTCTACCGGAAGTCCCGGTTCCTTCACATAAAGTTCTCCCAGTTTCTGTGAGATTTTCCAGTGAATCATCTTCGTGCTGTCACCTGGCTGGTATTCCCGGATCCCGAAGGTTTCTCCCGGATCGTCCCCTTTTTTCTGTTCGGAATATTGTATGCTTTCCCAGTCGGTCGTAAAACTGTCTCCGACCTGTACTTCCACCGTTTTCATTTCTGGAAGCACGATCATGGTATCGCTGATGTTAAGCTTCTGCTCGCTCAAAAACAGTCCCAGCATGTCACTGACCAGAAGTTTCTGCACGGATATTCTGATGGCCCCGCAGCAGTTACTGCAAACACTCCATTTCGTTTCTGTCTTTTCTTTCCCCGCTGCCATACTGTCAAGATGGCAGATTTCTTTCTCTCCGGTCAGCAGATTTTGAAACAGAAGTTCTGCCCTTAAGCGTCCTGCCGGCAGCAGGCTGTGGTTTTCAAAGATCAGTTTCCCGTAAACCTGCTGTTCTTTTTCTGCCATGTCCGGCACTTCAAAATAGCAGGTTACTTTATTTTTCATGGCAATCGAAAGAAAAAAGCAGAAAAAGCAGAGCAGAACGGTTGCCACAGCTGCAATTCCTATGGTGATGCTCGCACTTACCAGATATGCAAGCACCAGAAACAGCATCCAGATGCCGGCAAGGATTCTGGATTTTTTCATGTTCTCCTCCTATCTGATCTCCGGAATGGAAACCTGATGTGTGATCTGCTCCATGATCTCCTCTGCCTGGATACTCGCAACTTTGGCACGCGGATGCAGGATCACGCGGTGTGCACATACCTTTGCAAATACGCGAAGGACATCATCCGGGATCACATAATCACGCCCGTTTATGTAAGCGGATGCTTTTGCCATGTTGTTGAGGGCCAGTGCTCCTCGCGGGCTGACGCCGAGCTGGATCTTGTCGTTCTGTCTGGTCGCTTCTACAAGCAGTGTGATGTATCTGAGGATATCATCTGCCACTTCTACCTCTTTTACTTCCTGCTGAAGCTGCTGTACTTCTTCTCGGGATGAGATCATCTGAAGCAAATCCAACGGCTGCTCCGTCTGACGATCCCGCAGGATATTGATCTGGCTTTCAAAGTCCGGATAACCCATGGAGAGTTTGACCATAAAACGATCCATCTGAGACTGCGGGAGCATCTGTGTTCCGGCAGAACCGAACGGATTCTGTGTGGCAATCACAGTGAATGGCTTCGGGATTTCATAGGTTTTTCCATCTACCGTGGCATTTCCTTCTTCCATTACTTCAAGCAGGGCTGCCTGTGTCTTGCTGGAAGTACGGTTGATCTCATCTGCCAGAAGCAGGTTGCACATGACTGCCCCCGGTTTGTACTGAAACTCTCCACTCTGCCTGTCGTACAGGGAGAATCCGACCACATCGGAAGGGGTAACATCCGGCGTAAACTGAATCCGGTGATAGTCCACGCCCATGACTTTTGCAAAGCTCAGTGCCAGCGTTGTCTTTCCGACTCCCGGAATATCTTCCAGAAGCACATGGCCTTTCGCCAGGATTGTCATCAGCACCTGTTCGATCACTTCTCTTTTTCCAATGATTACTTTTTCAATCTCGTTTATCATTGCTTCTGTTTTTCTCATATGCCCTCTCTTTCTCATAACTGTCCTGTTATATTTATACTGTTTACTTTCTGCAAAATCCGTTAAAATTTTCTTCCCAACCGTATTTTTGCACACCTGAATCCTGTTTTTGCTGTCATGGCATCCCATGCTTCTCCTGTGCCGGATCATTCTTTTTTGTTTCTTCTTTTTAACATCAGTACCACTGCCGCTGCGATCACTGCAATCACCACTGCGATGACCATGACCGGCATGGCACTGCCATTTTTCGAAAGCAGGGATGCTTTTTCCGGACGCAAGTTAAATAAATTTTTCATATTGTTTTTGTAACGGCAGAATGCGGTCAGTGCGTATGCCGCCTGGCCTCCTGCCAGGAAATCGGATTCATCCGGTATGGATGCCGGATTGGACGCATCATAAACATAAGCATGGACAAATCCGCCATCTTCCTGACGAAAGCTCATCAGATTATCAAGCACGGTATTTCCGTTTTTGATAAAACGACTGTCGCTCTGCGGATCGATGCCTAGACTGCAAAGAGCCGTCAGAACCTGTGCACAACTCTCAGAGCTTTCTGTGCCGGTATCCATGGAAGAACAGAATCCTCCGTCACTTTCCTGATGTTCGGAGATCCAGGACAGTGCAAGATCTGCTGCCGCTTTCGCCTCGCTGTTTTCTTCGTAATATGGTGCCAGGGCAGTCAGTGCCATGGCAGTGATATCTACATCTGTCTGCCCGGAACCCGCTGAGAGGGAAAATCCGCCGTCACTCTCCTGTGCTTTTAAAAGTTCTGCCAGGATCTCTTCCCGGCTCTGGTATGCATCTTCCGGCACTTCATAATCCCCGGAATCCAGTGCGATCAGTGCCCAGATCAGTGCATTTGTTCCCTGCGTATCGAGCGGTTCTGTCTTTCCGCGGTTATACGTTCCGTCTGCAATCAGATTGATGGTCTTCTCTCCTGCCATGTCACTTACTGCCTGTGGATCACCGCCAAGAGCCGCAATCACCAGTGCCGCTCTCTGATATTCGGTCGCTTTTCCGAGTTTTTCTTTTTTTGTGCCATATTTTTTGGCGATCGCCGTTTCCATCGCTTTTCGATAGCTTTTATAGTCTTCCTTGTATCCGCTTCTCGCTGCTGCAAAGGCAAACCAGTCATTGAGCGAAGTATCCGCCCCTTCCAGAAAGGTCTTATCGATCAGCTCGTCAGCATTTGTGAGGCTCTTGGCCCACTCAAAAATACCCTGGATGGTTTCTTTTACTTCTTCTGTCGTGTATTCGTGATGCGTGACAGTTGCTGCACTTTTTGTTGTATTTTCTGCTATATTTGCTGTATTTTCTGTCGTAACGTCTGATTCAGAAGCTGCTTGCATCTCACTGTTTTGGGATGCAGACTGTGCCCGTACTTCCTTGTTTGTGCCGGAAACCATCCCAACGCACAGGATCAGTGCCATGAGCAGGGCTGTCATTCTGTTTTTTCTTTTTTCTGCATTTTGTTTTTGATCATTTCCCTTTTTCATTACCATTCATACCCCCAGTTATCTGAACCGCCGGTCATGTCCTGCCCGATATCAGCTCCGTATGCCAGCGTGAAACGCAGCCGCAGTGTATCGCCGTTCTGGAAACAGTAATCGCTTAAGCCATAGTTCGGGTAAACGCCGTTTACCTGATACATCCAGCCGCTTCCTTTTGTAAAATCATAATCTCCGAGGCTGTTCGGTGTAAAATCATAGATTTCAAAGCCGTGTTCTTCCAGTTTGGTTCTTAAATTCTCTGGAATATTTCCGGTGACAAAATTACTCTCGGAACTAATCCTTGCCAGATAAAAACCGGTCTCATAGTTTCCGGTATAGTCAACAGAATAGCCATTATTCTGCAGCATGCGTACTACCGTCTCCGCCGCAGTCTCTCCCTCATAAATATCTACATCCTGTGACAGCAGAATACCGCTTCCCACGGTCGTTGCTTCCACGCTGATGTGGACCGTTCCGATCCGCTCCCCGCTCTCTGCCGCCGTACAGAAAATGCTGTAAGTCAGTTCCGTTGTGTTGTCTTCTGCATCGGTGACGGTGATCACCATGGTATTATAGCCTTGGGACAATTCCGTATGGTAACTGACATCGCCGCTGTTCTCCCAGATCAGACCGGTAATATTGTCTCCGCTGTCACCGAAACAGGAAATGCGGATGTTGTCTGCACCAAGCCCGTTTCCATGATAATCGGTTGCCTGTACCTGGAAACTTAAGCTCTTTCGCTGCGTCTCAAGACTGTTTCCGGAATCACCAAGCGTACAGGTAACTCTTGGTGCCTCCACATTGCCTTCGCCGTCTCCGTCTCCGCTGTTCTGTTTGACATAGGTTACGGTATAGGTAATCTCTTCACTGCTTCCGTTTTTTTCTGCATACAGCGTGATCTGGTTTTCGCCCTCTTCCAGCAGCACTTCATAGTTGTCACCATCTATCGGTGAAAGCTGCGTTCCGTTCAGCCAGGCAGTCAGATCTTCGACTTTGTCACTGCCCATAAAGGCCTGTGCATAGAACCGGTATTTCTTTTTATATACTTCTTTGTCCTCCAGATCGGTGTCAAAGCGGATATTCTGGTTCTGCGGTCGTTCATAAGTTATGGTATAAACCTGCTGTTCGCTCTTTCCGTCTTTTTCTGCATCCAGAACGATCTGATTTTCGCCCTCCTGCAAAGGAACGTCTTTATAATCCCAGTTTTCATCGGCACTGATCGGTGTACCGTTTAGCGTTGCCGTCAGTGCAAACGTCTCTTTGCCAAGCTGTGCCCAGGCACGGAAGGAAATGTGATCGCTTTTTACCGTCTGATCGGACAGATTTGTCTGGATCAGCAGTTTTTCTTCGTCGTAATAGATGGTATATTCTTTGGAAACAGTAAATTCGGTACCGTCTTTCTGCTGATAAGTGACTGCCACCAGAATCTTATTTTCGCCGTGTGCCAGTTTCAGACTTCCCCGGTAAGTGGTCACTTTGCCGTCGTTTAAGGTGTTTTCTGTTTTCAGTACTTTCAGATCCGTCAGCTGTTCAATCTGATAACTGTAATCTGCTTTTGTGACCGTCCCGCCGTTTTCAATCGTTGTCCGGAAATACTGCCTGTCTTTTTTGCCGTTTTTGTCTTTGTTTTTATTTCCGGAGTGATTCTTATTCGGCTTTTTGTTGTTTTTATCGTCTCCATCCGTCTTTTCGCCGCCTGTTCCGTCTCCGTAATTGCCTCCGTTTGTTCCTGATGCAGTCCCGCTGCTATTGCCGGAATTGTTTCCGGAAGCATCTCTGTTTGCCTCTGTTGAACTGCCGTTTTCGTTTTTACTTCCGCTCCCTGTGCTTTCTGTGCCCTGGCTGTCAGCTCCGCTTTCTTTTGACGATTCGCTCTCCGTCTCCGGCATATCCTGATTTTCTGACTGCTGATTCTGCATCTGCTGCCGGCTGCTTCCATTCTCTTTTGTCTGCTCTGCCAGCACTTCTTTCGTGCCGGTCAGCATGACCATCGAGCTTTTCTTCATGCCATCGATCGGATTTTCCGGCACACTTTTTCTCTGCGTACGGATTCCCAGGATCATCACTCCCGAAAACAGCACAATAAGCAGCAGTGCCGCAATGGCACCTGCTGCTTCTGAATGTTTCCGCAACTTTTTCATCATTTTTTGAAAAAGCTCTTTCATATGCTCCTCCTGTTATTCTGAAACTGTAAAATATTCTGATCCATTTTTCACTGTAATTGTGATGTTCCGGATCAGTCACCGCTTATTTTACTTTCACAGAACGAATTTTGCTGTATTTTCCGCTGTATTTCTTTCCTCCGACGATCTTATAGGCCTGGATCTTAAAGTAATATTTTTTCCTGGATTTCAGTTTCTTCCAGGTCAGTTTTGTGGTGTTCGCCTTTTTGATCGTCTTCGCCCGCTTCCAGTTTTTCTTCTTTCCGATTGCATAGGAAATCTCATATCCGGACACGCCTTTGATCTTCTTCCACTTCAGCACTGCTTTTTTGCTCCTGGATGCCTTCAGGGAAATAAAGGAAACTTTTGGTACGGAAACGGTGATATTCTGGTTTGGATCGGTCGGTTTCGGCTGTACCTGCCGCGTTTCTTTAACTGTCACTTTGATCTGTGCCAGGATCTGAGGCTGCTCCACGCAGTACGCTGTGATCAGGGTCTCTCCGGATGCAAGTGCACGGACCTGTCCGTCTGCATCCACAGATGCCACCTGTGGATTAGCACTGCGATAACGGATGCTGCCCGCTACATTCAAATCTTCCGGGAGGAGCTGTACTTTTAACATATGACTCTCGCCCTTTTTCAGCGTCACGCTGTTTTCTGTAAATGTAAGTTTCTCCAGCGGAACTTCCACTTTTAAGGTACAAGTCGCTGTCAGCATTCCAACATGGGCGGACACCGCCGTTTCTCCGCCTCCGATGGCTGTCACTGTGCCGTTTTCCACGGTTGCCACGGAAGGATCTGCCACATTCCAGATGATGGTTTTGTCACTGATCGTATCTTCCGGATCGTAAGTCACATGAAGTGTCACCCGTTCTCCTTTTTTCATATTGACTTCTGTTTTATCCAGCGTGATGTTTTTCAGAACAAGGGACTCCAGTCTCGCATATTCTGTCTCCGCATCGGTCAATATTTTTAAGATTTCTTCGCTGACATACTGTTTCTGATCTTCCAGAAGTGCATCATACGCCGCCCTTGCTTTTGCGATAGCTTCACGACTGTTCAGGGTCACTTCTCCTATGGCATTTATTTTTTCAACAGCTGACTCTGCCTGGCTTCTGTTGTATTTGAGATCTGCCAGTTTATTTTCTGCCTGTGCAAGCAGCTCATAATTTCTGACCAGATTTTTCTGTGCGGTTGTCAGTGCAGTGTAATCTTTTCGCAGTGCCGTCAGCGTCTCTTCACTTTCAAAGGTGATCTCGCCAAGTGCTGCAATTCGCTCGCTGATGGCTTCTGCGATGGCGGTATCTTTTTTCAGCTTCTCCAGATCCATTTCCTGTGCAACGAGAGAATAATAATTGACAACCATCGCCTGCCGGATCTTTGTCATCGCATCAAAATCACTTCGGATCTTTTTCAGGGTCTCTTCATCCTCAAGTTTCACCTCACCGCTTGCCGCAGCAATCCGCTCTTCCATCTCTTTGACTGCCGTATAATCCTCATCCGTTGCCTCTGCCTGTGCAAGCTCCTGCAGTTCTTTTTCTTTTTCTTTGATCTGTTCGATCAGCTTTCCATCTACCTGTGCCCTTTCTTCATCGTTCAATTTCAGCCATGCGGCATGGGCATTCATAAGCAGTGAAAGACTGTCATCTGTAAGTGACACTTTTTCCGGGATCCGCTTAACGCAGCTTGAAAATGCATCGATCCTGTCTTTCTTCTCCAAAAGCTCTGTGATCTTCTTTTCTGCATTCTCCAGAAGTTTTCTCACACGCTCCGGAACAAGTGCCTGTTGGCTCTCTGTCAGTGCCTGGAATACTTCTCTTGCCGCTGTGATCTCCTCTCTGGAATCTAAGGTCACATCTCCGATCGCTTCGATCTGACGGATCACGGCATCTGCCTTTTCTTTGTTCTCCTTCATCTGTGAGATCTTTTCTTCTGCTTTCGTCAGAATATCCAGATTTTCTACCATCGCTTTTTCTGTTTCTGTCAGTGCATCGTAGGCATTTCTTGCACGCACTACCAGCTGCTCATCTTCAAGCGTCAGTTCTTTATCCAGTGCTTTGATCATCGCACTGACCTGTTCTGCCTGATCCATGCTTGCAAGCAGTTCCTTCAGTTCTTTTTCCTTCTTCAGAAAAGTATGATAAGTACTTGCCGTGATCCGCTCCCGCTCGACATCCAGCATTGAATCATACAATTCTCTCGCCTTTTCAATGTCTTCTTTATCAGAAATGGCTGTCGCATGGCCGGACAGACGATTCACGATTGCATAAAACTGATTTGCTTTTTCAGTATTTACCGTCCATTTTGCATAAAAAGTCTTATCGCCATAACTGTGTGCCGGTATTTCGGTCACTTTTCTTCCGGTAAATTCCGCATTGGTGTACCATCCGTCAAATTTACATCCTGCTTTTGTGATCTCATCTGCGGTCGGCAGTGTGATCTGGTCTTTCGGACTGTAGGTGTCCGGAAGAATGATGTCATCGGAAAGAGTACCACCGTTTAATTCAAATTTCAGTGCATAACTTGGCTGTCCGTACTGTGCGTAAAGCGTGATATCCTGCTCCGGCATGGAAAGGAGCTCTCCCGGATAATAGCTGATCCCGCTTCCGTCCGGTTTGGTATTCCACTCCGTCAAAAATGCTTCCTGTTCATCGGTTACTTTTCCTTCGGATAAGAGTACTTCTGCATAAGGGGAAGCTTCTGTTGTGAAGGTCTCGCCCTCTTTCTGACCGTCATAGGTGATCGTATAAGTATCTGCCGTGGCATTCAGATAACTGCCGTCCAGCTGATCCTGCATATCAAAAAGGGAATTCTGTTTGTGTGCAAAACGGTCGTATGCGATCAGTCCGTAAAGTGCCTGGTCGGTTGCCATCGGATTGACCGTTGTGCCGGAACCGCCACCTCCGTCGTAGCCTGCCGTTACATGTTTAAATCCGCCGATCGACGCACTGCTTCCGCTTCCGGCTGCCCAGAAGGTCAGAAGTGCATCTACCATATTGTCGGTGTAAACGCCGTCCCGTGTCGCTCCTTCTTTGACAAAGCTGCATGTTTTTCCGATATGCGGCAACGTTACCTTATCTGATTTCGGATCGATCCCCATTTCCAGAAGCGGCATCATCGCCCATACGGTCGATTCGCTGTTGACCGTTCCCCAGCTCTCAAAACCGCCGTTCGGCTTCTGCATATTTGCCAGCACGAGAATACCGCGTTCTACCGCACTTGCAAACTCATCATAACTATAGGTTGCATCTGTTTGCTCATATTTTTCCTGACTCAGATAATATGGTGCAAATGCTGTCAGTGTCATGCCAGTGATATCGGCATCCGGTACATTTCCTGACAATGCCCAGCCGCCTTTGATTCCGTTTGCATCGGTGATCTCCAGATTCAGAATGTAATCCAGCATTTTTCCAAAGGTATTTGCTGTTTCTGGATGATCCGTCTGGTCAAATTCATAACCGCCGCTGTTCATGGAAATGATCTCCCAGATCGGACCGTTAATGCCCTGGCGATACGAAAAACTGAATGAATCAGATAGTTTTTCAATAAAATCATAGCCTGCCACGCTTCGGATATCATATCCCATTGCAGTCAGCGGCAAGATCAGTCTTGACCACTCGGTAGACTTTGCCGCATGCAGATTTCCTTTCTTATTTTCTACATGTGCTTCCACACGTTTTAAATAGTCAGAAAAATAATTCTCCGGTATGCTGTTGATATAATCTGCCCCTGTATACATGCCGCGCAGCAGATCCCATACTGACCATTCTCCAAACGTACTTCCTACAGTCGGGTAGCTGTTTCCTGTTTTTTCTGACTGCTCCTGCTGGTTTTCCAGAATATATTTTGCCGCTGCATTGATATAAAAACGCACTCCCGGCTTTTCATTGTTCCAGAAACGCAGCTTCAGACTGTCTGAAAATTTATTCTGATCCCACGCTGCCGCATGGACAGCAGTAACAGGCATCTGGACAGATGACAGAGCTACAACTGCCGACAGAACTCCTGCAAGAATCCGTTTTCTATAACCACATTTTTTTGTTTTTCTGCTCATTTCTCCACACTCCTGTTCTTTCTGTAAGTGCATCTCTTTTTCTGAAATTGTAATCTTTGTAATGGTGATCCGGGGGCAGATTTCTGCCCCCCTGATCATCCATCTTCCTTGCTGATAAGCATATATTTCATATTTTTATGCTCTCAGCATACGGAAATTTAATTGTTATTTTTTAATCTTTGCAGACTTGGTATTTGAGTACTGACCGTAGATCACTTTATTTTCTACTTTCTGGAATACACGTACTTTGTAGGTATATTTCTTACCTGCTTTTCCTTTCAGTTTGCAGCTTGCCTTGCTGCCCTTATTGAGCGTCTTCACAAGTTTCCACTTGCCTTTTCCAGTCTTGCAGTAGATTTCGTATCCACTTGCACCCTTAACCTTGTTCCATTTCAGAGTTACTTTTTTGCCTTTCACCTTTGCAGATTTCAAAGTTGTCTTCTCATTAAATCCATACTTGTCTTTCTCTGCTTTCAGTTTTTCTTCCTGCTCTTTCAGTTTTGCATCCTGAGCCTTCTGTGCCTCTTCAAGTGCTTTCTTTGCTTCTTCCTGCTGTCTCTTTGCTTCTTCCTGCTGAGCTTTCAGGTCTTCTGCTGCTTTCTTTGCTGCTTTAAGTGCAGCCAGGTCTTTTTCTGCGATAACCAAGTCAGACAGGTTCGTTACTTTTTCTTTCACATCTGCTTCCAGGGCTTCATATGCACTTCTTGCTGCTGTGATCGCTTCTTCACTGTCAAGTGTTACTTCTCCGATTGCTGCAATCGCATCGACTACCGGCTGTGCTTTGGTTTTCAGAGCTTCCTGTTTTGCCTGCTCTGCCTTGTCTGCTTCTGCTTTGTCTGCTGCCTCTTTTACCAGATCTGCGATCTTGCTCTCTGCTGACTGCAGATCTTTGTAGTTGCTTACCAGTGATTTCTGGACATCACTCAGAGTATCGTATGCGGCTCTTGCTGCTGCGACTACGCCTCTCTTATCCAGCGTTACTTCTTTGATTGCTGTGATCGCACTGCTTACGGATGCTGCTGCCGCTGCATCCATCTGGTTTTTCAGTTCTTCCTGCTGTTTCTTTGCTTCCAGAGTCTGAATGGCCTTTTCTGCCTGAACCAGAACATCATAATTGGAAACCAGTTTCTTCGCATCTGCGGAAAGTGCATCGTATGCATTTCTTGCTGCTTCTACGCTTTCTTTTTTCTCGAGTGTTACATCTCCAAGTGCTTCGATCAGTGCTTTTACTGCATCTGCATCGGTCTGTGTCTTTTCATCCGCTGCAAGTTCTGCACTTGTTTTCAGTTTGTCCAGATCTGCTTTTGCATCGCTTAACTGTTCGGCAATTTCTTCTGCTGATTTTGCATTGTTGATCAAAACAGCTGCATTTGCAAGGATCTTTGTGATCTTTGCTTTTTCTGCATCACGGTAATCCTCTGCATTTTTGTATACGTTCAGCTCTGTGATGGCTGCTTCTTTTGCCGGTGCCAGCAGTTCTTCTACCGACGCCACTCTGACGGTCAGCATTTCACTTGTCTTTGGTGTACTGTCGCTGTCTTTCAGCACCATATAGACTTTGTATGCTGCATCGGTAATATCGGTTAATTCCAGTGTATTTTCACCTACTTCAACCTGGATGCCTTCACCTGTTGTATCAATGGATTCCGGTGCAGTTTCCGTTTCCGGCAATACTTTATAGTACAACGTACCGTATTCATTTGCTGTGAATGTTACTGATGCACTTGTTGCACTCTTACGCACACCTGCACCTTCTTCTGCCGAGATCACCGGTGCATTTCCTGTCTGCTGTTTCAGTGTTACATAGTAAGAATCTTTCGTCTTGCCGTCTTTTGCAGTTACTTCGATCCGGACGGTCGCGCAGTCACTGTTGTCTGCAAAATAGATCGCATAACGGTCGTGTCCACTGTTTGTTGCAGTACGGATGATATTTCCTTCTGAACTGCTGATGACCGTGCTCTTTCCTACTGCACTTACCGGATACAGTTTATAAGTTGAACCTGTATCTTCTGCTGCTGTCCAGATATTCAGGAAGCGGCGTGTTGTGCTGTATTCTGCATGATAAACATGATTTGTCTTACTGAACGCCGGTGTTAAGCTGACCAGTCCCATGTTAAACTGATTACTGTCGCTGACATACAGTTCTTTTAAGTTGGTATTCGGTTTTTCACGTTTCAGTGTGAATTTATAAGTTCTTTCATCGCTTCCTTTTTTCACAACAACATCAAAGCTCTTGCCTGCTTCTGTCAGTTCCATCTCTCTGCTGTTTCCTTCCACGCCATCGATGGTAATGCTGCTTCCTTCGGAAGCAGTAAAGGTCAGAGTCGTCTTATCTGCCGAAGTCAGGACAACGATGTCATGACTGGAAAGTTTTCCGTCAAATGCCACGCCATTATCGATCGTGCTGCCTTCTGCACTTGATGTTACGCCAGTCATATATGCCTCACTGGATGCAACCGCCATAACGCATGCACTGTCGTTCTTATAGTACAGCGTACCGTTTTCGTCACAGATAATACTTGTGATGCAGTACTGCTGTCTTGCTTTTTCCGGTGTGAAAATTTCTTCTACATCCGGAGTTGTCTGTCCTTTTTTATCACGGATCAGAGTGATACCACCCGGATTCTTGTTATAAGTTGCATACAGATAAACACTTCCGTCTTCTTTTTCATAAGCGGTTGACAGAAGTACAGAGCACTGTGGATATCCTTTCAGCGGTGCTTTGTAGATCTCTGTCATCGTTGCCGCATCAATCACGCTGATCGAATAGGTTCCGCTGAAGTTACTTCCGCTTGTCACACCGATATAGATTCTTCCGTTGTATACAACCGGTGTGCTGGTGCTCATGCTTCCAGGCTGTACGGATTTCAGCGTATCTTTATCAAAGGTTCCGTCGGATTTCAGTTTTAGACTGTAGAGGTAGCCGCCTTTTGTTGTGAAATACAGTCTGTCTGTTTCTTTGTCATAAGCAATCGTAGAACGCTGGTCACCGATCACATCAACGCTGTCCATAACTGCTCCGGTCTTCTTGTTCAGAGATAATACATGTCCGGTTCCGTCTGAACCGCTTGTGCCGTCATCCGTACCAAATACAACATAGTCACCGCGTACCACAGAACCTGCCCAGTAGAAACCGCCAAGGCTTGTGTACTGCCATGCTGCTTCTTTTGCTTCCTGTGTGTTCGTCGGATCTTCATCCGTAACCGGGATGCACACATAGTTTGCATCTTTTGTCTCTGCATTCCAGAATCCGGTATAAATATAACCGTCACTGTAAGTGATCGGGCTTAAGGACTGGCCTTTCAGCGTATCCTGGTAAACCCACAGAGATTCCAGTGTCTCTGCATTGAACGCCTGTACACGTCCGTCTGCCAGCGGTGCAAAGATCATGCCGTCTGCATAGGTTGGCGGTGTGTATCCAAAGTTTGTCGCTGCTACCATATCGCCTGTCTGCAGGATATCACCTGTATTCAGATCCAGTTTGTAAATATGGTTTGCACTCATGACGATCAGGGAATTATCCACGATGATCTGCACACTCGGTGCTGCACCCCAGCCGCTTCCCAGTTTCTTAAACCATTTTTCGTAGGTTGTCGCCTCGCTCGTTGGTGTTTTTGCAGAGGTAATACCCATGTTGTCATCACTGTTACGGAAGTTTTTCCATGCTGCGGATACATCTTTTCTGGTGCTCTCCGGTGCTTTTTCCATTGTGATGGTTTTCTCGGTGTCTTCTGTAACAGAAATCGTATCTTTCTTTGTAACATATCCGGCTTTTACGGCAACATAGCTGTAAGTTTCTTCTGCCTTCAGTGTGTATACACCGTTCTCTGCTTTCAGCTTTTTGCTGTCAGCATCTTTCAGTGTGATCACTGTATCTGCCGGATCTGTTTTCAGTGTCAGTTTTACGGATTTTTTTCTCAGAACATGAATCTTGTATTCTCTTGCCTGAGACGGTGCATCTTCCATTGCTGCTTTGACAGTGATCACAGTCTCATCTCCGCTCAGAGGAACTGATGTTTCTCCTGTCACTGCGGTACCGTTGACAGAAACTGCTGCATTTTCCAGAAATGCTGCTGCATTTATTTTTATGCTGTCGTTGTTGTCGGTTACACTGACTGTGTAATCTGTTACATTTTTATCAAAGCCAGGATGAAGCACTTCTTCTCCATCTGCAGATGCCACACTTAAGGATTTCAGAGTGGATTCACGAACAACATCAAATTCATAAGTTGTTGTCTCGTCTCCCTTCTTCACATCTACATACAGTGTGTTGCCATTCATGTCTTTTTTGGTCAGGTAGGCGGCACTTGATGTCGCACCACTTCTCAGTGTAATATTCTTCGCAGATCCGTTATTTGCCGCTGTGTAACGTGCTGTTACCGTTGCAGTTACATTATCTGCAAGTTTGGAGTAGAGATATACATTGGTAATTGCATCCGGGATGACAACCTGATATTTGTTTTTCGTAATATTATATTCCGGTGTGATCTCGTATGCAAAAGAAGTTTCTGCATTGGTTCCTGCCAGGATCTTGAACTCTTTCATGCCGGCTGCTACAACGGTTACCGGAATATCTACGCTCTTCTGTCCTGATTTTGCTGTGATCACTGCTGTTCCCTTTCCGGTTGCTGTGACCACTGCTTCTTTTCCAACCTGCATCGTATTCTCTGCTGACTGTGCTGCTGCCAAAGACTGGTCTGTGCTGACTGCCACAACTGCCGGATTGGAAGAAGTCCATACAACCGGATCGGTTCCATCGCCTACGTCTGCCATAATCTTCTGTGTATCAGAAACGCCACATCCAATCTCTTTCTGATTCGGAGTGATGGATATGGTGCTGAACACGTCTGCATTTGCAGCCAGAACTTTTACATAACATTCTGCAGTAAAAGCACCGCTTGTGAATGTGATGATCGCTTCGCCTTCACTGACTGCAGTTACCTTTCCTGAACTGGAAACGGTTGCCACATTTGTATTGCTGCTCTTCCAGGTTCCGCTCTTGGTATCTGTGGTATCACTTGGAAGATAGCTTGCTGACATATAGGTGGACTGTTTTACTTTCAGTGATTTAGAGCCATAGCTGATCTTTACGCCGGTCATCGGCACTTCTACAACTTCTATTTCAATGGAAGCAGTCATGTCACCGATTTTTGCCGTGACCGTAGTCGTTCCTTTTTTCAGTGCACGTACGTATCCGCTTGTGGAAACACTTGCAACGCTCGGCTCTGAGCTTTCCCAGGTCGCTTTTTTTGCATCCGTTGTATTGGACGGATCAAATCTCAGAGATAAGGTTTTGTTCTTTCCTTTATTCAGGGTCAGTTTGCTGTCATCAAAATAAATCCGCTGTGTATGGACTTCTTTGACTGTTACCGTACAGTCGGCCTCTTTGTCACCAACCTTTGCTGTAATGACAGCCGTTCCTTCTTTTTTACCGGTTACTCTTCCGCTCTGATTTACCGTTGCGACATCTTCTGCATTTGTGCTCCAGGTAACGGTTCTGTCATCTGTGGTATTTGCCGGAACCAGTGTCGCTGTCAGTGTTTCACTGTCATTTTTCAGGACTTCCAGTTCTGATTTATCCAGCCGGACTTCCTGAAGCGGACTTGCATTTACGGTTACTTTACAGGTTGCTGTCTTTTCGCCGCAGGTTGCCGTGATCGTGGTCGTTCCTGCACCGACAGCTGTTACCAGACCATTTTTCACCGTTGCAACAGAAGGTTCTTCACTGTTCCATTCGATTGGCTCGATCGGTTTGCCTGTCAGCTCCACTTTTGCATTTAACTGCATGGTACCTTCGTTTTCCAGTGTGATCTCACTCTGATCCAGTGTGATACTCGTGATCTCACCGCCAAGCAGTTTGTTCAGTTCATCGTTTACTTTATCTACTTCACTCTGTTCTGCAACAATATTTTGCAGAACTTCTTTTGCTTCTGTGATCTTTGCTGCGATATCCGGATCTGCCTTCAGCTCGGCACTGTTCGGTGCAGAATTGATCTTTGCCAGAGTGGTGGTCAGCACATCTTTGTTTGCGACGCTGTAAGAATCATCATAGCCGCCGCCCATACCGCCGGAACCTCCGATATCACCGCCGTATTTCAAAGTAAACTGTGCACGCATGACATCGCCGTCAGACAGATAATAATCTGCAAATCCTACATTCGGGAATACCGTATTTACACAGTACATCCATCCTGACATGTAGTTGTAGTCAAATTCACCAAGAGAACCTTCTGTTCCGCCGTCGGCGTCAAACATCAGATCCGGAAGTTTTTCTGCCATATGCGGCTCAAGTGCTGCACCGGCAAGATCCAGTTTCTTTGTCGCATTTTTTGGTTTTTTTGCATTAGATCCTACGATATGGGACAGATAGAAACCACTGGTCAGACTTCCGGTGTATTCTACATCATAGCCTTCTTCACGGATCAGGTTTACAAATGCTTTCGCTGCATTGTCACCTTCGTAAACCGGCATCAGAACCGGTTCTACGATATAACCTTTTGAGATTGTAAAGGCTTCAATGCTGACCGTTGCATAACCGATAAATTCGCCTTTTTTGGCTTTCTGATAAATAACGGTATAAGTCTGTGTTTTCGATGCTCCTTTTCCGTCTTCTGCGGAAATAACAACGGTATGCTCTCCTTCTTCCATGCCCTGGAAATCCAGCGTAAAGCTTGTCTTTACATTATCACTCCAGGTTGCCGAAAGTGCCTGTCCGTCAAGAGTTGCTGTCGGTTTAAGCGTGTTGTCCTCAGCATCTCTTGCCCAGACATCGAACAGCTTGCGCTGTCCTTTTACCTTAAGCTTGTCCGTCAAAGTTGTCTTTAAAAGAATACCATCCTGCGTTGTTTCATCCGATGACGCATCCTCTGAAACAACTGCTCCCGCCTCCTGTGCCGGCAGTGCTGCGAATGCACTTGTCGGAATCATGGTTGTGATCATCAAAAAGGTCAGAAACCATGCCAGAATTCTGGAAGCAAATCTTTTTTCTCTTCGTTCCATTTGTTCCTCCTCATTCGCTTTTTGGCGATTCGATTCTGTTTGCTTTTTTTATTTTACACATGCTCACATCTGTGTTTTCCTTTTTCGTTTTCCTCCTTCCCTTTCTGTGTGTTCTCCAATTTCATAATTTTCAGACACCGGGCAAAAGGGGACAAAAAATACACCTCCGCTATGCCTGCGGACGTTGCTGATAAACCGGTTTTGTGTTTGTGTTCTGACTTGGGTTCCTCCTACTCAAGATGCCTTCCCAGTTTGACTAACCAGTGGCAAATAATCTTTTTCGTCCCCCATACAGCAGGGAATAACTGTTCCGGATTCTCACCGGATTCCTTTAAAGAGATCACATAAACGCAATCTCACCACAAAACTCCTATGAAATTAGCCCTCTATTACGCCAACAGTGTACCCCTATTTCCTATAATTGTCAATTAAATCCACTTTTTTCTTTTTGCTGAAAGTCCTTGATATAACTGAATTTTTCGTATCTTACATACGTTTGTTCGATTCGCATAACAGATGCTTTTTATTATATAAAGTCAAAAAAACAGGAATGTCACATCTCATATTCTAATCATGTAACATTCCTGTTTTTTTATAATCCCTGTATATAGTTGAGCATCGGTTCGAGATTTGCCTTTTCACAGACATCAAAGGATTTCTGCATCTGTTCAAAAAGGGCTTTCTCTTCTTCACTGTGTGCTTTGCGGCTTTTCATCATCTTGCAGAAGACTTTCATCATAAGCTTATCGCCAAGATTCATCGCTTCATAATTCAGCCCGCTTTGCAGGTAGAATACTTTTACTTCTCTGTCCTCTCCTTTGCCCAGCTGCTGTTCAATAGACTTGACAGCGTCTGCAGAAGACGGCGGCATCGCCCCGGTCACAAACAGCACGTTTGTCTTTTCAAACGGCAGGATCGTCTCTTTGTACCATTTCAGCTCTTCTACATTTCCTGCACGGAAGCTGCTCCCGAAAATGATCACATCGTAATCCGAGAGCCTTTCTCCGCCGACATCTTCCTGTGGTATGCACTCACAGTTTAACGACTGTGCAAGCCACTTTGCATATTTTTTCGTAAATCCGGTTCTCGATTTATATATGACAATCTGTTTCACTTTAGCACCTTCCTTCTGTTGCGTTCTTTTTTACTGATGCCTACGGATTGTTCCGTGCGTTGCACTCCCACAATCCTCCCAAGTATTCGCATATCGTGGGATTATCATCCCACTTTTATGCTCATATCGGGATGGGTCCCAAGGTCTAAATCCACCTATGAGCAAGCTCATGTGGATTTAGACCTTTTGACCCTGGCATCATCAGATATAATCATATCAGAAATTCTTTACAAAACAAGGACACTACTTTACAAAACTATCACAATTCATACTGACTGTTATATAATTTTGCATAAAATCCTTTTTCCGCCAGCAACTCTTCGTGTGTTCCCTGTTCTATAACTTTTCCACTGTCCATCACAAGAATAATATCTGCTTCACGTATCGTCGAGAGACGATGTGCCACGATAAAGCTGGTGCGGCCTTTCATCATGCTGGCAAAGGCCTGCTGGATCTTGATCTCGGTACGGGTATCGATGCTGGATGTTGCCTCATCCAGGATCAGCATCGGCGGCAGGCAGAGCATGACTCTGGCGATACACAGCAGCTGTTTCTGTCCCTGGCTGATATTGCCTCCGTCTTCTGAGATCACGGTGTCATAGCCGTCCGGCAGTCGCTTGATAAAGCTGTGGGCATGAGCCGCTTTGGCAGCTTCGATGACCTGTTCTTTTGTGGCATCCGGTCTGCCGTAGGCAATATTTTCATAAATCGTTCCTGATTTCAGCCAGGTATCCTGGAGCACCATGCCGTAACTTCTGCGAAGGGAAATGCGGCTGATATCACGGATATCTGTTCCGGAAACGCAGATTTTGCCGGCATCTACATCATAGAAACGCATCAGCAGATTGATCATCGTTGTTTTTCCGCAGCCGGTCGGTCCTACGATCGCCACTCGCTCGCCCGGTTTTACGGAGAGATTGAAATGCTCGATCAGTTTGCGGTCCGGCACATAGCTGAAGGAAACATCGGAAATCTCTACGGTTCCGTCAACCTGTTCTTCCGTCAGTACTCTCGCATCTGCTTTGTCCGGAGTGCGTTCTTCTTCATCGAGCAGCTCAAAAATGCGGCTCGCACATGCCATGGCATTCTGAAGCTCTGTGACAACACCAGAAATTTCATTAAACGGTTTTGTGTACTGGTTTGCATAACTTAAAAAGCAGGACAGCTGACCGACGCTGATGCCGCCGGACACGGCAAACAGTGCTCCGACAAGAGCCACACCGGCATAAACCACGTTGTTGACAAAACGGGTGGCCGGGTTTGTGATGCTGCTGAAAAAGATTGCTTTCAGGCTCGCCTTCTGAAGACGCTCGTTCATCTCATCAAACTGATCCACATTTTCTTTTTCATGACAGAATGCCTGTACCACTTTCTGTCCTTCGATCATCTCATTGATAAATGCAGTCTGCTCGCCGCGGACTTCGGTCTGCATATGGAAATTACGATACGTTTTCTTTGCGATAAAACCTGCCACTATAAAGCTGAGCGGTGTGACGCACACAACGACGAGCGTGATCGGCACATTGACATACAGCATAAAACCCAGTGTTCCGAGGATCGTCAGAACTCCGGTAAAAAACTGGGTAAATCCCATCAAAAGTCCGTCTGCAAACTGCTCTACATCGGCGATCACACGGCTGACCAGATCTCCGGTCGGATGTGCATCCAGATAAGAAACCGGCAGTCTCTGGATCTTGGCGATCGCTGCATTTCTCAGGTCACGACTGACATTATAAGTGATCTTGTTATTGCAAATACCAAAGATCCACTGGGAGATCGCCGTCACAGCAGTCGCTGCCACGATCACCCGTACGATCGCCGCCACACCCGCAAAATCTACTTTTCCGACTCCGATCATATGGTCAATAGCATTTCCGGTCAGAATCGGCACATAGAGCTGGGATGCAACAGAAAGAGCGGCAAAAATCAGACTGCATACAATATAAAACCAGTATTTTCGAATATGTTTCCAGATTCTCATGATCATGCCGTCTCACCTGCCTTTCCAAACTGACTTTCATAAATTTCCTGATAAACCGGGCAGTTTCCGAGCAGTTCTTCATGCGTGCCCATGCCGACGGTCTTGCCGTCATCCAGCACCAGGATCAGATCGGCATGCATCAGACTGGACGTTCTCTGGCTGACGATAAATACCGTCATCTCTTTATCCAACTCACGGATTGCTTTTCGAAGTGCCGCATCCGTTGCAAAATCCAGTGCACTTGCACTGTCATCCAGGATCAGGATCTCCGGATCTTCCACCAGAGCACGGGCGATCGTCAGACGCTGTTTCTGACCTCCCGACAGATTGCGTCCTCCCTGCTCCACCGGTTCATCCAGCTGTTTCTCTTTTTTCTGTACAAATTCGGCTGCCTGTGCAGTCTCAAGAGCTGCCCAGAGCATCTCATCGGTCGCTCCTGGATTGCCCCAAAGAAGGTTCGAACGGATCGTACCGGAAAACAGCTGTGCTTTTTGCATGACCATACCAATCTTGCCACGCAGCTCTTCTCTTGAATAGCTTCTGATATCGTGACCGCCGATGCGGATTTGTCCGTCCGTTGCATCATAAAAACGTGCCAGCAGATTGACCAGCGTGGATTTTCCGCTTCCGGTTCCGCCGATGATACCCACGGTCTGTCCTTTTTTCACCGTAAAATGAATATTGGAGAGCGTTTCTGCACCGGCACCGCCGTAAGTGAACGATACATGATCAAATGCCACTTCTTCATCTGAAGTGCCTGTTTTTCTGTTTTTTGCATTGTTTTCCGGACAGGAAAACTCCATTTCCGGCTCTACGTTCAGAACAGAAGCAACACGCTCTGCACACGCCATTGCTTTTGTCACCTGAATGATCAGGTTTGCCAGCTTGACCAGCTCGATCAGAATCTGGTTCATATAATTCACAAGGGCTACCACATCGCCCTGCTGCATATTTCCAAGATGGATCTGCACTGCTCCCGTATTTAAGATCACAACAACCGCAAGGTTGATCATCACGTAAGTCAGCGGATTCATCAGTGCGGAGATCTTTCCGACCAGAAGCTGGCTGCGTACCAGAAGTCCGTTGTTCTCCTCAAAGCGATCCTTCTCCTGCTCCTCTCTTCCGAAAGCACGAATCACACGCACACCTGTCAGATTCTCTCTGGTGATCCCCAGGATTCCGTCAAGGCTGCCCTGTACCTTCCGGTAAAGCGGCATCGTGATCAACATAATGCCAAAGACAACGATGGAAAGCAGCGGGATCGTTACAACAAAAATAACCGCCGCCTTCGGACTTACGATAAATGCCATAACAATGCTTCCGAATACAATAAACGGGGATCTCAGGAACAGTCTCAGGAACAGATTCAGTCCGCTCTGCACCTGGTTGATATCACTCGTCATTCGCGTGATCAGTGTGGAAGTACCCAGCTTGTCCATCTCCGCAAATCCAAGGGACTGGATATGTGAGAACAGCACATGCCGCACCTTCGTACAGAATCCAACGGATGCTTTCGCCGCAAAATACTGTGCGGTGATACTGCAGGTCAGACCAATCACACCGAGCAGGATCAGAAGTCCGCAGTGTGACAGAATATACCCTTTGTCTTTGTTTGCAATTCCTGTGTTGATGATCGCAGCCATAACAAGAGGAACCAGAAGGTCAAACGTTGCCTCCAGCATTTTGAACGCCGGGGCAAGAATGCTCTCTTTTTTATAGTCGCGAAGATATATAAGAAGTTTTTTCAAAATTTCTCCTTTCCGTTCTCACTGCAATTTGAAAGAAACTTTCTCTTTTATACCAAAATGGTAAAAACAGACCGCTTTTGGCATCCTATGATGTGGGTGTCAAAAATCCCCAACTATGATGCCTACGGATTGTTCCGTGCGTTGCACTCCCACAATCCTTTCTACGCTCCGCTTCGGTCGGTGCTAAACATGTGCCACTGGCACATAGCACCCCAGTATTCGCATATCGTGGGATTATCATCCCACTTTTATGCTCATATCGGGGCGGGTCCCAAGGTCTTTCATCCACCTATGAGCAAGCTCATGTGGATTTAGACCTTTTGACCCTGGCATCATGAAATAAGTGAATATAAAAAGGAGGCACGGCAATGAAGCGAACTTCAAAACGCGTGATGGCAGTCGCAGTGTCGCTTGCAATGGTACTTACCGGCAGCACAAGTGCACTGGCAGCAACAACAAACCCGGAAATCAGTGACCGAGAGATCGAACATAAAACAGCGGCGAAAAACATTGCAGCACAGGGTATGGTCCTTCTGGAAAACAAGAACAATTCCCTGCCGATCTCCAAAGAAAAAGGAACCAAGATCGCACTTTTTGGTCAGGGCGTATACAATACCATCAAAGGAGGTACCGGTTCCGGTGCAGTAAACCAGCGTGATAACGTTACCGTACAGCAGGGCTTTGAAAATGCAGGCTATGATATCGTTGATATTGACTTTGTAAATCAGATGCATGAAAGATGGACGGCAAATGGCGGCGGAACAAGCCAGGGCTGGAGCTACAAATGGGTAAATGAACCGATTTATGAGCAGACCGAAGGTGCCGTAGATCAGATCAAAGCAGCAGCAGAAAAAACAGACACCGCTATTTACGTGATCGCACGTAACTCCGGTGAAGGTTCTGACCGTTCCGCAGGAAAAGGTGATTACCTCTTATCCGACGATGAAGAGGCGAACTTAAAGCTGCTGGGACAGAACTTTGAAAATGTTGTTGTTGTCCTGAACGTAGGCGGAATCATTGATACAAAGTTTTTTGATGAGATTGATGGTCTGGATTCCATGCTTCTGATGTCTCAGGCCGGTATGACAGGCGGAGATGCGTTGGTAGAAGTATTGAACGGAACCGTAAATCCATCCGGTAAACTGACCGACACCTGGCCGGTGAATTTCGATGACAACCCATCGAGTGAAGGATTTGCAAACCAGGACGGAAACACCGCTCAGGAATTATATAACGATGACATTTTCGTAGGATATCGTTATTATGATACCTTTGGCGTAGATGTATCTTATCCGTTTGGTTACGGTGGATCTTACACAAGTTTTGCGATGTCAACAAAATCGGTAAAAGCAGACAAAGATAAAGTAACCGTACAGGTTAAGGTAAAAAATACTGGTACCGTATCCGGTAAAGAAGTAGCAGAAGTTTATTTCTCAGCTCCGGACGGTGAACTGGACAAGCCATATCAGGAACTGGCCGGCTACGCCAAGACAGACGAACTGGCACCGGGCGAGTCTCAGATCCTTACGATCAGTTTTGATACGAAAGAAATGGGATCTTACGATACAGACAAAGCAGCTTACGTGATGGAAGATGGCGATTACATTATCCGTGTCGGTAATTCTTCCAGAAATACACACGTAGCAGCGAAACTCAATGTCGCAGAAGACACGATCACCGAGCAGTACAGCAACCTGATGGTTCCGGTAACAGAAAACGACAACATCGAAAACAGTGATAAATATCCGACCCTGGAGCCGATGACAACCGAAGGTGCAACATCGATCACATACGATGGCGAAGCAAATGAGATCGCGGCAGCGAAGACGATTGAAGTGGATTTTACAGGCTACAAAGCACCGGAGATCATCAAAGAGAACGAAGACGTAACGGTTTACACTTCCGATACGACAGAAGAAAAATATCTGTTTGCCAAGAATGAAGACGGAGCAACAGGAACCATTTCCCGTGTAGAAAAAGCAAACGCAAACAACACCGACTACAGCGTAACTTATCAGGAGCACGTTAAGAAATTTGACGGTGACTACAGCAAGAATACACTGAAAGATGTTTACGACGGTAAGATCAGTCTTGAGCAGTTCGTATCCGGTTTAAGCCTCTATGAGTTGGCAAACCTGGTAAACGGACATTCCAGTGACAAGACCGTACAGGGCGTTGCAGGAGCAACCTGGAAAAACGATGAAAAAGGGTTTGTACCTGTAAACCTGTCTGACGGACCTGCAGGTCTTCGTATTACACAGCACTATAAACAGGATGATACCGACTATTATCAGTATGCAACTGCATGGCCGATCGGTACACTGCTGGCACAGACCTGGGATACCGGGCAGATCTACGCTTACGGCGAAGGCGTTGGCGAAGAAATGGAAGAATTTGGTATCGGTTCCTGGCTGGCACCTGGTATGAATATCCACAGAAACGCACTCTGCGGACGTAACTTTGAATATTATTCTGAAGATCCGGTAGTCGTAGGTGTGACCGGTACAGCAGCAACACTCGGCGTACAGAAGAGCAAAGGAGTTGGCGTTACCATCAAACACTACGCACTGAATTCTCAGGAAACAAGCAGAAACAAAGAGAATAATACCGTTTCTGAAAGAGCAATCCGTGAGATCTACCTCAAAGGTTTCGAAATGGTTGTAAAACAGGCACAGCCGATGGCGATTATGACCTCCTACAACCAGAATAACGGAAGACCGGCAGCGGATGACTATGATCTTTGTACCGCATTTGCAAGAGACGAATGGGGATTCAAAGGCATGATCATGACAGATTGGGGCGGCGGACAGTCTGTACCGATGTACGAAATGCACGCAGGCAACGACCTTGTTTGCCCGGGCAAAGGCTACTCTCAGATCATGAAAGGCTTTATCAATGAGCCGGCATGGACAAGCGATGGTTATGTAGAACTGGAAGAGAGAAGCATTCAGGATGTTGATGCAAGCGGAAATCCGATCACAGTTTCTAAGATGGTTCCGAACTTTGGCGGATACAAACTGGATCTGAACGGCAATCTGGAAATCTCCACAACCGTAGCAAAAGGCGTAGAACTGAACGAAAAAGTTGCAGAACTGAAAGAACAGGGTTATATCACATCTGTTACAACAAATAGGCGTGGTGTGACAACTGTTACTTATAAAGTGAGCATGGATGACGGCGTAGAATCTACACAGGTTATCTCTCTTGGTGACCTTCAGAAAGCAGCCATCAACATCTGTAACTTTATTATGAATTCCATCGAATTTGCAAACGCAAACGACCTGGAAGCAAAATCACTGAACGAACTGTATGCAGACGCACTGCAGACGATCACTTCCTATGAAAAAGATGACGTTGTTCCGTCCACAACATACTCCACGATCACCGAAGGTTATGACTGGGGTCCGGCAATCTCCAAGGTTGTTGTAAATGCCGGAAAAGCAATGAGCGGAAATATTGACGCATCTGCATTTGAAGTAAACGTAACAAGAAAAGCACTCAGCGGATTCCTTCTTGGACCATCCAGAGGAACACGTAACGTAACCGCAGCTTATGTATCCGATGCAAACGGAAACAAAGCAGCAACGGGCAATTACATTACTCTGGAACTGGAAGTAGGACCGGATCTGTCCATCGGATCTCCGTTCAACTACAACTTCTTCGGAAGCGGCCACAATGAGTATGTAGACACTGCATATGAAGTAACCTTAAATAAAGAACTCAAAGCAGCAGACGGCAGCAGCGTAAATTTTGCAGCAAATAAATTTGCAGCAGACACCACACGGATCTGTGATGACTTTGATCTTGACGGTAAATTCAGCTACAACGATGAAAAATTTGGTCAGATCGCTCTGACATACGCTTCCTATACACCGGAAGCAGCTAAGAATGACGGCAAGAAAAATGCTCTGATCATCTGGCTGCATGGTGCAGGCGAAGGCGGAACAGATCCACGTGTAGCACTGGTAGGAAACAAAGTAGTCAACCTGGCAACCGATACTGTACAGCAGTACTTTGACGGCGGAGCATATGTTCTAGCAGCACAGTGCCCGACGATGTGGATGGATAATGGTTCCGGACAGTATACAAGCGATGGAACCTCCAAATACACAGCAGCTCTGATGGAACTGATCAAAGCTTATGTAAACAGCAACTCTGATATCGATGCAAGCCGCGTATACATCGGCGGATGCTCAAACGGCGGATTTATGACCATGAACATGATCGTACATTATCCGAAATACTTTGCAGCAGCATATCCGGTATGCGAAGCTTACACAAACGATGCACTGACAGACGAAATGGTAGAATCTATCAAAGATATGCCGATTTGGTTCACACATGCAAAGAATGACCCGACTGTAAAAATCGGTACCATTGATGAAGACGGCAATTTCGTATCCAACGGTAACTACTCACCGAAGGCTTACGAGAGACTGACAGAAGCAGGCGGAAGCGATATCCACTTCTCACTGTTTGACGATGTACACGACACCACAGGTCTCTACAAGAGAGCAGACGGTACACCGTATCAGTACAACGGACACTGGTCATGGCTCTACACTCTGAACAACGAGTGCAAAGAAAACATCGACGGCAAAGAAGTAACCATCTGGCAGTGGATCTCCACAAAATCAAAAACAAACAGAGGACTTGAAAAAGTCATCGCAAAAGTAAACGCACTGAACGCAGAAGACTACACAGCAGACAGCTGGGCAGCAGTACAGAGTGCACTGGCAGCAGCCAAAGCAGTAGCAGCAGATCAGAATGCAACACGCACACAGATCAACGCAGCAATGGAAGAGCTGGTAGCAGCATACTCCAAATTAGAGTATGGCGTACAGAAACTTCATCTGGAAGTTGCAGTAGAAGAAGCAGAAAAGATTCTGGCACATCCGGAAAATTATGAAGACATTGCAGCTCTGAAAGCAGCACTGGAAAGCGGAAAAGCAGTTCTGGAAGATAAAGATGCAGATCAGACAGCAGTAGATGCAGCAGCAGAAGCAATCCTTGCAGAACTGAACAAAGTAGCAGACAAAGCAGATGTGAAATCTCTGGTTAATCTGATTGAATCCGCAAAGAAACTTCTGGACGGCAATTACACAAGCGATTCCCTGAAAGACCTCAAAGCAGCGATCAAGAAAGCAGAAGATGTTATAGCAAATCCGAACAGAACAGAAGCAGAGATCGGAACCGCATATGCAGATCTGATCAATGCAATCCTGAATCTGCAGATGAAAGCTAACAAAGCAGCTCTGAAAGCAATCCTTAACAAAGCAAATGAAGTACTTGGAAACGCAGACGCTTATGTAGCAGCAACCATCGACGGACTGGATGCAGCGGCAGCAGAAGCACAGACAGTATACGACAACACAGACGCTCTTCAGAATGATGTAGACGCAGCAGTTCGTGCACTGACACGCAAAGTGGCAGATGCAAGACTTCTGGGCGACGTAGACAACGATGGTGAAGTAACAACAGCCGACAGTGTAGCACTTCTGGCAGCAAGTGCAGAAATTACAAGCCTCGATGCAGATGCAGCAGCAGCCGCAGATGTAAACGGAGACGACGTGGCGGATACAAACGACGCAGTTCTGATCCTTCAGTATGCAGCAGAAAAAGTTGCATCCTTCTAAGCGGATGAAGAACCTGAAAAAATGAATTACAAAAAGAGATGCCACAGATCACAGATTCTGACATTTCGATAAAAACGGAGCGGTGTAACATTAAGTTACACCGCTCCGATTGCGTTTCATGACTTTGATCAAATGTAAAATAGCTGAAATTTCATCTTCCGTCAGTCCGGAGAAATCAACATTCTGTTTTTGTTCTACGCCAAGCAGATAATCTGTTGAGACGTTAAAAATTTTGGAAATGTGAATCAGAACATCATAAGAAGGCAGACGTAATCCTGTTTCATAAGCACTGATGACGGATTTTGTCAGCCCAAGCTTCTGTGACAGCTGTGCCTGGGTCATGTTTTTCTGCAGACGCAGTGACTTCAAAGTGTTGCCAAAGTCCACCATATCAATCCCCCTTTTGTGTTCATAATACTATAGGCGTAGTATTTAATTGGTGTTAAAAGTGTTGGAATAGTTGACAAATACAAGAGGATTTTACATAATAAGACATGGAGATTTACATTGAAAGAAAAACAGACAGAATGGGAGAAAGTTATGAGTATATTTTCACAATTGTTATCCGAATATATGAAACAGAAAAAAATACAGACCTACCGTCTTGCCCAGTATTGCGGCTACGACCGGGGAAATATGTATAAAATCATCAACGGCAAACGCAATCCGCCGGGCAAAGAATTTGTCGAAAAAATGGCCGGATATATGCATCTGACACCGCTTGAGAAAACAAAACTTTACGAAGCCTATCAGATCAGTATTGTCGGTTACGATATCTACTATCGCCGAAAAGCGGTTCTGGAATTTTTGACAGAAGTCGATGCCGGACGAGAACTCGATTTTGCTCTGCAGCCGATCCGTGCAGAACAGGGATTTGAAATGGAAGACAAAACCTTTATGCTGTTAGAAGGACGTCACGCCGTCCGTTCTGCCCTGATGTATATGACTGCGGATGAGACACACCAGTCTGAAGGACATATCCGCATGCTGCTTCAGCCGGAGACCGATTTTCTGGCGAGTATCCTTGCCATGTGCAGCAACAGTGGCATACAGACACGGGTGGATCATATATTCTGCCTGGATGACACAAACAAAGCCACAGGAAAAGATAAAAATTACAACCTGACCTGCCTGAAAAATATTCTGCCGCTCTATCACTATAATTACGAATACCAGACCTGGTACTATTACGGTTATATACCGGGGCAGAATCAGATGTTTGCACTGTTTCCATATATGGTATTGACCTCCGGGTATGCCTGTATACTGACCGCAGATCTAAAAAAAGGATACCTCACCAAAGAGCCGGAAATGCTGAAGATGCTCTCTGAAATTTTCGAAAACTGCCACAGTCATGCCAGCCGTTTTGCCAGCCTTGCAGATTCTGCCAATCATGCCGCAGAACAGATGGCATTTCTAAGTGCCACCTTCTCCGAACGCTCCACAGGATACAGCCTGCAGATGGAACCATGCTTTATGCCGGTTCTGACAAAAGAAACCCTTCAGAAATACGTCCGCAAGGACCTGCCGGGCAGAGAGATCTTCCTCGTCCAACTCCAGGATTATACAAGACAGCTGGCAAAACAGAAAATGATCTATATATGCAGCATGGAAGGTATCCTCAGATTCCTCCAAAACGGCAGAATCCCGGAAATTCCGGATGGACTCTACGAAATCCCAACCGCTTCGGATCGTATTCAGATCGTCAAAGCCCTGCTCGCCCCAGAGCGTGCGACCAGACTTCGCATCCTGAAAAACAGCATCGGCAACACCGAAACGCCCGTTTATCTCTATATCACACCAAAAACAGGCACCCTGCGGCTGCCGCTTGCGACCGACCAGATGGTCAACCTCCAGATCCAGGAAACCGGAATGCTGGAGGCATTTTATGACTTCTGCGAGAACCTCGATGAAGAAATGTTCTATAGCTTCGAAGAAGCAGAGCAGATCGTGGAAGAAGAGATGAATAATCAGGGGTGGAAAGCAGAATGACGGAAAGAAGAAAAAATAAACAGAAGAAAGTATCACATTTATAATAGAAGAAACAAGAAGAAATGCCCGGCGAGAGCCGGGTTTTTTTGTTTGCCGAAAAAATAGAAAATATCGAGAAAAGCTGACTGAAAATCTGACACATCTTGAGAGAAAAAACAGGGAAAAGTAAAATGAATACAAGCAGTGTTTCTGAAAAAAAGAAAAAATAGAAAGAAGGTGTAACAATTTTAGTAACACGGAGAATAGTATATACAGGCATGAGAAACTAAGATAAAATGAGATAGAGAAAACAAAGTGCCTGTGGGGAATAGGAAAGGAGAAAAGAAAATTGAAATTAAGATTTTTAAACTGAATACAAAAAATGTAGGAAGTAAGGCATTTAAAGGAATTCATCAGAAAGAAGTGATTAAAGTGCCGAAAGCGAAACTGAAGGATTATAAAAAAATGTTGAAAGCAAAAAGTGCCGGTAAAAAGGTGAAGATTAAAAAGTAATCGGATTGGATGTCAGTGCAGTGGTAAAAAATAAAATTTGACTTGTGAAAAGGAATGGTGTAGTATGATTGTCTTTTTTGGCGAATTTGAGATTATTCTTATGATAGTTTTAATAATTGCATGTATTGCGATGGGTGTGGAAACTATTGGAAAGTTATTACCTATTATTTTTGTGGTGGTTTTGATTAAAAATTTGTTACAAGATATAGTGTTTGCAATGCTGAAAAATCGCAAAAACTTTTTCTTATCTTTACTTTATTTGGCGATTGATTTAATTAGAATGGCTTTGTTTTTTTACACAGCAAATTTGTGTGTGAAAGGATATTCAGTGGGAGGATTAGCTTATTTTGACGGAATACTCAGCATGTTGATTTATCTTTTGGTGGGAGGTTTGACGTTTGTAATGGCTGAACTTTATAGTGTGCTGCATGGAATGGAAGATGATACTAAAGTTAGTAAGGTGCTATTGGGTGATTTTTGCTTCCTTATTTTACTGTTTGTCTATTATTTGTTTTGGACACTATAAATGAGCAAATTGTAACAATTCGAAAATGAAAGCGATACAGAAAATCCTCTACGATATAGAATAAAAATCTGTTTTACAGAGGATTTTTAATATACAGCGAAAACCTTGACTGAAAATTTGACACATCTTGAGATAAGAAGCAGAGAAAAGATAAAATGAATACAGAAAATGTTTCAAAAAGAAAAAGACAGGAAGAAGGAGAAAAAACAATGGAAGAAATTTTTAGTTTTATCAGTGATTGCGGTCTGGCACGTGGAAAAATGCATGCTGAAGTAAAAGTATTTGCTGACAGGGTGGAAATTAAAAGAGATACGAAATGGAAAGTGGCTAAACAAACAACAATCTATTTTGACAGTGTTACAGCGATTTCACATAAGATGAATAAAGGTTTATTACAGTCAGAGCAATGGATTACGTTTGTTGTACCAGGGGTTCGTCAGGAAATGGTGGTTGCAGTAGAACCGGGAACGTTTGTTACGAATTCGCAAATGGCTCCGTTTGATGATGAATATTCGATTATTTTCCGTAAAGATAACGCACAGGCTGAAAAATATATTCAAAGAATTAAGGAAATATATCAGGAGTTTAAAAACAATCATACGCCAAATGTCGTTAATAATGTTGTACAGGAAGAATCTGCTATTGAAAAACTTAAAAAGTTGAAAGAGATTTATGATCTGAATATTATTACAGAAGAAGAATATGAAGAAAAGAGAAATAAATTGTTGCAGGAAATTTAGAAATTATCTGTTTTAGACATAGCAAATATGCCCGGTGAAAGCCGGGTTTTTTGCTCAAGTGGTTCAGTTTTGTGAGATTTTGTATATAAAATCTTGACTGAAAATCTGACACATCTTGAGGAAAGAATCAGAGAAAAAGTAAAATAAATACAGATAGTGTTTCAGAAAAAAAGAAACAACAGGAAGAGGGCGTAACAATTTTAGTAACATGTGAGACCGTATATACAGGTACAGGAAAATAAGCTAAAATTAGTCTATAACAAAACGGAGCAGGACAACGCAAAGGAGGAAAACACATGAAGAGAAAAATGAAACAGATTTTTATCATGCTTGTATTGATATGTATGGGTCTGGGAATGAAACCGCAGACGACATCTGCTGCACCGAAAAAATATGTCCGTTCTTTTTCAGTAGGGAAAAAGAAGGTCAGCATAAAAGCAGGAAAGAGTAAGAAGATATCTTACAAGATAAAAGTCAAAGGGAATGCAAGCAAAAAAGTAAGCTTGAAAACAAACAATAAAAAAATTCAGGTCAGAACTTCCGAAAACAAAATTGTCATTCTGGGAAGGGAAGCAGGCAAAAGCAAAATTACGGTGACAACAAAAGGAAAAGATAAAAAAGGTAAAAAAATAAAGAAAACAATTTCAGTGACCGTTAATCCAGATAGTACAGGACTAACAGACAATACTGACACAGCTGATAAAGATTCGGCACTGGAAGAATTTGCTAAAAACTATCAGTATTTATGTAAAACACCGGCAATGTATGATGGATATTTTTTGTACTCAGATACAGAGAATATTGCTCTGGGAGATTTGAGGCTGGAACTTCAGCCATTGACGTATGATATTGATGATTATGATTCAGATGGTCAAAGTGAACTGCTTATTGTAAACATGGATCCTTATACAAAATGGGGTCAATCAGCTCTGAGACTTCAGATGTACGAAGTAGATGGCACGGGACACGTTTATCTGTCAGCATTACACTTGTGTACAACAGAATATGGAAGCATTTATGGAACCGAGATTTTGAGGAAAGGAGACAGCAGAGTATTCAAGTATAAAAAAGATAATGAATGGATGATTGCAGCAGAGCAGAATATACAGGGAAGCTACTTTGACGGTCATGCAAGGAATTTGTTTATGGTAGCAAAATACTATGATAAACCAAAACTCAAATTTGAAGTAATGGGAACTGCAGAAGGCGAATGGTATCCGGGAACGCCAGATGAGCAGGTAATCAAAAGCAGTATGAAACAGAAATATGATGCACTGGATCTGGAGGTTGATGTTAATCAGATCTTTGACGGTAAAAAGCATGTATACGATTACATAGACAATCCGATCAGTTTTGTAAAAACGGAATATGCATTTGACAGGAATGCACTAAAACAGAGCGAATGGTCGAAGTTCAGTTATATTACTTTTTCAGAAAAATAGTAAAAGAACAGGAGGAAGAGGAATGGGGAAAAAAGGAAAACAATTCATAAGCGTACTGATGATACTGGCACTGTTGCTTGGAATTTTTCCAACAAATGTTGTCTGGGCAGCGGAGCAGTCAGATGACGTAGAAAAAATACTTGAAAATCCAAAAGTAAAGAGTAACTCCCAAATGGAATCAGGACGGGAAGTAACCTGGGACTGTGTATGGTTTGGAAGTTATCCGCAAAGAGAAGTAATTCCAGAGTCTTTTCAAGGGCTGTATATCTTGGAAAATATGTGGTATGAAAAGGATACTTCAGCAATCGTTGATGATGCAATATATCAGAAACTGCAGAATGCAGATAACTGGGATGCAAATAATGAAATTATTCTGGATGGAGAAAAATATCGCAGAATCAGCCAGGACGATGCAAAGCAGGTTATGGATTACGAAACACCATGGTATCGCTGGTATTCATGGGAGTGGACGGAAACAGAGGATTGCTGGCACTATTTTAAATATGATCCAATTAAATGGAGAGTTCTTAACACAGATGACAAGCATAGTGAGGCGTTCTTACTTGCGGATGTAGCTTTGGATGTGCAGAAATACTATGATGCAGACTATTGGGATCTGACGGAAGATGAACTTGTTACAAACAACTGGAAAAAAAGTGATCTGAGAAGCTGGCTTAACAGCAAGGGCAGTGAAGAAAGAGGATTTCTGGATACTGCATTTTCCAACAAGGAACAGGAAGCTATCATCAATATAATAGCAGAAGAGAGAGTGGCAGATAAAGTCAGTATTCTTTCAAAAAATGAAGTATGGGGAAACCAGACAGCCATAGATTATGGATTCGCAGAAGCCTCTGATATCGCTGACGAGGCGAGACGCAGTAAAAGCAGTACTTACGCAAAAATCATGGGATTGAATATCAGTGTGGATCAGGCAGCAATGGACTGTAACAACTGGTGGATACGCCCGGCAAATGGATCTACGGTGCAGTATGACGGACAGAGACAAGCTTGGGGTGATATGATCAGTATTGTAAATTTGAATGCAGTAAGACCGGTGGTAAAGATCGATTTATCAAAGACAGGGCAATACCGATATGCCGGAACGGTCTCTTCCGGTGGAAAGGTAAAGGAAGAATGCAGTCTTCTTCAGAGTTATGCGGATTATATTTACAGTGAACGCTATCCTAATTTTATGTACTATGCAACGACGTCTGAACAGATGTCAGGAGAAGCAGAAAAAACAGGTGCATATAACTATTCACGGGCCTGGAAAGATATGAAAGACTTGCATGATATTCTGGACAATCCGGCGAATGTAGCGGATAAGGTTTTGTCAGAATCAGATTTTTACCAGGGTATTATTTTTGCACTGTTTGAAGAAGCGACATATAACAGCAAGCTTAAAAAAATAACAGATGTGGCAGATACCGTGGGCGAGATAGCAGATGCTGTGAAAATAAATATAGAAAAAATATGTCAGCTGGATGCAAGCGGTAACAAAAATATTAAAGATCTGACATCAAAAGAGATAGAAGCTATTAAAAAGCTTACGGAAAAACAGTTAGAAAAAAGTAAATTGTTTCAGTTTTCGGATAAAGTTTCGGGCTTTCTGGACTTTATAAACTATGTAAAAGACATAGATGAATATCTGGAATATTTCAGCAGTTGTCTGCAAATTTTATACATGAATGAAAGCTATCAAAATGTTATGCAGGATATGTATGATCTCTGCCCTGTATCCGATCTTCAGTTAAAAAGGGCGTTAGGGGATTGCGTATCGGTTATGAAAATGAGCAAAGAAGAATTCATAAAGAAAATGGAGGTTCATGGATTTGCTGTTATTGGAAAAGAAGCTACAAAAACAGTTGCGAAGACGATATGGAGTAAAGCAAAAGATATAATCATGCAAAGCAATCCGTACGCAGCAGCAGTATGGGTTGGCTGGGGAACCGGTATTGCAGTCAGTGATACATTGTTTAACACCAGCAAGATTGCAGAAAAAGTGATTGATATGCGTATGATATGCGATGTTAAAAAGTTGGTGGTAAAAGTTTTTGAGTGTGAATCAAGTAAATATAATCAGGATAAAGAAGGAACTGATTATACGGCGGGAAATTTTGCAGCAGCAGTAGACGTTTGTTATCGTTACATAGATTCGGATGCTCAGTGCAGTTATGATTTCGTTCAGGCAGTTGATGACGCAATGATTTCAAAGATTATCCAGTTTTTTAAAGGAAATGAACGTCAGGCAGTAAAAGATGAAATTGAGACGATACGGAAAAAATATAAAAGTCTGCATCAATCTAATTTTAATGACTGGGCAGAGAAATGCCTGGTTTCATATCCGAAAATTTATAAAAAATATAAAGATGAGGGCAAGGGTGGAATTTTTGATATTATCAAATGGTATTCGATAAAATGTCCGGTTGATGTCTATGTTTACGATGAAAAAGATAATCTTGTAGCATCGGTCATCGGAAATCGTGTTTTCTGCAAAGAGGATGCTGATCTGACGGTGATGTGTGTGGATGATCAGAAAATGCTTTATTTTTATGATTCAGACAATACCTATAAAATCAAGTATGCGGCAACGGATGCAGGAACAATGGATATTGATATTAAAGAGTTTAAGGAAGAAAAAGCGACACGTACTGTGAAGTATGTGAATGTTCCACTTGAAAAAGATCTTGTTTATACATCACAAGAAGATATGAAAACAGGGGAAGAAGAGAGTTATCAGCTGAACGGAGAAGAAAATGGAGACATCATCAAACCGATTGCAGATACAGCCAACAACACCAGGAAATATACACTGTCAGTAACAGGCGGATATATTTATGATGAAACGGTAAAGAGATCAGAGCAGTATTGTCCTGGCGAAAAAGTTACCGTCTATGCGACAGCTTCGGATGACTATACGTTCAATAGATGGAGTGCAAATGTATTTGAAGCAAATATTTCAGATATCACAGCCAGAAAGATCACATTTATAATGCCGGAAAGTGATGTGGAACTTACGGCGACCAGTACGAAAAAGCCTGATTCAAAACCGACGGTTCCAGACAATTCAGATTCTAAACCAACGGTTCCAGACAATTCGAATTCGAAACCAACAGTTCCGGGCACTTCTGGTTCCAAGGCTCCGGTAAAGAATACAGTGCATAAAGTAAAAGGATTAAAGTACAAAATAACAAAATCCTCAGCCTCAAACGGTACAGTAACGGTTACTGAAAATCTGAAAAAGAATGCAACTAAGATTACAATACCGAGTACCGTGAAAATCAAAGGATATACCTTTAAAGTAAAAGGCATCAATAAAAAGGTATTCCAGAAATGCAAAAAGCTTCGCAAGGTCAAAATAGGAGCCTATGTAACAAATATTGGTTCAAGATGCTTTTATAAGTGCAGTAATTTAAGTTCTGTTACATTTTCAGGCAAAAAAGCACCGAAAATTGAGAATCAGGCGTTCAAAAAAACACGTGCCAAAGCGAAAAGAACAAAAGCAATGAGCAACAAACAATTTAACTTGTTAAAAAAGCGTGTAAACAATGCAAAATGGTAAACGAAAGGAAGAGATCTCATGAAGAAAAGAAATATTTTTAAACATCTGTTTTTATTCTGCCTGCTGGCAATGACAGTAGCTTTCAGTAATCCAACCGGACATACGACTGTATCGGCAGCATCAAAAGCATCCTACAAAATCATAAATAAGAAGACAACAAAGCGAAATAACAAACTGACAGCAAAGTATCTGTATCAGCTGCCGCAGTTAAAAGGAAAAAGTGCAGCAGTTAAGAAAATCAACAGATCCTTAAAAGCAGATTACAAAGCAACACTCAGCAGCAAAGCGAGCTTATTTGATTCATTGAAAAATTCACCGTATTCCTATTATTCAGGAGAATACTTTTACACTACAAAATGCAAAGTAACTTATAACAAAAAGGGATATGTATGCTTTAAATTTACCTGCGACTGGATGGCAGGCGGCGTTCATAATGGCTGGGAATATGGACTTACTTATCGCCTGAAAGACGGAAAAAAACTGGAAATTCAGGACGTTGTAAGCGGAGATGATTATACCATCAAACAAAAAATCGCAAGCGCCTATTCACAGAAAGTTTCCAGTGCCGGCTATTCCCCGATCATGCAGAAAGACTGTTCCGAGTTTCAGTTTTACATCAAATCAGCAAATAAAGTAGTTGTATGTTTTGGACCATATCAGCCAATGGGAGGAAATGGACACACTTCTGTTATGATTAAAGGGAAATTAAAGTAGTGTATGCGGAAGAATGTTGATTAATAAGAAAGCGAAAAATAAAAACGGCTTTGTGATTACAGATATCAAAAGAGTAAGAACAGAGAATGTTAATATTTAAATAGTGTGTTTTGAAAAAATAGGAAAAGGATGAAATGTATGAAAAAAAAGTACAATAAAATGATGGTAATACTAAGCCTGACACTGGTATTGGTATTGGGAATGGGATCTGGAAATGTTTTTGCAGAAAAAGTTCCAGAAATTACAGAAAGTATATCAGAGGAACTGGAAAGAAACGGATTGCCGGAGGGTAACATATCGAAAGAGAAAAATAGCAATCCATATGGTATTCAGGCATACAGTGCAAAAGCATTGACATTGTCAGGATTAAAGAGTAAATTTCCGGCTGGAAAATACTGGAATCATGCCGGAAGGCCAGGAGCATCAAACTCTGTAAACAATCAAGATGGATATACATCTACACCGTGTCCACAGCATAAAACAGTAGGAACAAGTAAACAAACCTGTAATGGTTTTGCACCAGGTGGAACACAGTTATCATGGCAATGTATGGGATATGCTGAAAAATTAGGATATGATTCAACTGGTTTTAATCCGAGAGTTAATGCAAATGGTTGGAGTACAAGTACAAGTTCTTCGGCATTAAATAATTTAAAAGCGGGGGATATTGTACGGTATAAAAATAATGGTCATTCCATTTTTGTCACGGCAGTAAATGGCGATACAGTTACCTATACAGACTGCAATAGTGATGGTCATTGTATAATCAGATGGGATCAGAAAATATCAAAAGCAACATTAAGAGCGAGCTTTACACATGTGAGAATAGCACCAAGAACATTGGTCACGAATGAAGGCCATAACCCACAGGGTATGGTAGATTCGGCTGGTGGCGGATTCAGCAAAGTTGGAGCAGCAGGATGGGCATTTGATGCAGATAATTATGGTGCTGCATTGGAAATTCATATCTATATGGATGGAAAACTTCTCGGAACGACGGTTGCGAATTTATACAGACCAGATGTAAACAATGTTTATAAATGTGGAGATTATCATGGATATGCTTTCGAAACAGAAGTAGATGCCAGTATGTCAGGAGAGCACACGCTGGATGTATATGCAATCAATGTTGGAGGTGGTGCACCGTCTGTTCTTCTGGCATCAAAGAAAGTTACGATCAGTCAGGACAAAGAAGCACCGGTTATTTCAGACATTCAGGTTATGGATATAACAGCAAACAGTTATGTGGTTTCGTGTAGAGTTACGGATAATACAGAAGTAAACCGAGTGCAGTTTCCGACATGGTCTGCAGTAAATGGACAGGATGATATCGTACCAAACTGGCCGGTAAATGCTGCAGCAAGTGGTACAAGAAACGGAGATATCTATACATATACTGTAAATATAGCGGATCATAATAATGACAGGGGAATTTATGCTACCCATATCTATGCATATGATAAATATGGTAACTGTTCATCAGCACGTGTAGATACGATTGAGATTCTGGAATTACCGGAGATAGAGTATGATCTTGGAGATGACTTTTTTGCGATTGTTGAAAATGCGTATGTACACACAGCATTAAAGAAAATTCATAATGGACAGACACAAGATGCGATTTTTTCAGATAAAGATGGAACAAGAGAGCAGATGTGGCATTTTGTGAGAAACAGCAGAAATGAACCGTATACAATCTATTGCGAAGGAAATGAAGCATTGGTATTAGATGTATCAGGCGGAATTGATGCAGACAAAAGGAATGTTACGACATGGGTAGAAAACGGTTCTGATGCACAGAAATGGTATATACGCAAAAAGGATGGTCTGTATTACCTCCAGCCATGCTGTTCTTCTACCAGAGTTTTGGATGTTCCGGGAGGACAGAGCGGAGAAAGAAATGCACAGATTTATTCTTATAATACAGACCATGGAACAGGAATGAATATTATTAAGGTGGATCCGGTAAAGGTAGAGCTGTCAGAGGAAAAATTGCTTACAACAGGCAATTATAACGGACATCGATATGAAGTATTTGATCAGGGAATGAACTGGACAGATGCAAAACGTTCCTGCATTTTAAGAGGAGGACATCTGGTTACAATTACAGATGCAGGAGAGCAGGAGTTTATTGAGAAACTTCTTACTAATGGAACCATGAACCAGTACTGGCTGGGATTTAAGAAATATGGTAAAAATTTTGCGTGGATTACGGGTGAAAACAGTGAATATGAACACTGGGATGCAGGAGAGCCAACGAATGGTGGAGCGGATATATCTTATCCTGGAAGAGAATATTGTGCACATATTTACAACAAAACAAATCCGGCAAATGATGGTAAACGCTTTTATTGGAATGATATCAATAACAGCAATACACTGGTCAATGAACTGGATTTTTTCAACACCGATGTGGTTGGAGTTATATGTGAATATGATTATATCGAAAATTATACGTTAACATATGATGCCAATGAAGGAGTGAATCCTCCAAAGAGTGAGAGTTATGAACAGGGAAGTACTGCGAAAGTAACAAATGTGGAACCGACGCGTAGAGGGTATGAATTTGTCGGATGGGCACTTAAGGAAAATGCAGAAAATGCAGAATACCATACAGGAGATGAAATTAAGATCACAAAAAATATCACTTTGTATGCTGTGTGGAAGGCGGAAACAAATCATAATTGGGATGCAGGAACTGTAATTTCAGAAGCAACTTGTGCAAAAACAGGAACGATTGTTTATCATTGTTCCATCTGTGAGGGAACAAGAACAGAGACAATTCCGAAAAAAGGGCATACGATTGTAAAGGATAATGCAGTAGAAGCGACTTGTGAAATCGAAGGAAAAACAGAGGGCAGTCATTGCAGCGTATGCAATACTGTAATTAAAAAACAGGAGTCTGTACCGAAAAAGGAACATAGTTGGAATTCCGGAGAAATTATCAGGGAAGCAACCTGTACCAAGGACGGTATAAAGAAAATCACCTGTACCGTTTGTAAGGAAACAAAGATAGAAATTATTACGCAGAAAGTTCATACGATTGTGAGAGATGAAGCGATACCGGCTACGTGCAAAGAGACCGGAAAAACGGCAGGAAGTCACTGCAGTGTATGTAACACTGTAATTCAGGCACAGGAAATCATAGCAAAAACAGAACATAGCTGGGATGCAGGAACTATTGTTGAGGAAGCCAGCTGTACAGAAGAAGGTATTGAGAAAATCACCTGTACGGTATGCGGAGAAAGTAAAACAGAAAAAGTAGCACCGGCAGGTCATATTGTTGTAAAAGATGAAGCAATAGAAGCAACATGTACAACAACCGGAAAGACAGAAGGAAGTCATTGTGATGTATGTAATGAAGTGCTTCAGGAACAGAAAGTGATACCGAAAAAAGGTCATACAGTTGTAAAAGATGAAGCAGTAGAAGCAACATGCACAGCAACCGGAAAGACAGAAGGAAGTCACTGCAGTGTATGTAATGAAGTGCTTCAGAAACAGGAAGTGATCCCGAAAACAGACCATAGGTGGGATGATGGAGAGATTGTGACAGAAGCAACGTGTACGGAAACAGGAATCAAAAAGATCAGCTGTACGGTATGCGGAGAAAGCAAAACAGAAAGTGTAGCACCAACAGGCCACACAGTTGTGAAAGATGAAGCAGTAGAAGCAACATGTACAGCAACCGGAAAGACAGAAGGAAGTCACTGCAGTGTATGTAACGAAGTGCTTCAGGAGCAGGCAGTAATCCCGAAAACAGAACACAGCTGGGATGAAGGAGAGATTGTAACGGAAGCAACGTGTACAGAAGCAGGAATGAAAAAGATTAGTTGTATGGCATGCGGAGAAAGTTACACAGAAGAAATTCCGGCAGCAGGACATACTTATGGTGAGTATCAGATTGTCAAAGAGGCAACAGAGACAGAGGAAGGCATACTGGTAAGAAACTGCAACGTATGTGGAAAGGCAGAATTTGTGACAATACCAAAAGTAACTGACCCTGATAAAGATCCAGATCAGAAGCCGGATAATCGAGATCCGGAACAGAAACCTGAGGATAAAGGAAATACGGATACAGACAAAAATCAGCAGCAGACAGAAACTCCGGATACAAAGCCAAATCAGAGTCAACAGACGGTCAAAAAGACGACTAAAAAGATCAAACTGAACCGCAAGAAATTGACGTTGAAAAAAGGAAAAACTTTTAAAATGAAAGTTACCTTAACACCGGCAGACAGTCAGGATAAGATTACTTACAAGACTTCTAATAGGAAAATTGCAACAGTCAGCAGAACTGGAAAAATTAAAGCAAAGAAGAAAGGTAAAGTAAAGATTACGGTAATTTCCGGTAAGAAGAAAGCAGTTTGCACGGTAAAAGTGAAATAGGTAAACAAAAACAGGCAATCAAAACAAGAAATTTGCTTTGGTTGCTTGTTTTAAATAAGCAACTGGAAAATTTATTTCATAATTGCATGATTATGAGAAAGCAAAGGAGGAATGGAGAATTGAAAGCAAATATTCGGAAAAGGATTTTGGAAGGGATATTAGTGACGGCACTTACTGTGACAGCACTGCCATCAATGGCATTGTTAACTCCGACAAGAGCAGGAGCAGCAACCGTAACATTGAAAAATCCACGCATTGTAAAGGATGACAGCATGGATTCAGGTCAGAAAGTGACATGGGACTGTATCTGGTTTGGCAGTTATCCGCAAAGGGAAGTAGTGGAGAATGCAAATACATATACTGCCATAGATGAGAACTATTACAATCAGCAGACAGATGTAATTGAAGATGCTTCTCTATTTAAAAAATTGGAAAATGCCAGTGGATGGAGTGACAACGAGATTATATTAAATGGGGAAAAATATCGTCGGATGAAAAAGGGAGATGCACTGTACGCAAGTGATAGAGAAGAAACACAAGATTTTTATCATAGTTTTTATCATTGGAAGGATAGTGTATCTTGGCATTATTTCAAATATGAGCCAATTAAATGGCGTGTCCTAAATGTAAAAGGAAATAGTGCATTTATTCAAACGGATGTGGCAATAGATAATTGTATGTATTCTATTGTGGATAATAAAACTACTTGGGAAACGAGCAGTATGCGGAGTTGGCTGAATGGCTATGATGCGAGTCAGAATCAGGAAAGAAAAGATTATAGTAAAGATAATTTTTTAAATGATGCCTTTCACAGTGTACAGCAGCAAGCTATTCAGCTGGCTGAAGTAAAAAATGATGATAGTCAAAAAGATGGAACTAAGGGTGGAAATGATACTAGGGATAAAGTTTTTTTACTTTCTGAACAAGAAGTAAAGACTGACATTTATGGCTTTGCTGAGAAAGAACATTCTTTTGATGAAGCTAGGAGAAAAAAGAGTAGTACATATACGAAGGCAAAGGGAACATACACTTTGGTTGACGAAAATCTAGGCTTTTGTGGTAATTGTAATTGGTGGCTCCGTGTATCAAGTGATGATACAATTAAGCTTCCAGGAATTGGCGGTGATACGAATAAAGTTATAGGAGTTGATGTCTTTGGAGAATTGTTTACATGGGGAGTTGATATAACCTCTAGGCGAGATGCCGTAAGTCCAGTACTGAATTTGAATTTGTCAAATTCTAATCTTTGGTCTTACGCGGGAACTGTTTGTTCCGGTGAAACAGAAGAGGTTGCCAGAAATAGAAAACTGTACCTGGATGTGAGCAGTCTGTCAGGAAAATTTTTCAGAAAAGGTCAGACGAAGTCTTTGCCATTTTATTTTTATGCGGAAACAGAAGAAAAATTAAAAGAGCTTATAGGAAGTCTGTCCTGGACAGATGAAAAAAACAATCTTACCATTGAACAGGGCTCTGTTGTCATGGCAAATGCTCCGGAAAATATTGGACTCATGGAAGAAATGTTGGTTTGGAAAGCATATGGTAAAATTGATGTTACAGCAGATAAAACAGGTGAAACTACTATTGTAGGAAAAACTTCAGATGGAACAACTGTAAAACAGAAAGTTAAAATTGATCCTGCTTTGGAAACAGAAGAAGACAGTGGCGGAAGCGGCGGTGGAGGAGCATTGCAGCTGGGAGATACTGCATCTGGTAAAGCAGGAGGAGCTGTTGTAGAATTTTTCCCGGATGATTTTAATATGAGTTTCATGTTGTTTCCAGTGGAAGCCTCTAAAGAAGAAGGAGAAAATGGACAGTATAAGATTAAAGTATCGGTGGGAATTGGAAGAAAGGATTTACTGGATAAAGATTCGACTACTCTATGGAATCAGTACAAGAAGTATATAGAAGATTATCATGATGAAATGGAAAATTTTGATAAAATGTCATTTTATTATGAAAAATGGGGTATTAAGAGCGTTTCAAAATTTAAGACAAAGAAATTTGAAACGAAACCTAAGGTTTCTGTTGTGGGATATCTTGAAAATACATATGATAAAAATGGAAATCTGATCAATAGTGATGGAAAAATCAATGCGGCTGCAAAGTGGTCAGGAAGTTTATCTTGGCAGACAGTAACGCCGATAGGTCCATGGTATCTCAATTTGAAGGCAGACGGAAAAATATCAGGAAAAGCAGGTCCGGTATACGATTGGGAAAAGAAAGAGATGAAACTGGTGGATGGAAACCTGAAGCTTATTCCTAAAATAACAGTAGAAGGTGGATATGGAATAGAGAAGGTCATAGCAGCAGGAGCATATGGAGAAGCCAGTGTTCCGGTTACTTTGATTCCGGTTTTTAAAGGAGAATTTACGGCAGCAGCGGGTTATGAAATTCAGGCAGTTATGCTGGTTGATTATAAAAAAGAACTGGCAAAATGTACAATACCGCTCTGGGGGCCAAATAAGAATCAGAAACAGGGTAAAACACTTCAGATATCAAAAGATTCCATGAAAGAAATCGATACTGCATTTGCAAAAGATACCAGTGCATGGAATGGCGGTACAGACCGCAAGACAAGAAGTACAAAAGGAAGTACGAAAAATGTTACCCGTTCTCTGCAGCAATCCGTCTTGCCGTCTACGCTTCCGATACAGGCTCGGATTAACGGGAAAGATGTCATGGTTTTCCAGGCATACGATGAGAACCGCAGTACTTTAAACGGTACGGTTCTGAAATATTCGGTATGTGAGAATGGCATCTGGTCAGAGCCAAAGGCAGTGTATGATGATGGCTATGCAGATTCGTATGCGGACATGAAAGTTATCAATGGCAAACTGGTTCTGGCATGGCAGAAAGTAAAGAAAAAGATTACCGGAAGTGTGGAGCTGGACAGCACCGGTGTATTTCAGCAGATGGCAGAAAATGCAGAGATTTATTATGCAGAATTTGATGAAACGACCGGAACATTCCGAAATATCACACAAGTTACGAACAATGCGGATTGTGATATGATGCCTCGTATTATAGAAAATGGAGATGAAATTGTAGTAGCGTGGGTGCGAAATGATGCAAAAAACCTGATGCAGGAAGAGGGAACGAACTCTATCTGTATGGCAAAATGCAGTGCATCTGGATTTGAAACGGAAGAAACATTGACAACTGCATCCGGCACGATTGATAACTATATGGTTTATCAGGATGAAACAGGTATACAGTCTGCATTTGTAGGGGAAAGCAATCAGGTAAAAGCGGTGTTTGATACAAACGGAAATGTTTTTCAAGAGTTTGCAGAACTGATGACTGAAGCGGATGATGGGACAATTACCAGTCTGCATTATGCAAGTGGAAAAATTGGCTGCATTTTAAATGGAAAACTGTATCAGTATGATATCGTTGAAAAGAAACTGGAAGCTTATGATGCAGGGGAAGATTCTTTTGGCGGCCAGGTGAGATATTGCAGAAACGGAGAAAAAGAAGGCTATATCTGGAGCATATATGATCAGGACACAAATACAGGAAAAATGATGGCGTCCATGAAGACAGAAAATGGTTATTCCACTCCGATTATTCTGCGAGAAGAAAAAAATAAAATGTGGCGTTATTTTTCACCGCTTCTGGATGAAGAGGGAAAATGGACGGTTGTAACCAATGTACTTGATACAGAAAGTAACCGCAATGAACTGGTGTACATAGAAAAAGAACAGCAGAAAAAGCTGGAAGTGGACAGTGCGTCAATTGATGAAACAGACGTAGTGGATGGATTGACAGCAGTTCGATATCTTGTGACAAATACAGAAGATGTTGCAGTGGAAAATATGGATATTGAAATCAGACTGGAAGATGGAAGCAAGGTCACAAAAACGATTCCAGTTCATCTGGAACCGGGCGAGAGCAGTGCAGGAACAGCATATGTAGATCTTTCAGAAATAACAGGTTCACAGAATGCATCTCTTTGTATTACAGCAGAAGGCCAGGATGAAAAGGAAGAAAATACACTTGAAGTGCCGGTTGGAAGAGCGGATATCGCAGTTGAAGCATCAGCAGAAGAAAAAACAAATCAGGTTCATGTGACTGTAAATCTGAAAAATCAGAGTACAACAGCGGCAAAAACAGATCTCATTCTTTATGCAGATGCAGACAAAACAAAAGTAATGAAGAGAAAAAATGCGATTGAAATTCCGGAAAACAGTGAGACAAAAGTGACATTGACAGTAGATAAAAACAGTATTGTATATAATGAAAATAATGCTGCTTATCTTACGGCATATGCAGAAGTGCAGGGTGGGGACAGTGAAGAAGGAAATAATACTGCCTATGCAGTGTTATATAAACCAAAGTCAAATATTCCGCCCGAAAGCGAAAGAGAAAGTGAAGTAGAGAGTGAGAAAGAAAGTGAAACAGTAAAAGAAAGCGAAACTTCTAAAGAAAGTGAGACAGTAAAGGAGAGAGAAACTTTTAAAGAGAGCGAAACAATAAAACAGACAGAAAGTGAGCAGCAGACAGAGGATCAGATATTGTCGAAAAAACAGCCTGGGCTGGGAGAGACAATCCGAACGAGAGACGCATCATATTGTGTTATACAGGTGGGAGCGGACGGCAATGAGGTGAAGCTGGAAAAACTACATAATAAAGCGACTACTATTTTTGGAGTACCATTAAGTGTTAGAAACAAAAAGGGAAAAGTATTTCGGGTAACTGAAATAGGAAAGAATGCATTCAAAAAGACTCCTAAACTTAGGAAAGTTATTATTGGCAAGAATGTCAGAAAAATCGGTGCGAATGCTTTTTACGGTTGTAAAAACTTAAAAAATATCAAAATCAAATCGACTTCTCTGACTAAGAAATCTGTCGGTAAAAATGTATTCAAAGGTATCCATAAAAAAGCAGTGATTAAAGTGCCGAAAAAGAAGCTGAAAGACTATAAGAAAATTCTGAAAGGAAAAGGACAGGCAAAAAGCGTAAAGATAAAAAAATAGTTTCCATATATTTTCCCAAAACAGAAAATAAAGAGCTTATGAAATAAAAAGTTTCCAAAATGGGAAAATAACAGAAATCCTTTGCGATACAGAATGAAACAATCTGTTTCGCAAGGGATTTTTTATGGGGAAAATACTATCCTTGATGACTATAATAAATATTTGCTCTATATAGGTGATGACGACGTTAAATAATAAGAGAAGTTCATAACACAATTTGTACAAAAAACAATAGAAATATAGAAAAAAGTATGGTAGAATAAAGAAAACAACAAATGAGGAGAGGGAAGGAGCATGATAAACAAAGAGTTTTACTTAAAAAATATAGCTGAAGATTTGGCTTTATTAAGTCGGGAAGTATCGATTTTGAATGCGGTAAATCTCTATGATATTAATATCATTGCAGAAGATTTCTTCCCGGGATTGTTAAATCTTATTTATGGATATGAATTAAAAAATGCGAATCATTTGGAGAAAAATGCTCCGGCGATTGATTTAGTAGATGCGAAGAATCGTATAGCAATTCAAGTCACATCAGATAACAGCAGTACAAAGATTAAACATACGATAGAGGAGTTTAATAAAAACCAGGCATATCAGTTATACGATCGATTAGTGGTGTTGATTTTGACACAGAAGAAAAACTACTCTTCTGAGTTTGATACGCAGAGAATGTTTACATTTGAAAAAGCGAAAGATATTTGGGATGTTGAGAAACTGATGAAAGATATTCGCAAGTTACAGACGGAACAAATAAAAGCAATCAGTAACTATCTGTCGGAAGAATTGCGTAATAAATATTATTCAGTGAGAGAGACACAGGCAAATGAAGTGGACACGATTATAGATCTGATAGAGTATATTTCAAAACACAGAAAAGTGAATAAGTCTCGTGAAACGACAGTGGATCCAGAGTATAAGATATATAGAAGATTTCAAGAGTTTGCGGATCGATTAACCAGAGAGTATACAACGCTTTATATGCTTTATGCAGAAGCATTAAATATTGTGAATGAAACACTGGGAATAGACGAAGCTCAGGACATTATTATTATGTTCTATCTACAGGATATCAGTGTACAATTTCTGGAAGAGGAGCATGATAATCCGATTGCAGCATTAAATAAACTGGTTGCATATTTTGAGGAAAAGTTAAGCAGCAATGGAAAGAAATACGATCATTCTGCAATTCGGTTCTATCTTGTGAATGAAATGATCAAATGCAGAGTATTTCCAAATGAAGGGAGTGAGTATGATGCTGGCAAGTAGCAATGCACTGAAATCTTCTGCAATGTATATCGGTTATCTCATACTCAAAGAGATACGAAAGCGGGAAGCTGAAAAGATTTCTATTTATGATGTATCAAAAGTACTGAAAAAAGCAGGAATTACAAGCAGCAGACAGCTGATCCTGGGGCTTTCTTTTTTATATTCGGTTGACATTGTTGAATTTGAGGGGGCGAATATATGGGTAAAGAAATAAAGCGGATTCGCCTCAACCGGCTTTATTCAGAAAATAATGTTTTTGAAGAAATTTCTTTTCATGATGGAGTTAATATTATATTAGGTGAAAAGTACGATGACAGTTCTGTAAAAGGTCGGAAAACAAATGGTGTTGGGAAATCTATGTGTATTGAATTCCTGGATTTTTGCTTTTTGAGTGATTATGATAAGTCCAGAGTCGCAAAAATACCCAAAGAAGTTTTTCCATTGGAAGAAAATGTAATACTGGATCTGGATATAGGAGCAGAAACCATCATTATAAAAAGAAATCGTGAGCAGGCAGATCAGCCTGTGATTATCAGAGGAGGAAAAACAGTTTCTTTTGATAAACTCCAGGATGCGAGAGATTATCTGACAGGTATTATTTTTTCGGAGTTAAATGGGAAAACAGTACCGAGTTTTCGAAATTTATTTTCAATTTTAATGCGTGATGAACGTTCAGAGTTTAAAGACATCATCAAATGTCACGATTTGACAAAAAAGATTCCGGATGATTTGACTGCACATTTATTTTTACTGGGATTCTCTTTGGAAGCCTATAAAAATACGGTTGAAACTATCAAGGAGATTGGGAAGATTACTACTGTTCTTTCAAAGGAAAAAAGGGAACTGACGCAGGATGGACAAAAGAAAATCTCGGATGTAAGAGCAGAATTAAACGCATTGGAAGATGAACTGAAGAAATTAGAAGATGCGATTGAAAGTTTTAAGACAAATGAGACTTTTGATTCCATGGAAGCAGATTTGATTGAGCTGGAGGAATTGTTGGATCAGCTGCGAAAGCGTCAAAAGGCTTTACGACATGATTATGAAAAAATCAGAAAAATGCCAAAACCGGAGCAGATTGATGACAGGGAGATTGAATTGGTTTATAACCAGTTTAAAAGTGAACTGGGAAATGCAGTAGTAAAATCATTGAATGAAGTGGTAGGATTTAAGAATAAAATAGAAGATTTCCAAAGGACACTGGTGAATCAAAAAGCAAAAGAACTGGAAAGCCAGTTAAAAAGCATTGCAGAGCAGATACGAATATTGGATGATGAATATTCGGAGAAACTGAAGATCATTGATAAAAAGGGAGTCTTGAAGAATCTAAAAATAAGCCTGAAAATTTATGAGGCAAAGAAAGAATCCATTTCTCGTACAAAGTTTTTATTTGAGCAATATGAAAAACATGAGAAGAAGAAAAGAATATTGAACTTGCAGAAAACCCAGCAGATTATGGAAATTGAAACGGAGATAGAACAGAATGAGGAAATGATGGATTCCTTCATGGAAACGATTCTGCAGATCCATGAATTTATTATGGGAAATAGAGAATGTTCGTTCAGCATCCAGACAATCGATAAGGCTCAGAGTAAAACACCGGTCGAATTAGTACTTCGGATTTATGATGATGGAAGCCGCAGCGTGGATAGGACAAAAGTCTTTATTTATGACATGGCATTATTATTTAATCAATATACCAGAGACAGACATCCGCTGTTTTTGGTACATGACAATATTTTTGATGTGGATCAGGATACACTGGTTCGGTGTTTGAATTATATTTACAGTCAGGAAGAACAGTATCAGGATTTTCAATATATTCTCACGTTGAATCGAGATAAAATTGAAAATGAAGAACAGCGAAAACTGATTCGAATGGATATTGATGAACATCAGGTGGCCGTGTTTACAAAAGAAAAGAAATTCCTGGGACGAAACTATCAGGAAAAATAACAGAAAATCCTTTGCAAGACAGAATGAAAACTTTGTTTTGCAGAGGATTTTTCTATATAGAGAAAGCGTTGACTGAAAATCTGACACATCTTGAAACAGGAGAAGAGGAAAAAGTAAAATAAATACAGACGATGTTTCTAAAAAAGAGAAAAAACAAAAACAAGAGTGTAACACTTTCAGTAACACATGGAATCGTATATACAGGTCTGAAAAAATAAGATACAATAAGTTTATACACAAAAGAGAACTTAGGAGGACAATATGTCGAAATTTTCAGAACATCTGGATAAATGTATAAGTAACTCAGGAATGACAGAGAATCAGCTGGCGAAAATGAGCGGCTTTAACAGAAGTTATATCGCATTGATGAAAAACGGACAGAGAGTTTCACCAGATACAGAAAAAATGGTCAAACTTCTGGATGCACTGGCGTTACAGCCTTTTGAGCATGACAGCCTGTGGTCTGAATACATACAGGAGCGTATGGGAAAGGATCGTTACAAAGTGGTCGAAGCGATCAAAGATCTGATTGAAAGTATGGGTTCCAATTTGAACATTTCTGTAAAATCTCAGTATCACCATGAGATTCCGGACATCAAAACCATAGATAACATCATGGATCTGAATTACATGATCAAGGTTGTAATCGAGGAAGAAGCAAGAAAAGAGGATGGAAAATTATATCTGATCATGCAGCCGGATAAAAAAGGGATTTTTGGATGGCTTCCTGGAATTTGTAAGAACAGTCCGGGACTGAAAATAGAGCATATTGTATGCATGGAGCGGGATCAGGAAAGCAATGAAAAGGATCAGGTTTATAATATTCAGATTCTGAAAGAATTGTTTAAGATGATGCTGGCAGATGAGAATTTCAATTATGAAGCATATTATTACTATGACCGGATTATATCGCATTTCGACACAGCAGCACTGATGCCGTCGGCCGTGATCACCAGCGAGTATGTTATCAATATTGCAGCGGATTTCGAGCATGCACTGGTACTTCATGATGCAGAAATCATCCAGTATTATCAGGAACTTTTCCGTAAACATAAACAGAAATGTAAACCGATGTTTCGCAAAGTGCCAAATTATATGGATGCCTTTGAGTTCTATGACAATAATACTGAATGGAAAGAAGAAAAGAAATATGTACTGGCTGCCCAGCCATGTTTTGGGATATTAAACAGTGAAGAGATGGTAAAAAAATATGCAAAATTGGCAAATCAGAAAGTTGTAGCTTTGATACAGAAATGGCTGGCAAACAGATACAGTGAGTTTCAAACAAAGAAAACACATATGGTTTGTTATGCAACCAAAGAAGGACTGAGAAGATTTGCAGAACAGGGTATTGTTGATGAGATTCCAGAAGAACTCTATCATAAACTGGAAGGAAAAGATAGCGTACGCTTGCTTAAGAATATCTTGGAAATGATGGCAAAGGGAAAATACGATATCTATCTTGTAGATGATCAGGAAATACATCTTCCGCAGGAGGTATATTTCAGCTCCCTGAATGAATCAGCAATGTACATTATGTATCTTGGAAAAAAGAAACAGCAGAGATTTCTACTGAATGAAAAAAGAATCGCAAAACTGCTGGTAGACTTTCTGACAGATTTTCCACAGTTTCCATATTCACATGACAAAGAAAGGAGCGTAGTGTTTATAGAAGAATTGATCGAACAATATGGAAATGGTGAAGAATAAATGATAACAAGGAAAGGAGAGCGAAAGATATGAAGAAAATCAGAAAAATCAGGATGACGTTAATGATGTTTGCATTTATGTTTGGCTTAATGAATGTAGGAGCATTAAGAGCACAGGCAGCAAGTCCATCTGTTGATAAGAGTGTAACTTACAATATATATAAAGATGGACCTAACTCGCCTAGAAAACTTGTATTGGTTCGTAATGCTGTTCAAAATGCAAAAATAACAAATTTGAAAAGTTCCAATTCGAAAGTTGCCAAAGTTACATTGAATAAATGGCCGAATGGGTATTATTCTATAAGTCTTGACATTCGAAAAGCAGGCGTTACAAATATTTCATTCCAGTATAACGGAAAAACGTTAAAACAAAAAGTTACCGTCGTACAATATAAAAATCCGTGTCAGTCATTTAAAATCGGAAAGAAAGATTATAAAAAGTATTTTCAAAAGTCAGGAAATTATCAGTTTTGCAGTCAAAAGAAGGATCTTACCGGAACGATCAGTATCAAACCGAAAAAAGGCTGGAAATTAAAAAAATTAGAACTGTGGCATGTATCTGCCAGCAGCATGGGACGCGGCGTGACCAGTACGAAAAAAATAAAGAATAATTCCAAAGTAACGGTGACGATTAAAGATTTAGGAACGACCGTGTATGCAGAGTTTAAGAATGTAAAAACAAAGGCTACGCAGAAAGTAGAATTTGGATATTATCCTGGAAAGGGACCGACTGGAAACTGGTATGAATAACACTTGGCTATGATCGGAGAGTACAACGACAGAGCGTACATAATTAATAAAATAAAAACAGTTGACAAAATAGCTTTTTCTCGGTAACGTGGAGAAAAGGCTATTTTTTTTCTCAGCAACATTATTTAATAGGAAGGAAAGGTGAAATCTATGAAAAAAGCAACCTCAAAGTTACTGTTGTTTTTCGTTTGCATGAGTTTTTTGATGGTGATTCCTAAGAAAGCAAATGCAGCAGAAATCATTCCGGTCAACATCTCAATAAAGTATGGTCAGACAGAAGCTTGGAAGATCTTTAACATGATCAATGCGATGAGGACGAGCAGTACCGATGCATGGTACTGGAATGAGGATGATACCACAAAAACTACGTGCAGTGCTCTGAGTGAGCTTGCATACGACTATGATCTGGAACGGCTTGCAATGAAGCGGGCAGCGGAAATTGCATTATCCTACAGCCATACCAGACCGAACGGTGGAAGAAGCTTCAGCGTTTATTCAGAAGAAGGCATTACGAACTGGCGTGCATTAGGAGAAAATATTGCAGCAGGATATCTTTCAGCAGAAGCGGTAAATATGGGATGGCGTGAAGATAACGAGAACTATGCCGGACAGGGACACCGCAGAAATATGTTGAGTGCTGATTTTAACTGTGTTGGAATCGGTCATGTTTATTACAATGGATATCACTATTGGGTAGAAGAGTTTGCGTACAGAACTTCTGTTAATACAACAGGAACAGTAGCAAATGACAGTGAGCAGCCGGCAGCTCTTTCTGTAGACAGCAGCAAGATTACAGGTTTTAAGGCAACATTTGATAAAACTTCGTACACTCTTCGTGCAGGTGAATCAACAGAAGCTAATCTTACAAAAACTATGATTACAGTTTCAGGTCAGTGGCCTGCTGGAGTGGACAGAATTGTAACGGATACGCCGACCATTTCGGTGGCGAATGCTTCCATTGCTTCCTATAATAATGGAAAAATTTCCGGACTTGCAGAAGGCACAACGACATTAACGGCATCCCTGTATGGGTTGACAGCAGCAAATATGCCGACAGTCAGTGTGCATGAATCGGGAGATAAAGACAATACAGACAAAGATCAGAAGGAAACGGAAACAAAAGATTCGGACAAAGATCAAAAAGAAACGGAAGTAAAAGATCAGGACAAGAATCAACAGCAGACAGAAACTCCGAATACAAAACCGAATCAGGATCAGAATCAGAAACCTCAGACAGTTAAGAAGACAACCAAAAAGATCAAACTGAACCGTAAAAAGCTGATCTTGAAGAAGGGTAAGACCTTTAAACTGAAAGTTACCTTAACACCGAAAGACAGCAAGGATAAGATTGTTTACAGGACTTCCAATAGAAAAATTGCGACAGTCAGCAAAACAGGAAAGATTAAGGCAAAGAAGAAAGGAAAAGTCAAGATTACGGTGATTTCCGGTAAGAAGAAAGCAGTTTGCACGGTAAAAGTGAAATAGGAAAGGAAGCAACAGAATGAAAAAATGGAAAAAACGAATCCTACTGACGTTGCTCATAGCATTTGCTTTGAATTTTAGCAATGCAGCGACAATTACAACACAGGCAGCATCAAAGAATGTGACAGCACAATATAAAAAACCAGTTTCAAAAATGCTCAAGAAATTTGATCTGTATTTTGGCTACAGCTTTGGAAAGGGCATGAAATTTAAGTATGACATCTATACGCGAACTACAATGGTATATTATAATAATTTGTTATCCATTCATGGAAAATCTCTTGATTATGCCAAAAACAAATGTGCTGCAGATATGAAACTTTATTTCGGAAACAAAAAAGTGAAACTGAAAAAATTCTCAGGTTATACGTGGAAACAGCCTTCCGATTTGATTGTAAACAAAGATAATGCGATTTGTTATGTGGGTGGAAATTGGGGAACAGGACTTCCGACAGGGAAGATTGTTAAGATTCTCAAAAACGGTAAGAAATACAGTGTTAGTTATGATGTGAATATGAAAGATACGTTGACAAATACTTATTATCGCTATATGGGAAGACTGAAAATAACTCTGAAGAAAGCGAAAAACAAAAACGGTTTTGTGATTACAGATATCAAAAGAGTGAGAACGGAGAATGTTAATATTTAAACAGATAGTTAATCGTGGTTTTGTTTGTTTGGTCACTTTCATTATACAACATTATCGAAATTAAGGTGCCTTTCTTTTATGCAAAATCACGAACTTGCTCATTTATAGTAATAAAATAAAAACAGTTGACAAAATAGCTTTTTCTCGGTAACGTGGAGAAAAGGCTATTTTTTTTCAACAACATTATTTATAGGAAGGACAGGTGAATCTATGAAAAAAGCGACCTCAAAGTTATTGTTATTTTTCTTTTGCATGAGTTTTCTTATGGTGATTCCAAAGAAGGTAAATGCAGCAGAAATCATTCCGGTCAATATCTCGGTAAAATATGGTCAGACAGAAGGCCGAAAGATCTTTGACATGATCAATGAGATGAGAACAGACAGCTTCGATGCATGGTGTTGGAATGAGGATAATGAAACAAAAACCAGATATGATAACCTGAACGAGCTTGCTTACGATTATGATCTGGAGAGAATTGCAACGAAGCGTGCAGCAGAACTTGCATTATTGTTCGATCATGGAAGACCAAACGGTGAAAGCTTTTTCAGTATTTATGAGGAAGAAGGTATCACTTATCGTGCAGCCGGAGAGAACATTGCAATGGGATATCGTACAGCAGAAGCAGTAAATGCGGCATGGCGTGAAGATGGCGAGCCGTATAACGGACAGGGACATCGAAGGAATATGCTGAATCCTAAGTTTAATTGTGTTGGAATTGGGCATGTTTACCTGGATGGCTGTCATTACTGGGTAGAAGAATTTGCATACAGAACTTCTGTTAATACCACGGAAACAACAGCAAATGACAGTGAGCAGACCATGAGCCTTTCGGTGCCGAAAAGCAAGGTTACGGGTCTTAAAGTAGCGTTTGACAAAACTTCCTATAGCCTCCGAACCGGAGAATCAACAGAAGTAAAGCTTACGGCTAAGCTTACTGTTTTTGGAAGCGATACGATCGTGACAGATCTGCCGGATATTTCAGTAAATGATCCTTCCATTGCCACCTATAGCAATGGAAAAATTACAGGAGTAGCAGAAGGAAGCACGACATTGACGGCATCTTTGTACGGACTGACAGCAGCAGATATGCCAACGATAAATGTGTATAGGTGTGAACATCATTGGGATCAGGGAGAGATCATAACAGAAGCAACCTGCACAGAAGAAGGCGAAAAAAAATTCACCTGTAGTATCTGCGGTGATGAAAAAACAGAAAAAGTAAGTGCAACAGGTCATCAGCATACGGAAATCCGCAATAAAAAAGAAGCTACCTGTAAGGAAACAGGCTACAGCGGAGATACCTGGTGCAAAGATTGTGGAAAGAAGATCTTATCCGGTCAGGCGATTGCAAAAACAGAGGATCATAGCTGGAATCAGGGAGAGATTACAAAAGAACCAACCTGTAAAGAGGAAGGTGAAAAAACATTTACCTGCACGATCTGCGGCAATACAAAAACGGAAAAAGTGAGCACAACGGATCATCAGCATATGGAAATCCGCAATCAGAAGAATCCTACCTGCAAGGAAGCAGGATATAGTGGAGATACTTATTGTGCGGATTGCGGAGTGAAAATTTTCTCCGGTCAGACGATTGCAAAAACAAAGAACCATAACTGGGATGGAGGAGTGATCACAACAGAACCGACCTGTACAGAGCGAGGCGAAAAAACATTTACCTGCACGATCTGCGGAAATACAAATACAAAGAAGGTAAATGCAACAGGACACAGTTATGGAGCATATAAAGTTGTCAAAGAGCCGACAAATAAAAGAAAAGGACTGAAGAGCAAAACTTGCAGTGTATGCGGAAAAATAGTTTATGAGGCCATACCAAAGACAAATTTTTCGCCGACAGATTCTTCAGAGACAAATCCGGATCAGAATCCGCAGACAAGCCAGAAAACCACGCGAAAAATCAAACTGAACCGCAGGAAACTGACTTTGAAAAAAGGCAAAAGTTTCAGATTGAAAGTTACGTTAACTCCGGCAGACAGCCAGGATAAGATTACTTACAAGACTTCCAATAAGAAAATTGCGACAGTTAGCAAAACAGGAAAGATCAAAGCAAAGAAAAAAGGAAAAGTAAAGATTACGGTGATTTCCGGCAAGAAGAAAGCGGTTTGCACTGTAAAAGTGAAATAGGTGTAAAGGAAATGGAAATGCTTATGAAAAACAGAAAGTTATATCAGATGTTAGCTGTAACAGCAGGAGTGCTGCTTCTTTCTGGCTGTGGTGCTTCCTCCGCACAGGAAACGGGCATAACATCATCCGATCCGCAGGAACCAACCACAATTTCTGAAGAAACAAAAGCATCGGAGAGTACAGAAAACACAAAAAGCACAGAAAGTAAAGCATCAGAATCCGAATCTTCGGCTGAGACAGCAGCAGAAACAGAATCTCAGTTGCAGCAATCTGAAATACAGCCGCAGCAGACGGATCAGCAGATTTCACGAATCAATTATTATGATGCGGATGGCAAACTGATCTACTACGACAGTTATGCTTATTATGATAACGGTTTATTATGCAGCACTACGCTTCATTCCGTTGATTATTATGACAATGGAAACGGAGAACAGGATTCCTATACGGGCAATGAATATACGTTTCTGTATCTGTATGATGCGGATGGTAATATCAAAACAACGATGCCGGCTTCCCTGACAATTGCAGATAACTACAATGATGAGACGGGGGAATTTGTGCTGGATTATGATTATGATGAGGATGGAAATTCAACACCGCTTATCATTTATCCCAAAGAAGAAAGTATTGAGCAGGAGAAGTTTCATGTGGATCCGTCAAAGACAGAAAGGATCTACGGGGCTGCACCGATTCTTCCGACGCGGGCAGAAAATGGATGGACTTCTTCCTATTTAAATGAAATCTTTTCGCAGGATGCACCAACAGACATGACAGAAGTACGGTTTCTGGATATCAACGACGACGGGCAGCCGGAGCTCTGGCTGGATTATGGATATGGTTATGCAGGCGGAGAAGTATTTACAACGGATGGCAGCACGACGGACAAGGTTTACCTGTCACATGGAGCGGCCTATACAATCCCTGGCAGCAATCTGCTGCATACAACCGGTGGACATATGGGTGGATATTATGACGAGATTTATAAGATTGAAAACGGAAAGTTCACTACAGTTGCCAAAGGCAGTTATGGGGAAACAGAAGATCAGCAAACGGATGAAAACGGTGAACTGATTTACCGTTATTACTGGAATGGTGAGGATGTGTCAGAAGAACAGTATGAGCAGAACCTGAAAGAACTTTTTGATCAGGATCAGGCGGAGGACATTTATCAGAATATCTATACATTTGAACAAAGCAAGGCACTGCTTCAGCAGATGATGTAAAGATTATGAGTGGAAACACGGATTGTACTTAAAAAAAAACAACAAAAACAGTAAAAAAGCTCTTGCATTTACAAGGGCTTTTTATTATAATAGCCAGTGTTGTGACATTGATAGCGTTGAAGCGTGAGGTTGCTGCGGACTCAAATCGCAGGTTTTCCGTGGAGCGAATGTCAAGTTATAAAACTGGCGACAAGTCACTGTACAATATAGAGAACGTCCGGGTAAGCCGGAAACACCGTGTGAGATTTGAGACACACACGGCATAGTGTACAGTCACCGCTTGTCGTACTGAAACAAAGTGCGAAAAGGAGGCGACTTTTTTATTATGGCAACAAGTCAAGTAATGAGAATCACATTAAAAGCATATGACCATCAGCTGGTTGATGCATCTGCAAAAAAAATCATCGAAACTGTAAAAAAGAACGGATCTAGGGTGAGCGGACCGGTGCCACTGCCAACAAAGAAAGAAGTAGTGACAATTCTGAGAGCCGTACACAAATACAAAGATTCCAGAGAACAGTTTGAGCAGAGAACTCATAAAAGACTGATTGATATCGTAGCACCGACTCAGAAAACAGTTGATGCACTCTCCAGACTGGAAATGCCGGCTGGTGTTTACATCGATATCAAAATGAAAAACAAATAATGAATTTGTTCCGTAAATTATCCTAAAGGGTTGATATAGAAGTAACGCAAGTTCCACTTATATCGATTGTTTGACTAGGATGATTGCACAACACAGTGTAATCCGCTGTAGAAAAACAGGAGGTAAATCAATGAAGAAAGCGATTTTAGCAACAAAAGTCGGAATGACTCAAATCTTCAATGAAGACGGAGTGCTTACTCCGGTAACCGTTCTGCAGGCAGGTCCTTGTGTAGTAACACAGATCAAAACAGTAGAAAACGACGGTTACAGTGCAGTACAGGTTGGTTTTGGCGACAAGAGAGAAAGTCTTGTAAACAAACCAATGAAAGGTCAGTTCAGCAAAGCTGGTGTATCCTGCAAGAGATTCGTAAGAGAGTTCAAATTTGAGAATGCTGAGGATTACAAAGTAGCAGACGAGATCAAAGCTGACATCTTTGCAGCTGGTGATAAGATTGATGCTACTGCAATTTCCAAAGGTAAGGGATTCCAGGGTGCGATCAAGAGACATGGTCAGCACAGAGGACCGATGGCTCATGGTTCTAAATTCCATCGTCATCAGGGTTCAAACGGTGCCTGCTCCGATCCGAGCCGTGTATTCAAAGGAAAAGGAATGCCTGGACAGATGGGAAATAAGAGAATCACCATCCAGAACCTGGAAATCGTAAAAGTTGACGTTGAGAACAATCTTCTCTTGGTTAAAGGTGCAGTACCAGGACCTAAAAAATCTTTAGTGACAATTAAAGAGACTGTAAAATCTGGTAAGTAAGCATTTTCGAAAGGAGGAACACACAGATGGCAAACGTATCTGTTTTTAATATGGAAGGCAATGAAGTTGGCACTATGGAGCTCAACGATGCCATTTTCGGTGCGAAAGTAAATGAGCACCTTGTGCATCTGGCAGTTGTAAGTCAGCTTGCAAACAAACGTCAGGGTACACAGAAAGCAAAAACCCGTTCTGAAGTATCCGGTGGCGGAAGAAAACCTTGGAGACAGAAAGGAACCGGTCATGCAAGACAGGGTTCAACAAGAGCTCCGCAGTGGACAGGCGGCGGAATGGTATTCGCTCCGGTGCCACGTGATTACACAATCAGACTGAACAAAAAAGAAAAAAGAGCAGCTCTGAAATCTGTTCTGACTTCTAAAGTTCAGGAAAACAAATTCATCGTTGTTGATGAACTGAAGTTTGACGAGATCAAGACAAAAGCTATGAAAAATGTTCTGGCAAACCTGAAAGCTGACAAAGCACTGGTTATCCTGAATGACAACGACCAGAACGTAGTTCTGTCTGCAAGAAATATCGAAGGTGTTGAGACAGCTCTGACAAATACCATCAACGTATTTGATCTGCTGAAACACAACACCGTTGTAGTTACAAAAGCAGCTGTAGAAACAATCGAGGAGGTGTACGCATAATGGCAAATGTACAGTACTATGATGTGATCTTAAAGCCGGTTATCACAGAAAAAAGCATGAACGCTATGGGCGACAAAAAATACACCTTTTTTGTTCATCCGGAAGCAACAAAAACTCAGATTAAAGAAGCTGTAGAAAAAATGTTCGAAGGAACAAAAGTAAAAAGCGTAAATACCATGAACATCGACGGCAAGAAGAGAAGACGTGGTATGACAGTCGGAAAAACAGCTAAGAGCAAAAAGGCAATCGTTGCTCTGACAGAGGACAGCAAAGATATCGAAATCTTCCAGGGACTCTAAGATCTGACTTAATCAAACGATATACGCAGGCTAAGCGTGACAATAAATAGTTGAAAGGAGAAACAACAATGGGAATTAAAACATATAACCCATATACACCTTCCAGAAGACAGATGACTGGATCTGATTTCTCTGAAATTACAAAAACGGCTCCTGAGAAAAGCTTGGTAGTATCTCTGAGCAAAAACTCCGGACGTAATAATCAGGGTAAGATCACAGTAAGACACCGCGGAGGCGGAAATAGAAGAAAATACAGACTGGTAGATTTCAAGAGAAAGAAAGATGGAATCGCAGCAAAAGTTATCGGTATCGAATACGATCCGAACAGAACAGCTAATATCGCACTGATCTGCTACGCAGACGGTGAAAAAGCATACATCCTGGCACCGGCCGGACTGAAAGTCGGCATGAAAGTTATGAGTGGTGCTGAAGCAGAAGTAAGACCAGGTAACTGCCTGCCTCTGTCTGCTATCCCGGTTGGTACTATGGTACACAACATCGAACTGTATCCTGGAAAAGGCGGACAGCTGGTTCGTTCCGCAGGAAACGGCGCACAGGTTATGGCTAAAGAAGGAAAATACGCAACACTGCGTCTGCCTTCAGGTGAAATGAGAATGGTTCCGATCAACTGCCGTGCAACCATCGGTGTAGTTGGAAACGGAGAACACAACCTGATCAACATCGGTAAAGCCGGAAGAAAACGTCACATGGGTATCAGACCTACTGTTCGTGGTTCCGTAATGAACCCGAATGACCATCCACACGGAGGTGGAGAAGGTAAGACCGGTATCGGTCGTCCAGGTCCATGCACACCTTGGGGCAAACCTGCACTTGGCTTGAAGACAAGAAAGAAAAACAAACAGTCTAACAAGCTGATCGTAAGAAGAAGAGACGGAAAAGCGCTGAATAATAAATAGGATATAGGAGGTTGAATCCATGGCACGTTCACTGAAAAAAGGACCATTTGCTGATGCAAGCTTACTGAAAAAGGTAGATGCCATGAACGCAGCAGGCAGCAAACAGGTTATCAAAACCTGGTCACGCCGTTCTACAATCTTTCCACAGTTCGTAGGACATACAATTGCTGTTCATGACGGAAGAAAACATGTTCCTGTATATGTTACAGAGGATATGGTTGGACACAAACTCGGAGAGTTCGTAGCAACCAGAACCTACAGAGGACATGGTAAGGACGAGAAAAAATCTGGCGTTCGCTAGAATCGGATAATCAGTCGAAAAGGAGGTTATATCTATGGCTAAAGGACATAGATCCCAGATAAAGAGAGAAAGAAATGCTAATAAAGATACTAGACCATCAGCTAAGTTATCATATGCTAGAGTGTCAGTACAGAAAGCATGTTTCGTATTAGATGCCATCAGAGGTAAAGATGTTCAGAGTGCTATCGGTATTCTCACATACAACCCAAGATATGCATCAAGCGTAATTTTGAAATTATTAAATTCAGCAATTGCTAACGCTGAAAACAACAACAATATGGATGTTAGTAAACTTTACATTGCAGAGTGCTATGCTAATGCAGCTCCTACAATGAAAAGAATTAAACCTAGAGCACAGGGTAGAGCTTATAGAATCTTAAAGAGAAACAGCCACATTACATTAGTGCTCGATGAAAGATAAGATAGGAGGCAAAGTATGGGACAGAAAGTTAATCCTCATGGATTAAGAGTCGGAGTTATTAAGGACTGGGACTCAAAGTGGTATGCTGAAGCTGATTTCGCTGATAACCTTATTGAAGATTATGAAATCAGAACATACCTTAAGAAAAAGTTATACAGCACAGGTGTTTCTAAGATTGAAATCGAAAGATCATCTGACAGAGTAAGAGTTAATGTTTATACAGCTAAGCCTGGTCTTGTAATCGGAAAAGGTGGCGCTGAAATAGAAAAGGTTAAAGCAGAAGTTCAGAAAATGACTGATAAGAAGTTATTTATGGATGTTAAGGATGTTAAGAGACCTGATAAAGATGCACAGTTAGTAGCAGAAAACATTGCTGCACAGTTAGAAAACCGTGTATCATTTAGAAGAGCTATGAAGTCATGCATGTCAAGAACAATGAAGACAGGCGCTTTAGGAATTAAAACATCTGTTTCAGGACGTCTTGGTGGAGCTGATATGGCTCGTACAGAGTTCT